>Ga0208130_1000779_pt1 | contig 16088 bp, 13 predicted proteins | sample ETNtaG_31_FD_185771 | JGI IMG/M metagenome (GOLD analysis project Ga0208130, IMG submission 185771) | Marine microbial and viral communities from oxygen minimum zone, Eastern Pacific Ocean - ETNP201310SV78 (SPAdes) (version 2) | ecosystem: Environmental > Aquatic > Marine > Oceanic ...
ACAAGTTATCGCTGAGGCCCAGAAAGCAGGCGGTACCGCGGCATTTGTTGATGCAGAACATGCATTGGATCCCAAATATGCTGAAAAATTAGGCGTAGATGTTGATGAGCTGCTTGTTTCACAACCTGATACTGGAGAACAAGCTCTAGAAATTACAGATATGTTAGTCAGATCAAGTGCGGTTGATATTATTGTGGTTGACTCTGTCGCCGCGCTCACACCAAAGGCAGAAATTGAAGGCGACATGGGTGACTCTCATATGGGGTTACAAGCAAGACTGATGTCTCAGGCACTTAGGAAATTGACTGGAAACATTAAACGCTCAAACACAATGGTGATCTTTATAAATCAGATCAGAATGAAAATTGGTGTAATGTTTGGCAGTCCTGAGACAACAACTGGTGGAAATGCACTAAAATTTTATTCTTCAGTGAGATTGGATATTAGACGAATTGGCGCAATTAAAAAAGGCGATGAGATTATTGGCAATCAGACGCGTGTCAAAGTTGTTAAAAACAAAGTTTCACCTCCATTTAGAATGGCTGAGTTTGAAATATTGTATGGTGAAGGAATATCCCGTGAAGGTGAAATTATCGATTTCGGTGTTGAGCATGATCTCGTAGAAAAATCTGGGTCTTGGTATAGCTATAAAGAGGATAGAATAGGTCAAGGAAAAGAGAATGTTCGTGAATTTCTCAGAACAAACCCTGAAATAGCACAAGACATTGAGGATCAAATTCGAGCTAAACTTTTACCTTCGAAAGACGCTAATAAGGACTCAGCAGATGAGAAAGAGGGCGTCAGCGAGAAGGCATAATAATTTTCTAAGTGAAGAAGTCTGTTAATGAATTGAATTCTGACCTCTTTGATAATGAAGAGGACAAGTTTTCAGATCCAACGTATGCAAGAAAAAAAGCAATGGACTTTTTGGCTCTTAGAGAATACGGTCAAAAAGAGCTTATTCTAAAGCTTCAATCAAAGGGTTTCTCCAGCGATATTTCAACAATAATTGTAGAAAAGCTTACTGATGATGGGTTGCAAGACGATCAGAGATTTGCTGAGTCTTATGTTCGCTCTAGAATTGCTCAAGGAAAAGGTCCTATAAGAATTCATTATGAACTTGAGCAGAAAAAAATGCCTTCAAATATCATTCAAAGCGTTATCGAGAATACCAACACTGACTGGATAGCATTGGCAGAAGAGGTGAAGATGAGAAAATTTGGTGAAAAAGTACCTGAAAACATCAAAGATAAAGCCAAACAAACTCGATTTTTATACTCCAGAGGTTTCAGCAATGAGCAAATTAGGAAAGTATTAAAAAGCTAATTCAGTGTTTCTTTCGACTTGAAGGTAGTTCTTTTTTATCAAAACACTGTAAAGAGTCTAATTTATCTATAAAATATTCTGTTATGAAATCTATGACCAGCAATGAGTTAAGGCAAAAGTTTCTTGATTATTTTCATGCAAAAAACCATGAAATAGTATCAAGCTCTCCTCTTGTTCCTGAAAATGATCCGACTCTGTTGTTTACCAATGCAGGTATGGTGCAATTTAAAGATGTTTTTTTAGGAAAAGACAAAAGAGACTATAAACGAGCTGTAACATCTCAAAGATGTTTAAGAGCTGGCGGCAAACACAATGACCTGGAAAATGTCGGATATACAGCCAGACATCATACATTCTTCGAAATGCTGGGAAATTTTAGTTTTGGAGACTACTTCAAAGAAGAAGCCATATTGCATGCATGGGACTTTTTAACCAATGTTTTGGAACTTCCGGAGGAGAGGTTATGGGTTACAGTATTCAGAGATGATGATGAAGCTGCCGATATATGGCTCAATAAAATTAATGTCGATCCAAGTCGGTTTTCCAGGATGGGCGAAAAAGACAATTTTTGGTCAATGGCTGACACAGGTCCGTGCGGACCGTGCAGTGAAATTTTTTATGATCATGGACCTCAAGTAGAAGGAGGCCCTCCTGGATCAAAAAATGAGGATGGCGATCGTTATATTGAGATCTGGAATTTAGTATTTATGCAATATGATCGATCTGAAGATGGCTCAATGACTCCTTTACCAAAACCTTCAGTTGATACTGGTATGGGTCTTGAAAGACTCGCGGCTGTTATGCAGTCAGTGCATAGCAACTATGAGATAGATCTATTTTACAATCTTATTAAAGCGACAGTAGATATATTAAAACTGGATATATCAGAATCAAGCTCCTTAAATGTAATTGTTGATCACATCAGAGCGTGTTCTTTTTTGATTATTGATGGAGTTTTGCCTGGCAATGAGGGAAGAAACTACGTGCTAAGAAGAATTATGAGGCGCGCAATTCGACATGGGAAAAAGCTAGATATTCATGAGCCTTTTTTTTATAAACTCCTAGAACCTTTGGCTGAACAAATGGGCCAAGCTTATCCAGAATTAATAGAACAAAAGAATCACATAGAGGATGTCATCAAACAAGAGGAGATTCGTTTTTCAGTGACTCTCGACCAAGGGATGGAAATCCTAGAGGAGGCCATTCTCTCTATGGAAAATGACGTACTTCCTGGTGAAGTGGTATTTAAGTTATATGATACCTATGGTTTTCCCGTGGACCTAACCAATGATATTGCAAGAGAGCGAAATTTTTCCATCGACCTAAAAGGTTTTGATGAACACATGAATTCTCAGAAAATAAGAGCAAGAAAAGCAAATAAGTTCTCCGGTGCAGAAGAAAAAAATTATGAATTAACGGTAAATTCTGAATTTTTTGGATACGAATTCACAGAAAAAACTGCAAAGATAAAAGAGATCTTCGTAGATGGAAATGCATTAAAATCAATTGAAGTTGGCCAAGAAGGTTTCATCGTCACTGATGCAACACCCTTTTATGCTGAATCAGGAGGTCAAGTTGGTGATACAGGGATAATCCATTCAAAAGATGGCATCTTTAAAGTGACAGATACACAAAAACAGAATAATTCTATCCTTCATCATGGTATCTTAGAAAAAGGTAAGATTGATATAAACAAGAAGGTAACCTTGACTGTAGACGATAAGAAACGCCTGAAGATTGCAGCGAATCACTCTGCCACTCACTTGATGCATGCGGCACTGAGGAATACTCTAGGAAAGCATGTAAAACAGAAAGGGTCGTTAGTTGATGCAACTCGTCTCCGTTTTGATTTTTCTCATAACCAACCGCTTACTGAGACAGAGTTATCTGAAATAGAAGCTCAGGTTAACGCAGAGATAAGAAAAAATAATGCCGCCAAGATTGACATAATGGCATATCAGGATGCCATTGATTCTGGAGCTATGGCACTGTTTGGTGAGAAATATGAAGACCAGGTTAGGGTATTAAACTTTGGGGAATACTCTATTGAGCTTTGTGGAGGAACTCATGTCAATCGAACAGGTGATATCGGTTTATTTAAAATTGTTTCTGAAACTGGAGTTGCATCTGGAATCAGGCGAATTGAAGCTTTTACTGGAGAAGCAGCGCAAGAATGGTTGACAAGCTATAAGACAAGGTTGGATCGGGTTGCTGCCATACTAAAGAGTTCTGAAGATCAAGTTGATTCAAAAGTAGAGCAGTTATTATTAAAAAATAAAGAACTAGAAAAAGAGCTTTCGAGATCAAAGCAAAGAATGTTTAGTGGAAATAATGATGATATTTCAAATAATGTAACAGAGATAAATGGCAAAAGTATTCTTGTGCAAAGATTAGATGGCTTTAATGCAGATGATCTCAGAACTTCAATAGACAGATACAAAGATAAACTAAAAAGTGCCATCGTAGTATTGGGCGCCTCAGAAAAAGGTAAAGCAAAAATTGCCGTAGGAGTGACAAAGGACAATACAGAACTTGTTCATGCAGGCGAGTTAATTAAGAAAATCGCAGAAGTTGTTGGAGGCAAAGGAGGCGGAAGACCGGATTTTGCTCAGGCTGGAGGACCGGAAGCAAAAAAACTTGACGAAGCGCTCAAACTAGCAAAAGAACTGATTAACAGTAAGATTTAACCCCCCAAATTTCACCAAATATCTAAACGTTACATATTTAAGCTATGATTTTGTCAAAATTTGTGCAAATCTAAATATGTTAATAAATAGTACTAGGGGGAGTACATGCTGATATTAACAAGAAAATCAGGTGAATCTCTTATGATAGGTGAGGACATATCAGTCACAGTTTTGGGCGTAAAAGGAAATCAGGTGAGAATAGGTATAAATGCACCCAAAGACATTTCTGTTCACAGAGAAGAAATTTTCGATAAAATTAAGGATAACTCAGATGAGGACAATGATTGAGATTTTTAATACCTATAATTCAAATTCTCGATAATCATTAGCCTGCTTCACAAGCACCTCTTTGTATTCTTTAATCGTAAAGCAAGGACGATCGAATTCAATAAAATATATCTTTTTATCGGACTTCACGTAGTAACCATCTATACAAAGAGATAGCATTTTTGCATTTTTATCTTCAATGTCATGCTGGGCTGAAAGTGTAGAGCAAATTGAATTTAAATGATCCTCATTCATATGATCTATTATTGCCTGCTCTCCTTTTGCCCACTTAGGTTCCAGAGATTTCCAATGATCAGGGTTGAGCCATGCAATTTTCCCAAATCCTCCAATCCACCTTACTTGATGGATATTGAGTTTATAGAAATTAAAATCATGCATATTTGCATATTTCTTACTCTCAGGTAGAAACCTAAAAAATCTCTCAGCGCAGGTATTTTTTTCAGTTTTTTCTATTGCTGATAAATCACCAATTAACGTTAAACGAGGACTATCTTGTTTATCCATTGAGTCTCCCGGTCTATTTAAGGTTAAGCAAGCTTTGGGGCTACTCTTTAGATTTTTTGTATGTTCGGCCAGATCACTTGTATACAAAAGTACAGTTCTGTCTGTACTGGATACAAATGTGACAAAGCTTCCAAAAGGGTAGTCACCATATTTTTTTGATAAAGTAGATAGAATTGCTGTGTTGGCGGTTCTATATAATTTTACTGCTTCCTTCTCGTATTGAAGTTTATTTTTCATGATTTTATTTAATAATATTTAACTGAAAGTGGGTTCTCTGATACGTCAATCGGAATCTTATATACATCTGTTAAGATTTTGGATGTTAATACCTCATCTGGAGCTCCCATTTTTACCAAAGAGCCATCTCTAAAAAGGGCTATTTTATCAGAAAACTTTGCTGCCAAATTTAAATCATGAATAACCAATAGAATACCAAACCCATCTCTTGATTTATTTTTTATTATGTCTAATAGCTTTACTTCATGCGAAAGGTCTAAATTTGCTGTGGGCTCATCAAGCAATAGGTATCTTGGATCATCTGATGCTGATGGACGCCACAACTGAAGCAGTGTTCTGGCAAAATGGACCCTTCTCTGTTCTCCACCAGAGAGAGTATTAAAAGTTTGATTTAAAAGATTTCCAACATTGCATTCTTCCACAACCTCAATTATTGCATTTTTAAAGTTTTGAGCATAAGAGCTTATTCCTCGATCAATCCATCCCATTTCAATTATTTCTCTTACTGAAAAATCAAAGACCATGGCTTGTGACTGAGACATTACGCTCCTTGTAAAAGATCTTTTCTCAATATTAATATTTCCCAGTAATGTTTCATCGTAATAAACCAAACCCCCACTGGGTTCGATATCTCCAGAAAGTACATTTAAAAACGTTGATTTGCCTGCTCCATTGGGACCGACAATTGTAAGAATTTCACCCTGCGAAACTTCTAAATTGATATTTTTTAGTATATCAATACCATTGATTTCCACCGAAACAGATTCTGATTTAATACTCATCTTAGACTTTTTTTAATCTAAATATTAACCACAAGAAAAAAGGTGATCCAATGGCTGTGGTAATCAGACCGACTGGAAGCTCTGCGGGTTGTATCATAACCCTTGAGAGGAGGTCAGCATTTATCATCAGCGCAGCCCCCATTAAAGCCGATCCAGGCAAGAGGTAAGAGTGACTCACTCCTCCGATTAACCTCACTAAGTGAGGGACGACCAGACCAACAAATCCAATCATTCCAGATAATGCAACACTTGCACCAACTGCAGCTGCAGAGGAAAAAATCACTCTGTATTTGAGTTTTTTGATGTCAACACCTAAACGATATGCTTCGGGTTCACCCAATTGAATCAGGTCCAACTTTCTTGAGGCAGGAATGATCCAGACTAAAGCAGAGCATATAATAATTATCGCCGGAACGAGCAGAGGCCAAGTTACACCACCAAAACTTCCCATAGTCCAAAATGTTAATCCTCGAAGCTCTGAATCAGTGCTTATGTATGTCAGGACTCCAATCCCAACTGAGGCGATGGCATTTACGGCAATTCCCACCAGTAACATATATGTGATACCTCTGTAACCAAAACCCCGCGTAAAAAAGTAAAGCAACAATATTACAAATGTTGAACCTGCTATTGCTGATAATGGAAGTAAAAATGATCCTAACAAAAACTTAGGAACTAGATTTGAACCTAAAACAATAACAATAGAAGCTCCTAAAGCTGCACCTGCAGACACGCCAATTAAGCCAGGATCTGCAAGAGGGTTTCGAAAAAGACCCTGCAAGGAAGCGCCTGAAATACCTAGGCTGGCACCAACTAACCCAGCCAATATTACTCTTGGAAATCTTATTTGCAGTAACACATTATTTTCTAGTGTCGATGCTTTTCCTGAAATGAAATTTAAAAATGATGAATTGAAACTTCCAATGAGAAAACCAATAAATAGCGACATAAGAACTAAAAAAAATAAACCAATTATGATGAGGCTTTGTTTTTTTGTAATTTTCAATGGATTTGCTTGAACCAAAGAAGCTTCAATCTTCATATTCTTTCAATAGTCTTATGCCAATTTCTCTTGCCGATGAAATTGTTCGCGAGCTAAATCCAAGCATCGCCATACCATCCATTGCAATTATATTGTTATTTTCAGCTGCAGGAGTGAACATCAATGAAGGATGCTCGTATAATTCATTGATATCTCCAAAAGAATCTAATCCCCTGTTTGAAATAAGTATGTAATCAGGAGATCCATTGATAATCGACTCAGCATTTACTGGCTTCCAGCCCTCAAAATTGTTCATAATGTTGTTTGCACCAATCATTTTAATAAACCCGTCTGCGGATGTTCCTTTTCCAGCAACAAGTGGAGATCCGCTTTGCATTCCCAGAATGAACATTACATTAATATCTTTAGATTCAATTTCTCTAGAGAGTTTTTCTAATTCTTCTATCTCAGGATCGATTTGGTTATCAATGATATTTTCTGCAACATTGCTTATTCCAAGGATTTTAGAGATACAGGAAATTTTTTTGATAATTCCTTTGGAAGAGTGTTCCTCTGGGATTACTCTAATGTCAATTCCTGTTTTAGAGAGTTGCTCAAGGACAGTAGGCGGACCCATATCATCTTCACCTAGTATTAGTGTTGGGCTTAGAGAGAGTATCCCTTCAGTAGACAAAGCTCTAACATATCCAATTGAAGGTAAATCTCTTGCCATCATTGGATAGTTAGAAGTTAAATCCACTGCGATAATTCTATCTTCTGCCTCGAGTAAGAATGTAATTTCAGTCAGAGATCCTCCTGCTATGGCAATTCTCGAGGAGTTTTTAGCAATTTCACATGAATTTCCAAAGACCTCAAACGACAGCATGATTCCACAGACGAAAATAATTTTTTTTAGATTCATTTTGTGTATTCTATTGATTTTTTTTACAAAGTAAATGATAATCATTCGCGTTATTTATACTAAATGATAATCATTCTCAGTAAGCAAGGAGGCTCAGACCTTATGAACACTTTTAATGTAAAAATAGTGGATTTTTTAATCTTTTTGTTTTTATCCTTATCTACTTTATTACCAGTCAATGTTTATTCTCAAAATAATGAAGATGAAATCGAGGAAGTTGTAACGATTTCTTCCAGATTGCCTATTAATCTCAGTGAGGTCGTTGGTTCTGTAAATACGATTTCTCAGGAGGAGATTGAAGCACGCTCTGTAAATGATCTTAATCAATTAATGGAAAATACAGTTGGTGTAAATGTTCCAAGAGCTGCAGGAGGAAGTACATCAAGGTCTTATAATGAGGGTGTTACAATCAGAGGAATTGGTGATTCTCGTGTGAATATACTCGTAGATGGAGTGAGAGTTGCCGATGCTTATCTTTCAGGAGGTTTTGGTAAAGATCTTATTGATACGGAGCTTCTTAAGAGAGTAGAAATACTTAAGGGTCCAAGTTCCGCGCTCTATGGATCAGATGGGCTTGCTGGAACCGTCTTTTACACAACCAAGGATGCTTCTGACCTAGCCTCAATTGGTGATGCATACCTTTCTACAAGATTTTCTTATGGAGCAGTCAACGAAATGCGAGCCATATCCCTTCTAGGCGCAGTAGTAGGTGAAAATAGTGAAGCCCTGTTTCAGATTACATCACGATCCATGGAGGAGATGTCTGTTCATGAAGATACAAATGCTCTACCTAATCCCCTTGATGGAGATAATATTTCTGCTTTGGCAAAAGTAAAATATTTCATCAATGATAACTCAGAATTAGCATTGACGATGGATGTTCAGGAAATGGATGCTGATTACAATTTACTCACTGATTTAGGATTTAATGGTCGAGCCATGGAGACCATTTCAGCTTCTAGCGGGATAGACAGTACAACCAGAGAAAGATTTAGCTTGGCATATAATTTTAGTGATCAGACCGCATTATATGACAGTGGCAGTATAAAAATCTTTAGTCAAGACACAGATCAAAAACAAATAACATCCAGAACCAAAGCTGCTTTTCTTGCAGGTATGGAAATGCCCCCAACCCCCATGTCAGATTATAGGGACTATAACTTCAATCAGAGCCTAGTTGGATATTCTTTAGATCTAATCAAAGTAATAGATACAGGTATTGGTGAGCATAGTATCGCATATGGAGGTGATTACGAGATTGCCGAATACTCTCGTCCTAAGAATAGATTCACAACAAATCTAGCGACAAGAGAAGTTAGCTATACCTTTGCTGGACCAGAGGTGTTTCCCAATAAGGCCTTTCCAGATAGTGAAGTAACCAGAACTGCTATCTATTTCAATGATCGAATCAAACTTTCTGATCGGATGACATTGGTTGTGGGAGCAAGATATGATCGTTACGACCAGAAAGCATCACCAGATGAGTTGTCACAGCGAGGCAATGCTGGCGGTCATGCTTTTGTCCCAAATGATGATGAAGGAATATCTGCGAAAATTGGAACAATATTCAATTTTAATGACGATATTGCTGGTTTCATACAATACGCAGAAGGTTTTAGAAATCCTAATTTTGACGAGGCTTACAACACTTACTCGAACTTTACACAAGGTTATACTATAAAACCAAATCCAAATTTGAATCCTGAGTCAAGCAAGGGTTATGAGCTAGGTTTTAGGGGTAATCACGAGATGACAAATTGGTCGCTTGTATTCTTCAAAAACGATTACGAAGACTTCATTGAAAATTCATTTGCGTCGATGGGGGTTGTTGGTACAAATCCTGTAATGATATTTCAATATCAAAACCTCAAAAATGTAGAGACAGATGGAATTGAATTCGAAATTCAAAGAGATTTCTCTGATAACTTCAGCGCAAGCCTTGGCATCTCGAGCAGTGACGGTAAAGAAGGTGATAAGGATTTACTGAAGATGTCTCCAGATAATGGGAAATTGAGATTATCTTGGGCTTCTGATGATGAGAAGTTAAAAATTAACTTGATCAGTCATTTTGTCAAGAAAGGGCCACAGGGCCTAGCTCCATCTTGTGGAAGAGCTGGATGCACAAATCTTATTGAGGTTCCTGGGAGAGCCACTCATGATTTATTCTTGAACTATGATGTCAGTGATAAATTTAACTATCGCTTTAGCGTCAGAAATATAACTGACGTTAAATATTGGAATTGGGAATCTATTGCCGGTATGGGGGTCGGAACAGCCGATCGTTTCTTGAATCCAGATAAGAATTTCAGTGTCTCTTTCGGACTGAAATTCTAAATTACTGACAATACAAATTAAAAGGCTTCATTATATGGAGCCTTTTTTTTATCACTTCTTCCCAAAAGAAGAATGGTTGTGTAGGCTTTTGTATCTGAGGAAAAATAAAATAGTATTATGCGACCACAATTGACAGTTTTAACTGATGAACAAATCATCAAGATTCTTAAAGAAGCCAAAAGGTTATTGGCTGAAGTTGGGATTGAGGTCCGTGGTGAAAATCTTCGAGAAAGATTGCTTGCATCCGGATTAAAACAAAATAAAAAAAATAAACGTATATTATTTCCTGAAGAGATTGTCGAAAAGGCAATCAATGACTCCCCATCTTTATTCACACTATTCGATAGAGATGGTAAAGCCTATACGGAAATTGGTGAAAATAACGTTCATTTCGTCCCAGGCTCAAGCGGATTAAAAATACTTGATCACAGAACTGGAGAGACTCGACTAGCAGATTCTACTGATTTTATTGAATACGCGAGATTGTGTGATGGAATGGAACACATTGCTTATCTTGCGACCGCCTTTTCTACAAACAAAGATATTGAATCTCAAGTTTCAGACGCATGGCGTCTTTACATGACTCTTACTACTTCTAAGAAACCTGTCGTGTCAGGGGCATTTAGTGAACATGGCACCCCAAGAATGGTCAAAATGATGGAAATGTTCAGAGATGATCGTGAGGATCTAATCAAAAGACCCATGTCTATCTTTACTATTACTGCTACTGGAAATTTTCGTTATGGAGAAGACTCATGTCAGAACCTCCTAGATTGTGTTGAAGCAGGGATTCCAGTGGAAATTGTTCCTGTTACTTTAATGGGTTTAATTGCACCAGTGACTTTCATTGGCGCTTTAGTGTTTCATTGTGTGGATGTCTTATCTGGAATCACAATGGCTCAAGTATTGAGACCAGGAACGCCTGTCATATTTGGTGGAGCTCCAGCAACCTTCCACATGAAGGCTGCAAGCTCACCCATGGCTGCTATAGAAGCTCAACATCTGAATGTTGCTTATGTTCAGATTGCGAAGTATCTCAAACTTCCGTCTCAGGCATATATGGCACTCTCTGATGGAAAATCTCTGGATGCTCAAGCCGGAGGAGAAACTTTTTCCAGCGCATTGCTTGCTGCTATTTCAGGAGTTAACTCTGTCTCAGGACCTGGTATGTTAGATTTTGTTTTAACTTTCAGTTTACCTAAACTGGTTTTTGATAATGAGGTATGTGGTCAATCTCTTCATTTTGTAAAAGAGATCGAAATAAAAGGTGATCTTCCCACTCAGGATCTTGTTGAAGATTTGATGAAAGACGATCACTTAATCACCAGTCCGCATACATTAGAGCATTGGCCAAATGAGCTTTATTTGACTGACCCAATCATCGATAGGGAAAATCGGGAAACATGGGAAGAAAGAGGAAGTAAGAGTTTGGAGCAGAGAGCGAATGAAGCTGTAGAAAAAAGACTAAGTGAATATAAACCAATTGAGACTGACAGTGAGATTGACAAGGCAATGAGAGAACTAATCATAGATGGGCTAAATGATCAGACAGATTTACCAGTGATACCAGATGTATCCGAAAATCTGAACAAAGGAAAATCTGATTTGAGAGGCAGAAGAAGACGTCGCTCGAGAAAAAATTAATTATTTGAGAAGGATGAAAGCATGAATAAAGGCATCTTTTCCATGAGCGGTATGAATAAATTAAATAATTATCTGCAAACCATTGGCGCAATAGGAATAATAGCTTCACTTATCTTTGTAGGGATGGAGCTCAGGCAAACTCAAAAAATAGCGCTCAACTCTCAAAATCAATCAAGAACAGAGACACTCATTCGTTCTGCAGAGTTTTTTTATGATAATGGATTGTCATACCACGATTGGATCTTAGGTAACATCAAAGAGAAAGATAGAGATTTGGTAGCAACATATAAACATATGGCATGGTGGATTTATAACAATGACTTCACTCAATACAAATCAGGATTAATGCAAAAAGATTTATTTGAAGCAAAAAGAGATGGACCCATGACCCGAAATGTCAATGGAAAGAGCTTTTTAGAATGCGTAATTTCAAAAGAAGTTTGGAAAGAAAGGATGTATAATTTCCAGCCTGATTTTACTGAATTAATAAATTCCTTATCAATTCCCTGTGATCAAATGGAGAAATAGATCATGTTTAAGAATTTACATGTATTATTATTTATTGCGCTTGTCGGCTGCACATCGACCAGTGAAGTTATTTCTACAGGCCCAAGTTCTTATATCGTAACCTCTGAATCATCAATAAGCATGAATGATGGCCTCGAAAAGATCTATGAAAAAGCAAAAGAAGTTTGCGTGCAGTTGAATAAGGAGTTTTTACAAACTGAAATTAACTCCCGTGGGAGTGGAAGTCGTGTTCCAATTACAGGCTTAATTCTTGAATTCCAGTGTTTGGATTCAGGTCATCCTCTTCTCAATCCAAATAACTAGAGAGGATAAGTTTTCATAATGCTTTTCATTCTAACTTCGTCTAGTAAGAGAAATTAAGGCTAACCCAAGAAACAGCATAAATGTTATTGGCCATATAACTGTTACTTTCGGTCTTTCTGTTGCTTCCCAGATGTCCTGAAAGCTAGGGATTTGATCGAAAGTTGAAACGGATATTCTGTTACTGGTTAAGACCGCATCTTCGACTGCATCATTCACTAGATCAACATGCTGAGTAGCGGTTTCTATGAATAAGGCATGACTTCTTGAATCAGTTTGTGCAATTGCAATTAAATTTCTTTGAAGAATTGTTGTAGGAGATAAATATTGGAGGACATCCAACATATTCTCACGGTCATCTAGGCTTTTCGTGAATTCAGCCACAATAGGTTTGGTGCTTTCTTTAACTACAGAGTTTGATAAAAACAGAGCACGATAGTAGCCTGGAACTTGATCGTCTCCTATTGTTAACTCAGGATGATCCTCCAGAAATTGTTGCGTTAACTCAGCAGTCTGTTTTGTAGCTTCACTTGTGGCAGAACGAGCATCTGACAATAATTCCAATTTTGAAGGTTGTGGATACAGATAACCTGTGATGCTGTTTGAGGCAGCTGGAATAATTAGGACAAAAAAGAGCCATAAACTTACTAAATTTGATAGCCCAGAGAAGCCTTTCTTATTTTTTGATACAACTAAGAAAATCAATCCATACCAAAATACAATGTAGGCTGTAATTAAAAAGATCCAAGCGATTACAGTATCAAAAGGCAAATTGTTTGAAATATATAACCCAATACTTAATACAGTTAAAATTATGATTAATAACAAACCTGTTCTCGCTGCCATTCGATTTGCAATGATGCTGCTTTCAGTTATTGGATTAGAGAGTAGCATTCTGTTCAATCCGCGTGCTCGATCAGACGCAATGACATCAAAATTCAAAGCAATCAAAAGTAACGGGACAATCACCGTTACAAAAAATACAAAGTCCATTCGACCAAATAAAAGAGTCATTGGATTGTCAAACTCATAGGCCTCAATCATTGACAATCCATTGCGTCTTGGACTGATCATCAATCGTGCTGGAAGTAACTCAGTCATACCAATCGCTAAGTGAGATGTCGGACCAGTTACATGAATTGCAGGAAAGTTAATATCCATTGGCCTTGCGACGTATGGACTAGACTGACTTTTTCCAGACTCTATGTCCTCGAGATCAGATCTCCACTCAGAACCCTTTTTGTCAATTTGTTCTACAAACTCTGACAGTGAATCTTGATGTGAGGTTTGCCAAGCCAATCCAGACCATATTGAATAGGATGATGCAAGAATAACAAACATAAAAAGACTGATTGTTGCTATGGATCTACGCATCCTCAGAAACTCATAAGAGAGAATTACTTTATTCATTCTGCATCCTATAAATCTTGAATTTTCAAAGTTGAATGACGAGCAAAAAGAAAAGCCAAGAATGCCCATAGTGTCAAAATACCAAACATTGATATGTATGATGAGATAAGCGACATAAATGAAGGCATTTGACCCTGATAATCAATAACTTGACTCCAAAGTTCTTTCCCAGCTGAGTAATTACCACCATCAACAGCATTGAACATAAGATCTTCATTCATCATCTTAATTATATAGCGTCGATGCAATTCAGCTTCCCAAGCAAAAACATCATGGTGCAAACGGTCTGTTCCAGCTAGACCAGCAGAGAGCTGCTTTAGGACAGTTGTTGGAGACAGGACTGATAAGACTCCTAGGATATTTTCTTGTTTTTTGTAAGTCTTGCCTAATTGATTGTATACCTGATCATATAGAAGGTCGCCATACTCCTCGTTGGTTTGTAAGGCGTATCCCCTGTAGTTAACTGGCAGCTCATTTACGTCGACAACACCATATTGATCTAAAATTTCCTGCTTCTTTTCTTCTTGGTATTCTTTATCTTTCGAGTATGCGCCCCGTGCTTCAGATAAAGACTGGTTAACATCAAATCCTTTAGGTTGAGGTACTGTATATGTGGCTAAGTCATTAGTGAGCTTGGGGGCCACAACAATAAAGAAAAACCACAGTGTAAATAGCGTAATGGCTGATGAGCGACGATTACTAGTTTTAGCAGATACACCAATTGCTATAAATGCAAAGATCATAAAATAGAAACCATAAACGCAAAATAATAAAATCAATCTCAATAACTGATCAAGTTGACTGGCTCCAGCCTCTGCGAGAATTGTGGCACAGAAAATCAAGAATGATAGAGGTAAAAGTAGCTTTAAGATCGTGTAAAGAGCAGCACGAATTTTACCATTGGAGATTGCCCTCAAAGATATTCCATGGCTCAAAAGTTGCCTTAATGTCCCGTCTTCACGTTCACCGGCATAACTAGAAAAAAGAAGTAGGATAATCACAAGTGGAATAATAGCTTGCATGATCCATGCAGGGGTCAGAGATACAAAATTTGCGAGTTCACCAGCACCTTCTGCATAGCGAAATGTGGCTGGATTTCTTCGATGCGCCTCCATCCATATTGCTAAACCACTGTAATCAATTGCACCCGGTTCGAATGCCGACAAAGAGGGTATTGGTTTAAAAGCATAGCGCGAAAAATGTGCAGCAGAATGAGGATTTCTCTCACCTTGGTTCAGCCAAACTTCACGATCATGATTTGCCGCAGTCGCTCTTTCGAGTTCAAACATTTCGGTGCGTTGCCAGCTCAAAAACAGGGCGACCAGCATCAATAATAATGTTGCCAAATAGATAGCATTAGTGAAGCGGTTACGCCCCATAATGGTCTTTTCTTTCTTTGAGATAATATCAGGAGACATTACCTGTTCTCAGTTATAAGCTTGCATGTGCGCGAGATAGGTATCTTCTATTTCTCTGAGTGAGAGATCTTTCACATGCAACGTTTCAAGAAGTTCCCCACCTCTCATGATGCCTAAACGATCACCCACTTCCTTAGCGCGAAATAAATCGTGAGTTGCCATAAGAATTGCAACACCATCTTCTTTTAATTTTTTTAATATATTGCAAAATTCATTCGCAGCTTTGGGGTCCAATCCAGACAATGGTTCATCAAGCAACAAAACTTTTGCTTGCTTTGCTATGGCAATTGCTATGCCCACCTTTTGACGCATGCCTTTAGAGTATGTATTTGTGGTTATGTTGTGGAAATCAACAGCAAGTCCAGCATTCTCAAGACAAGAAACCAAGAAGACGGAAGTATGCGATTTTCCAGCAAGTTTTACGAAAAATTCAAGATTTTCATATCCAGTAAGTTCAGGATACAAGGAAACCTGCTCGGGAATATACGCTAATGATGAGCGCGAAGCTTCTATATTGTCTTGAACATTGAGTCCGTTAATCAATGCTTCTCCACTTGTTGGCTCAAGAAAGCCCAAAAGAAGATTAATCGTGGTAGTCTTGCCTGCCCCATTGGCCCCAAGAAAGCAGAAAATTTCGCCTTTTTCTACATTGAAATCAAGATTATTTAAAGCAATGTTTTTTCCAAATTTCTTGGTTAATTTTTTTGTTTCTATCATTGAATGACT
>Ga0208130_1000782_pt1 | contig 16070 bp, 19 predicted proteins | sample ETNtaG_31_FD_185771 | JGI IMG/M metagenome (GOLD analysis project Ga0208130, IMG submission 185771) | Marine microbial and viral communities from oxygen minimum zone, Eastern Pacific Ocean - ETNP201310SV78 (SPAdes) (version 2) | ecosystem: Environmental > Aquatic > Marine > Oceanic ...
CCAACACCATACTTTTCATTTGAGAAAACAATACCTTCAAAGCTTGGTAGTAGCTCAATAATATAAGGAGTTGAGAGAAGTAATTGTCTCTGCTCCATTGGTGTAAGATTTTCTCTAGAAGCTATATCTTCGGCTTCTGAAATTGAATTAGCAGGAGCTCTTTTAACTGGTGCAGGAGCACAGGCACTGAGAAAGAGTATTAAAAAAAGACAAAAATATCTCATATATGATTAGGATAAAGCAACGAGGGTAAAGTTCATATAAAAAGCTACTTATTTGTGCTTTCAAAGATTTTATCAGCAGATTTAGCTACGAAACCTTGGTAAAGATTACCATTTGCTTCTGGATACCTTTTTGCAAATTCATAGTAGCAGCTAGGTATTTCAACAGCAGAAGAGCCAAAGTCAACTTTTACTTTATCTGCCATAGTGGATGATTGTTCAAGTAGTTCTGCAATAGATCCTTTAATTTCTCCACCAGATGAATTTAATAAAAAGCCTTCATTTTTTATCATATTATTGACATCAGATAGCTCATTAAAATTAGTTAGATGATTAACTGATACTGTGAAGTGGTTAGGGCAAAACCCCCAGATATAAAGCCAAGAGGCATACTCAGACTCTTGGGCTAGCAGTTCATACTTATCATAATCTATATCCCAAGTTCTACCACCAATCAATAAATCTTCTGGATTATCGGAAAAACTATCAGATATATCATTGATTATTATGCGAAGTTCATCTGTAAAGTCTTCACATATTAATTCTGATAGAAAAATTTTTGGGTGCACAGGGTCATTATTTTCTAGATGAATAGCTTGTAGTCTTTTTTGCTCAAAAAAGTAATCACCGCAAACTTTGTAACCATAAGAGCTAAGAAAATCTGCTTGTTTATGTATGCTGCACTTATTTAAATTAAAAGTTCTGAACGCTATATGATCATTAATAACTCGTTCACCAAAAAGTTTAGAAATTTTCTCTGCTGAAGGTGTATAAGATATATAACTTTCCCAAAGCCCCTGTAAAAATTTTTCTATATTCATGATATTTTTTTTGCTTTCTCCCATCCTAAGTTTGCATAAATTTTTGCTCTTTTACCCATCTCAACTGCAAAATCACTTGCTGCCGTGCCATCCCTAACTCTCCCAAGAATTCCTTGGCATATTCCCGCAGCTTTGAAAAGTGAAAATATTATATAAAAGTCCCATTCACTTTCTAATTCCATTTTTGTACGTGAAAGATAAAGATCCACATACTCCTTTTCCGAATGTATCCCTAGTGATTTAGCTATATCATCTGAAATCTCTCCAACATGCCACAACATGCAGTGATAACCAAAGTCTGCCAGCGGATCTCCTATAGTTGACAGCTCCCAATCTAGCATTGCTTGTATTTCATCATTGTCATGAAATACAACATTATCTAGCCTGTAATCACCATGCACTATAGAAGTGTATTTTTGTTTAGGAGTGTATTTGGGTAGCCATTCAATCAGACTATGCATAGATTCTAAAGTCTCTGTTTCAGAATCAAAATATTGTTTAGTCCATCTAGAGACTTGTCTTTCAATATAATTTCCAGGTTTACCATAATCCTCTAAGCCAATACTTTTGTAGTCTTGTGTATGTAATCGTGATATTCCTAAATTCATTTGATCAAATAACATTTTCCTTCGGCTTTTATCAACTTCTGAAGCGACAGGGTCCCAATAAATTTTGCCATTACAGTATTCCATCAAGTAAAAAGGAGTGCCTATAACATTTTCATCTTCGCATAATATTATTGTTTTTGGTGTAGGCACATTTGTTTTATTAAGGCCAGTTAGAACCTTAAATTCTCTATCAACTGCATGAGCTGACTTCAGCAATTTACCTGGTGGTTTTCTTCTTAGAACATATTTATTTTCAAGTGAGGTTAATAGATAAGTTGGGTTAGATTGTCCGCCTTTAAATTGCTTATAATCTAGGATTTTTGGCATGCCTATATTTTGATTATCTAAGTAATCGTTTAATGCTCCCAGGTCAAAAGTTAAATTTTCAGAAACATCTTTAGTGCCTGAGAATTGATCATTCATTATTCTTTTTTTCCGTTGACTTAATAAGTAGTGATTGATTTTCTGTCTGAAGAATTTCTATTTTTCGATGTAATTCGGTAATTTTGTTCCTCATTGACTTAGATTCAGTCTTTAATTTGAAATTTTGCTCGATAAGTTTATCCACTAAGGCCGATAATTTTTTTATTTTTTCGTGCATAATATCCGTCTATGTCAGATTTAAATATATACAAAGCTAGAAGAGCTGAAGTAGCAAAAAGAATGGAAGATAATTCTATTTTAATACTCAGTTCATCTAAACTAGTATCTAGGAATAATGATACTACATTTCCTTTTAGACAAGACAGCAACTTCTTTTATTTGACTGGCTTTCAAGAGCCTGATTCCGTACTAATAGTTCATAGCGATGGAAGGTCTATATTATTCTGCAGAGAAAAAAATCCAGATTTAGAAAAATGGGATGGTTTCATGTGGGGGCCAGCAGCAGCACAAGAAAACTTTGGTTTTGATGAGGCTCACGATATTAATTTAATAGATGAGATATTGCCGAATCTCATTAGGGGACACAAAACACTTAATTCGCTTATTGGAAAGAACTTAAATTTCGATGCAAAGATAACTAATTGGATAAATACGGCTAATAGCATGGAAAGGCATCAGGGCAATATAGATTTAAAAAACTTTTCCAACCAGTTGGGAAGTATGAGGCTTATAAAAGACGAAACTGAAATTTCTTTGATAAGAAAATCATGTGAAATAGCAGCTGTTTCACATAAAGCGGTTATGCAAAAAGCAAAAGTTGGTATGTCTGAATACGACCTTGAGACAATGTATATGAATGAGTTTAAGGTAAATGGGTCTCGTGAAGCTTCATATACTCCAATCATAGCTGGCGGAGCGAGAGCTTGTATTCTTCACTACATAGACAACGATCAGCAAATAGAGGATGGTGAGCTTGTATTAGTTGATGCTGGTTGTGAATATGGGATGTATGCATCTGATATAACAAGAACATATCCAATAAATGGACAATTTACAGGTGAACAAAAAGCAGTCTATGATGTCGTGCTTGAAGCACATAATGCAGCATGCCATGCAGCTAAAGTTGGAAATCCTTGTACGGACCCACAAAGAATTTCTGAAAAATCACTTTCACAAGGCCTAAAAGATATAGGTCTTTTAGATGGTAGTTTAGATGAAATATTAGATAAAAAATTATTCAGAGAATTCTATTACCATAAAATTGGACATTGGATGGGTCTGGATGTACACGATGATTGCCCATATGCAATAGACGGAAAAGAAATTCTCTTTCAAGATAATATGGTAATGACTATAGAGCCTGGTGTTTATGTGAATGATACTGCAAACGTTGATGATAGATGGAAAGGAATTGGTATCAGAATCGAAAATGATATTTTAATCACATCAGACGGATACGAAAACTTAACTGCAAAAGTCCCAGTCGAAACTGAAGAGATTGAGCAATTAATGGGAAGATAATGACCAAGCCTGTTTTAATTGCTGGGGCTGGTGTAATTGGGTGTCTTCTTGCCCATGTTCTAAAAAAACATGACATCCCTTATAAAATTTTAGAAAAGAGCCCAGGGTTTAAAAAAATTCCGTATAGAACTGTAGCTCTTACAAAAGATTCAATCCATTTTCTTAATTCCATAGATAAGAACTTAGATTTAAATGAATGGACTACACCTGTCCAGAAAATGGAGCTTTTCCATAAAAATGACTTAGGCATAGTTTTAGATTCAAAAAATGAAGAAAAAGTTACATCGATTGCACTGCTATCAAAATTGCATGAAAAATTACTCAAAAATATTAAAGGTGAAATCTTATGGAACTCCTCAATATCTAACATTTCAAACAATGGAACACTTAAGGTGCAAACCAATAGTGCAGAGCTTGAAGCAGATTTTATGTTTGCAACAGATGGGGCAAATTCTAAAGTTAGAGAACTTTGTGACTTTGAAAGTGAAGAATGGTTTTATGGTCAAAATGCCTACGTTACATGTATTGAGGCCGATCATAAAAATATTGCTAAACAATATTTCACAAAAAATGGGACCTTGGCACTACTTCCATTAAATGACGGCAAACAGTTTTATTCTGTAATTTTTTGTACGAATTCCACAGGAGATGTTAAGCAAGACTTATTTGATATGAATGAGCTTTTTAATATTCAATTGAATCTTAATGATATTGAGTTTAGTTCTGGTTTTGAGCTGAAGCATTCTAGAGCATTGCAGCTATATTCATCTCGCATACTGCTTTGTGGTGATGCAGCAAATACCTTCCATCCTATGGCAGGCCAAGGACTTAATCTTGGTATTGGCGATATCATGGAAATTGAAAAAAATCTTAATGACCTTGTTTCAAATAAAGAAGAAGCTTTAAAAGCATATAGTGAAAAAAGGAATAACAAGAATCTTCAAATGACCTGGATTATACAAAGCTTATTTGGTGCATTTGGTAATGCAAATGGAGTAACAGAAATAATACTTAACTCGGGTATGAGGCTTCTCGACAAAGCACCCAGTCTAAAGCAAAAAATTATTGAATACGCTAACAAGAATTAAGCTAAATCTAATTCTTTGAGAATTTCATAAGTTTCATGAAGTGGTAAACCTACCACATTGGTGTAACTGCCTTCTATATTTGTGATGTATTTTCCTGCAGGACCATGAATCCCGTAAGCACCTGCTTTACCAACACCTTCTTCAGATAAGACATATTCTTCTATCTCTGCATCATCCATCACTTTAAACGAAACTTTTGTTTCACAAGTTTTAATGATTTTTCGATCACAAGTAGAAATCATCACGGTAGAAAAAACACTGTGAACTTTTCCTGAGAATTCTCGCAAAAGCTTTCTGGAGTGTTCATAATCCTTTGGTTTGCCAACGATTTCTTTATTCGGTGTAAAAACAAGGGTATCAGCTGTAAGAATTGGCAAGTTTTCTTTTGTTGATCCTGCCAGCAATTCTCTAGCACTAATATTTTTACCTTTTACAATATTTTGAGAGCAAACTATTGGATCTAAATCCTTAACAGAGTCTTCGTCAAATTTTTGTTCAACAACTTCGTGATGAATCCCCATTAAATCTAATAATTCTGTACGTCTTGGTGATGCTGAAGCTAATAGAAGCAAGATTAAACTTTAATGCCTTTCGATCTAATATCTTTAAGAACAGCATCTATGCCATTCTTATCAATTATTCGCATGCCTTTTGTAGAAAGAGTTAGTGTTACAAATTTGTTTTCAGATTCAACCCAAAATTTATGCTTATGCAAATTCGGTTTAAATAATCTTTTTACACGGTTTTTAGCATGGGAGACATGATTGCCTACCATTGCTTTTTTGCCTGTTACTTGACACACGTTACTCATAAGAACGGATGATAATAAAATAGTAATTGATTTTATGCAATAATTAATACCCTACTGATGAAACTAAAATTTAAAATTCTTGATCAAAGAATAGGCAGTGAATTTGAAACTCCTAAATACCAAACAGCTGGTTCAGCTGGACTTGATTTATTGGCATGCATAGAGGGTCAAATAGTACTTGAGCCTAATGAGGCTACGATCATTCCATCAGGCATATCAATTTTTATAGAAAATCCGGAATTTGCGGGTATTGTTATTCCTAGATCAGGTTTAGGAGCAAAAAAAGGGCTTGTTTGTGGAAATCTGCTTGGACTTATAGATTCAGATTATCAGGGACCATTAAGCATTTCATTGTGGAATAGATCTAATGAGCCAATAAAGATTAATGCTGGTGAAAGGGTGGCTCAACTTGTAGTTATAAGAGTTAATCAGGTTGATCTAGAGGAAGTTGATGAGTTTCCAGAGACAGATAGAGGGTCGAAAGGTTTCGGTAGTACTGGTATTACTTAGCAGTTTTGCCAAATTTCTTTTCAAATCTTTGTACTCTGCCACCTGTATCAAGAATCTTCTGTTGTCCAGTATAAAAGGGGTGAGAAGCAGATGAAGTTTCAACAGGATAATACGGATAAGTTTTTCCATCTTCCCATTCTTTCGTTTGAGACGTATTTAACGTTGAACGAATAAGGAAATGTTTATCCACACTTGTGTCGTGGAATAGAACATAACGAGATTCTGGATGTATTTCTTTTTTCATAACTTCTAATTTGAATGTGAAATAATATCAAATAATTTTTCTATTACAATAAATTGATGAATTTTGTTCAAGTAGCCATCCCATCGCCTTTACGTCAAACTTTTACCTATATAAACAAATCTAGTTCCGACCTTATAGGAAAAAGAGTTTTAGTAGAGTTTGGCAGAAGAAAGCTTGTAGGTGTTGTAATTAGTAATTCTGATAAATCTGAGGGGGGATATAAATTAAAAAATATACTTGAAGTGCTGGATGAAACTCCTTTGTTCCCAAAAGAAGCAATTAAAAAAATTACTTACATATCTGAATATTATATGCATCCCCTAGGTATAGTGATTGAATCTTTTATTCCAACTTTCTTGAGAAAAGCTAAACATCAAAAAGATTTAGAAAAATACCATCAAGCCAAAAAAGAACTTATCTCAGCAACAAATTTACATAAATTAACCAATGATCAGGCCAAATGTTTGGATTCAATAAAATCTAAATCTGAAGGTGAAATTTTGCTTTCAGGTATAACATCCTCAGGAAAAACTGAGGTTTACAAACACTTTATAAATTCACTTATTAATAAAGGGAAAAGTGCTCTTGTGCTGGTACCAGAAATTTTCCTTACTCCGCAAATCTTTCATGACTTTCAATCAAGTTTTGGCGACAAAGTATTTTTAAATCATTCAGGCCTAACCCCCATTCAAAGAATAAAAGTATGGTTAGCTGCACAGGATGAGTCTCCTAAAATAATTATAGGTACAAGGTCTTCAGTCTTTCTGCCTATCAACAATTTAGGAGGGGTAATATTTGATGAAGAACATGACCAATCTTATAAGCAGCAAGAAGGCTTCAGGTACGAAGCAAAAGAAATTGCAAAAATCTTATATAAAGAAACTGCAAGAATTGTTTACGCTTCAGCAACACCATCTCTAACCAATATTAAGAAAGGAAAAGATGGCGAGATCGAAACATGCTCTCTGACTAAAAGAATATCTGATGCGCCAATGCCAAATATATCTATACATGACGTTAGTAGAAAACAAACTTCAAGTGGAGTATCTGACGAATTAATTGAAAGAATTATCGAAAATGAAAAAGCTGGTTATCAAACCTTAGTTTTATTGAACAGAAGGGGCTATGCTCCAGTCTTTATGTGTAATTCATGCGGATGGATTGCTAAAAGCAAATGTTGTGATACTTCCCTTGTTTTGCATCAGAATGTAAAAAGATTGAAATGTCACAGATGTGAAAGTGTTTGGGGAATACCCAATACTTGCCCAGAATGTGGATCTTCTGATTTTCTACATAAGGGGATTGGGACTCAACAAGTTGAAGAAGTGCTATCAGAGAAATTACCAAATTCTAATATAGTAAGAATTGATAGAGATACTGTTTCTGGCAAGAGCAGAAGAGAAGAAAGTTTTGCTATCTTCCAAGACCCTGCCCCAAAAATTTTTATTGGTACACAATTACTTGCAAAGGGCCATGATTTTAAAAATGTAAGTTTGGTAATTGTCTTAAATTTAGATTTTGGTTTATTTGGTGCAGATATTCACATGCAAGAACAAACAGCTCAACTTATTGTTCAGGTTGCTGGTAGGGCTGGAAGAACAGGTATAGAAAATAACGTTTTTCTTCAAACAAGAGTAGCAGATCACCCATTATTTAATTTGATTAAAACAGGTAATTATCAGGAAATTGCACAAGAATTGCTTGAGGAAAGAAAAAAATTAGATTTAGCTCCATTTATAAATCTAGTCTATCTAAAAGCTGAAGATTCTAATCAATCTAAACTTAGAAAATTTCTAATTGAGTCAAAGAAAAGCTTATCTCAGAAAGATCTTGAAGTTTATGGGCCTTTTGAAGGCCCAGTTACAAAGGTTGGCTACAAACATAGGATGTTCTGCATTATTCAGAGTAGTAAGAAAGAAAAAATGCTTCAAGTCTTATCGGATTTTGCCATAGAATCTGATACTAAGAAGAAAGAAATATCTAATTGGGTTTTAGATATTGATCCGATTAATGCAGTTTAAAAATTCTTGATTAGATGTTTGAAATTCTATGAATCGTTGTTTCTTTTCAATGATTAGTTTTAAAAAGAACTCATTTCCAAAATTAAATTTAGAGATTTTATTTGGCCACTCAATGAAAAGAATGCCTTTAGAATTTTCATTAATTTCTAGGCCGAGCATTTCAAAATCATTTTCATTATTTAGCCTGTATAGGTCTGAATGGTAAATATCTCTACCATTAAGCTTATATTCCTCAAGTATGCTGAAAGTTGGGCTCTTTACAGCCCCATTCCAGCCCAAATTTTTAAGGACTTCACGTACTAAGGTAGTTTTTCCAGTGCCTAAATCACCATCAAGATAAAAAATTGCTAAACCTGCAAAATTTGAGAGGTAATCTGCAATACCTTTTCCCACTTCTTCAGTTTTAGCTAAATCTGTTATATTGATTTTCATTAAAAAAAGCTTGGAGTAAGGTTTACAAATTCTCTACCTGTAATCTCTCTTTTTAAGCATTCCACAACTTTGTTGTAATCTGTATCGCTTGAGACAAAATCAACATCATTGACATCCAATACAAGAAGAGGTGTTTCAGAGTAATCAAAGAAGAAATCTGTATAAGCTTCACAAAGTCTCTCTAAGTATTCTAAAGCCACATGATCTTCATATGATCTAGCTCTTTTGTTTACTCTCTCTAATACCCTTTCAGGAGTTGCTTGCAAATATATTAATAAGTCCGGTTTAGGGTGAGTCTGGTAAAATTTTGATTTAACTTCTTTAAAAATCTTGAATTCATCTTTGGTTAGATTTAGCTCAGCAAATAAGTCTTCTTTTTGAAACATAAAGTCAGCAACAATCTTTCTTTGAATTAAATCATCTGAAAAATATATATTGATTTGATGCGCTCTTTGCATAACAAAATGTAATTGTGATGCAAATGCATAATTTTGCTTATCTTTATAAAAAGATTTTAAGAATGGATTGTCATCTGATTCTTCAAGACATAATTCATGGCCAAAATCCATTGCTATTTTTCTTGATAAAGAAGTCTTACCAACTCCAATTGGCCCTTCAATTGCTATGTAATTAGGAATTATATCTTCTTGCATTCTTTTTCTTGTAAGTATTTAAAAGCCTTATCTTCTTATCATAGTTTGCTGTCTTGAATTCTGTCCACCAGTCTATTGTGAACTTGAGATCTGGTTCTATTTTCCCTCTTAGCAATAAGAAATCATATGCAGCTCTGAATCTTAAGTTTTTAGTGAAGTTTAAAGACTTTTTACCTACTCGATTAAATCTTACTTGATTCATCCAAACATCTTTAATGAAGCTCGAAAATTTCTTTGGGACTGAGGTTATTATTTGTTGTTTTCTTACTACTCCAGCAATTGATCTATAGAATTTTTTGAAATTTATTTGCTCACTTATCTCAGAATCAATAAATACTTTTGGCCATAGCAAAATGGCATAAATAAAACCAACATTAAGCTTTTTACCTGATTCAAGCCTTTGATCTGTTTCTCTGAATGCATTAAGAAAAAATTTATGAAATAAGCCATCTCTGTCTTGATAATGTGGGAATAAGACATCAAACACGCCATGACTAGAGAGCTGTTTATAAGAATTTTCAGCATGACCAGACATAAAGAGCTTTAAAATTTCTTCGTAAAGCCTTGCAGAAGGCATTTCAAGCAGTTGGTGTTTATGTTCTTTAATACCGTCTGCGATTTCTTTGTCTATTGTGAAATTCAATTTTGCTGCAAACCTAATTGCTCGCAATATTCTTACAGGATCTTCAAGTATTCTTTCACTTGAGTTTCCAATAAATTTAATTTTTCTATCTTTTAGGTCTTTTATCCCATTCGTGTAATCAATAACTTCATGTGAAAATGGATCATAGTAAATAGAATTTATGGTTAAATCTCTACGCATTACATCTTCTTCTTGTGTGCCCCAATGGTTATCTCTAACAATACGACCCTTGTCATTCACTTCTATAGACTCAGATGAATTTGTACCCCCAGATCTGAAAGTTGTTGTTTCAAGAACTTCATCCGGAAAAGCTATGTGAACCAATTTAAATCTTCTTCCAATTATTCTTGAGTTCCTGAAGATTCTTCTTATTTCTTCAGGCTCGCAGTCGGTAACGATATCAAAATCTTTTGGATGAAGACCTTTGATCATATCTCTAATACCTCCACCGACTATGTATGCTTTAAAACCTGATTTATGTAGCTTTGAAATAATGCTTAGGGCATTAGGTGAAATATCTTTATGGTTAATTCCGAATCTTTTATCGTTATATATATCAGGAGTCACTTTCAGCTACTAGAATAATCAGACTTGAGTTTTCTATACAGCTCAACTGAAAGTCTTGGGCTCTTTTCTTGAACAATTATTGATGAGGCATAATTTCCAAATTTACATGCTTCTATAAAACTATGTTCTTCAATAACTTTATGAAGTGCTGCGCCCGCAAAGATGTCACCAGCACCATTTGAATCTATAGCTGTAACTTGCCTAGCTTCAATTTCTGCATAAGTGTCGCCTTCCATCACATAGGATGATTCAGCACCATTAGTGACAACGTAATTATTTGTTATGTCTTTAAGAGCCTCTACAAAATTCTCCCCAACCAATGCAGTTGCTTCCTCTTTATTACAAAAAAGGTAATCAATTTTTCTGACGCTAAAAACCTCATCAAACCTCTCTTTAAAAACCTTAACAACACCTGGATCTGAAAGGCTAAGTGCCACTTTAGTTGTTAATTTTGTCCCTTTTAATATTGTTAAAAAAGCTGAATAGTTTTCTTCAGAAGTGAACTGATAACCTTCAGAAAAGAGAATCTTAGATTCATTAGCGATATCTATAAATTCTGGATTAAAAACTAGTTTCTCTGATGCGCCAAGATAAGTACCCATTGTTCTCTCACTATTAGGTGTAATAAAAACTAAACATCTCCCAGTTCTTACTTGATCATGATAAAAATTATTCATTGAGGCAATGCCATTATGAGACAAATTTTCTTCGTATAATTTGCCTCTATCATCATTAGCTAGTTGGCAAATATGTGCACAATTTGAGCCAAAATTTGAGGTTGCAGCAAGGCTGTTTGTTGTTGAGCCCCCACAAACGACGTCTGGCTCTACTCCATCTGGTAAGTTAGAAAGAATTTCTTCTTGTTCTTGGTATGAAATAGACTTGAATTGGTTAAAAAATAATTCAGTGGCATCTACAAAACTTTTATCGACATAAAATGTCTCATCCACAAGTGCATTACCAACTCCTAAAACATCAAATTTCATTTTTTATTTCTTCCAATGATAGTTCTGCAATTCTACCAGCTTTTAACATTTTTTCTTCGTCATGTTCTGTTGAGATGAAACAACTTTCGTAAGCTGAAGGTGGAAGGTATATATTTTTTTCTAACATTTTTCTAAAAAACTTAGAGAAAAAATCAATATCAGATTTTTGAACATCATCAAAATTTCTAGGTAATTCATCAGCAAAGAAAAATCCAAACATTCCCCCTCTAACATTGTAAGAAAAAGGAATATCTAATCTTTTTGCAGCATTATTAACTGTCTCAAGGAATTTTTTAGCATTGCTCTCCATCTCTGAATAAATAGTTTTATCTGATAATTGTTTCAGCAATGCAGTTCCTGCACTCACAGCTATTGGATTACCTGATAATGTGCCTGCTTGATATACAGGACCATCAGGCGATATATTGTTCATAATCTCAGCTTTGCCTCCATAGACACCAACTGGCAGCCCACCACCAACAATTTTACCTAAGGCTGTTAAATCAGGTGTTATATCAAAAAGTTCTTGAACTCCTCCTCTTGCGACTCGAAAGCCAGTCATTACCTCATCAAATATAAGTATCGTCTTGTTATCAGAACAAAGTTTTCTCAGATGCTCTAAGAATTTTTTCTCAGGTTCGATGAAACCCATATTTCCTGCAATTGGTTCAATAATCACAGCAGCAAGATCATCTCCAAACTTTGAAAAAGCTTCATTAAGGCTTTCAGTGTCATTATAGGGAAGTGTTATTGTGAGCTCTGATAATTCCTCAGGTATTCCAGGTGAATCAGGAGCACCAAGTGTAGCTAAACCAGAACCTGCTTTAACTAGGAGAGAATCTACATGGCCATGATAGCAGCCAATAAATTTGATAATCTTTTTCCTGTTGGTTGTTCCTCTAGCTAAACGAATACAGCTCATAGTTGCTTCAGTACCAGAGTTAACCATTCTGAGCTTTTCTATGCTTGGTAAATAGGATTTAATGATTTTTGCTATTTCTAACTCATTCTTTGTAGGCGCTCCAAAGCTTATCCCTTTGCTAGCTTGTTTCTTTATGGCATCAATAATGTTTTTATTTGAATGCCCCAAAACCATAGGCCCCCATGAACCTACAAAATCTAAGTATTTGTTGCCATCCTCATCATATAAATAACACCCTCTAGATTTTTTAAAAAATATTGGAGAACCTCCAACACTTTTAAAGGCCCTAACTGGAGAATTAACTCCACCTGCTATATGGTTTTTTGATTTCTCAAATAATTCTTGCGAGTTTTTCGTTTTCATTCAGATATTTTTGATGATCTTTTATGTCAAAGGATCGTTAATTTTTCTCTATAAATATAATGATAGTTTTATATGTCTAATTAAGCTAATAGCAACATAAAGAATATAGATATTTAACTTGGTAAAAGCTCTTTTAAAATTCTTTCACCAAATGCTTCAACTTTATCCCAATCTGTAAACTCAAAAACTTTAGTTTGGTCTGTCGGGCCTTTTGACATCCACATAATAAATCTAATCATATGCTTATCAAAAAAATTATAGTCCGGATAGGATATTTTCCCTGCAAAAACTGCGAGCATATCCGGTTGCCAAACAACCTTTTTTAAAAATTTTTTCAAATAAGGGTTAGTTTCAATTGAGTTTTTATCATCTTTGCGTGCAACAGCATTTACATTAAAGAATGCGGTCCTTTTTCTGGCAAGCAAAGCTTCATTTTTATTTACAAAAGTATATAAGCTTTGTTTATGATTGCCGTACCTAATGCTTGCTCCTAAAACTACACAATCAAATTCATTAAGATCAAGATTTGAAGTTTCTTCAGCATTAATAATGTATACATTAGTATCATTCTGAATAATTTTCTTAATACGTTCACAGATTAGCAGAGTATGCCCATCTGTACTTGAATAAACGATTAATGTTTTTTTCATAACCAACAGAATTATAAGTCAATAATAAATTTTGATAGAATTACATCATAAATATGGATATAAAAACAAAAAAAGCGACACCTTTTGATTTATCTGACAGTGCGATTGCAAAAATTTCTCTGTTAAAAGAATCGGAAGAAAATAAATTTTTTAGAGTCTATGTGACTGGGGGCGGATGCTCTGGTTTTCAATATGGTTTTAAATTTGATGATTTTGATGATGAAGAAGATGCAAAATTAGAATTTGGTAAAGGTGTTTCCGTTGTTTTAGACCATATGTCATATCCGTATATTTTGGGATCTAAGATTGATTATATTGAGAATCTTATGGGTTCTAAATTTACAGTAGAAAATCCTAATGCTTCCTCAACTTGTGGTTGTGGTGCCTCCTTTTCTATTTAAACAATATAGCTCTTTCTTGGAAGGCTAAATAAGCAAAAGCTATAGCTTCAATATATTTTGAGGGTGCAACATCATCAATTGATTTAACTGGTATTACTGCTAGTTCCTTTATTCTGCTCATTAGATATTTATTTTCCGTTCCTCCTCCATGGAAGATTAACTCATCAACAGAATTACAAGATTTTAAAAATTCTATGATTTTAGTTGCTGTCAGTTCTGTTAGTGTGCAGAGGGCATCAGCAGGTGCAATATTAAGAATTTCACTTTCATATTTTTCAAGAATATTCATATAAACACTTATATCGTCTGCTCTTGGATAGGATAAATTCTCTAATTCATTCATAAACAATTCTAGAATTTCATCATTAATATTACCTGATCTAGCTAATAACCCGTCATTATCAAATAACCCTAATCCAAGCTTTCGCATTGCCTCATCCATAAGGCAATTTCCTGGGCCAACATCAGAGGCAAGCTCTATTTCAGGCCCTTTCAAATATGTTCCATTCGCAATACCCCCAATATTAATTATCAATTTATTTTTTGAATTATCGCTTAGTAAATACTGGTGAAATAACGGGATTAAGGGCGCTCCCTTTCCGCCATGGGCAATATCAAAATTTCTAAAATCAGCATAAACAGGAATTCCAGATTCTTTTGCTATTATTTCTGGTGAGCCAGCCTGCAAACTAAATTCATCTGAATGTGAAATTGTTTGGCCAGGAAAAGCAATGGCAATAATGTTTTCTTTGCTGTGATTAGAAATTAATTTTTTGACTAGATCTATGCTTTTTTGAGTAATTTCTTCAGAAATAAAGCTTTGATTATCTGATGATTGATAGTCTTTAGAGAAATATATTGTTTCAAGATTTTTTATCTCTAACCCATTGCTAAAACTTACTAGACACCCATCTAAACTATCTCTGCTAGTTCCTGACATTAGACCAATGTATAGATTCCTCATTGAATGCTTGAGATATTAGAAATTATCTCTGTTCTCTCCTCAACTAATTTATCGAAGTATTTCTTGTTATAAGAGTTTATAGATTGAGCATTTGGTGGCTCAACCTTAACAGGATCTGTATGCTTTCCATTTATATGAAACTCATAGTGCAAATGAGGGCCAGTTGCTAAACCTGTAGAACCAACATACCCAATTGTTTGGCCTTGTGTAACCTTTGCTCCCTTTTTCATGCCTTTTGCGAAACCTTGCAAGTGTGCATACCTAGTCATGTATTTGTTGTAATGCATTACATCTATGTAATTTCCATAAGAATTTGAGTATTGAGCATTCTTTATTACTCCATCCCCTGTGACTTTAACTGGAGTGCCAGTTTTTGCTGCATAATCTGTGCCTTTATGTGCTCTGATAGTATTTAAGATCGGATGTTTTCTATTTGGATTGTAGTGAGAGCTAATTCTTGCAAGCTCGATAGGGGTTCTTAAAAAAGCTTTTCTAACGTTGTTGCTGTCTGTGGTGTAATAATCTTTTCTTCCTTTTTGTGTAAAACGTATTACATTAATTTTCGTCCCTTTATTTGTGAATTCGGCTGCAAGAATATCTCCATTTGAGACTAATCGTCCATTAGAAAAAATATCCTCATATAGTATTTTTACTTTATCGCCGTTCCTAATATCGTAGGCATAATCTATATCCCAACCAAAAATATAAATTAAGTCTCCAAGAACTGATTCTGGTACACCAGCTTTCTTCCCTGATGCATATAAAGAATCTGAGATTTCAAATTCTCTAAACTGGGCTATTCTCTCAAGATTGTCCCTTTTCTTTTCAAATTCATACTTAGCCCCATCAATGGTAAGAACATCAAGATAAAAATCTTCATCAAACCTTTTTACAAACACAAGACCGTTTTCTGATGTGATGTAAATCTGATCATTAACCTGAAGGCTTATAAATTTTTTCAGCTTTCTGTCTTTACCAATCTTATTAATTGTTGCTGGGCTTACATCAAATTTTATAAGAGTTGAGTAAAATGTATCACCAGATTTAATTAGGATCTTATCTTCTGTTGGCAGGTTTATGTCAGTATCAATTGGAGTGAGAGATATTTTCTCAATAGTTAATTCAGAATCGTTATTAAAATTCCTATTTTCTGAATCAGCGGCTATTAAAAATATAAATACCGAAGGTATTAATAATATAGCTAGAATTAATTTTAAATGAGAGCCTGTGTACATGTTCTGATATTATATATAAAGCTTT
>Ga0208130_1000785_pt1 | contig 16049 bp, 15 predicted proteins | sample ETNtaG_31_FD_185771 | JGI IMG/M metagenome (GOLD analysis project Ga0208130, IMG submission 185771) | Marine microbial and viral communities from oxygen minimum zone, Eastern Pacific Ocean - ETNP201310SV78 (SPAdes) (version 2) | ecosystem: Environmental > Aquatic > Marine > Oceanic ...
AGCATACAATTTTTTTGCATTGATTAAACTGTATCTGCTGTATAAATTTCCATAAAAAGGTTCGTTCATATTTAAAACCTCCTGTGCTGTTAGAGATGTAGCACCAATTTTTTTCCCAATACAAATATTATCTTTTAGTTCTAAGTATCTAAGTTTTAAATTATCTTGAATTGCATAAGCCTCATCAATTGTTTGAGGTTCTAGATTTTTTAAAGAACTTAAGCCAGTTTTATTTAATCTATGTTCAAATAAAATTTTTGAAGCTTCTTGAATATCTTCTTTATTCATACTTTAATTGCGTACTTATTAATTTCTTCATATATGTCTAAACATTCTTTATAAATATTTTCATAAGTTTTAGGTACAATATATTCTTTAGAATTCTTGGTGTTAAAAGTAGTAGAGGAGATTACATCTTGATACCAAACTTTAGACCAAATGCCATCGGTATCTCTATAACCTTTTGGCCAATTAAGCATGTTTTGATCAAAATCTAAATTTAATTTTTGACACAAAATCTTTAAATACTTTTCAGGATTTTCTAATAAATAATCAGAGTTTATTATTATAGGATCTTTAGAATTTAATTTTTTAAAAATTTCATAAAGTTTTTTAAAACCTACATCTTGAATTGATTGCAAAGTATTTTTTTTTAAATATGAAACAATTACTTTAGCAGGATCACGGATCAAAAAGCAATTTATACCTTTATCGATCCAATCTAAACGTGTTTCATCTAAAATATGATGAGTCATATGTTTTTGGTAAAATATTTGATAATTATCATCATCTTTAGTAATTAATTTAATTACCTCATCTTCATTGGTGTGATAGTGATTTATAATTTCATCTTTCATTGGATGATTTAAGTTAGTTCTTTTTAAATAATATGCATAAAAAGGTTCATCGTAAACTTTAGTGTCCTTTCTATTTTCAAAGGATCGCATCAATGCAGTACTAATATTTCTAGGTCCAGACCAAACAAATAAATTAATCATTTAAAATAAGTTATTATAAAAATTAGTTAATTCTTTAGTAATAGGATTTTTCTTTAATGAGTATTTTTTCTTATTTATCTGATTTACCGGAACAATTCCTGCAAAAGATCCAGTACAAAATGCTTCATCTGCATTTAATACTTCTTTTAATTTAAAATTCTTTTCTTTTATTTTAATTTTATTTTTTTTACATAGATCTATAATTTTTTGTCTTGTAATTCCTGTAACACAATATTTCCCTGTTGAGGTAAAAACAGTATTGTTTTTTACAAAGAAGAAATGCGTACTATTATTTGTAGCGACATTTCCGTTAATATCAAACATTAGTGCTTCATCAGCATTCTTTTTATTAGCTTCAATACATGCAAGTATACAATTTAATTTACTAAGCGAATTTATTTGTGGATTTTGAACATTAATTGGCCCCCTAATAGTTTTTACTGTAACCAATTTTAATCCTTTCTTATATGCTTTAATATCTGGTTTTTTATATTCAGGGATTATGATTATGGTTGGTTTGGATATTGTAACTTTAGGTGATTGATAGGGTGTTGATTTAATACCTCTAGAAACAATTATTCTTAAATGAACATCTGTTTTCATTTTATTTATTTGGATAGTCTTTATGAGTGCTTCTGAAAGTTTTTTACGGGTTAAATGTATTTTTAAGTCAATAAGCTTTGCATCTTTGTATAGCCTATCTAGATGTTCTTTTAGAAAAATGAAATTATCATTATGGTATCTTAAAGAATCCCAGATACCATCCCCAAGCATTGTAGAGGAATCAAAAACTGATATTTTGGCATCTTTTCTTTTATAAAATTTTCCGTTTATATAAATTTTAATATTTTTATTTCTTTTATCATCTACAAAATCATGACTTGAAACCATAATTATTTTTATCTTAATAGCAAATATTGTCTACTTAATAATTTTATTAACTTTTATTGTAAATCAAAGAGTGACATGTGATCAAATTAATATAACCAATTAGAAATTATCTTTTGTAATGTTTAATAAAAATTTTATTGTTATTTGTATATCTTCTACAATTGCAGCTTTTCCACCTATGGCTGTAGTTTTATTAGGTGGAATAATTACATCCCAGATAATGATGAAAGATTCATTAGCAACAGTTCCAATGACATTAATGATTATAGGTATAGCAATAAGCGCACCTATTGCATCTAGGTTTATGAGCATCTGGGGGAGACAGAAAGGATTTTTATTTTCATCTCTTTTAAGTTGCTTAGCTCTAATTATTTGTTCAATTGCAATTTATTTGGAAAATTTTTTTATTTTTGCATTAGGTAATTTTTTAATTGGTAGCTCACAAGCTTTTATTCATCAGTATCGATTTGCTGCATCTGAATCAGTCAAAAAAGAATTTATTCCAAGATCTATCTCAATTATATTATTATTAGGTATAGTTTCTGCACTACTTTCATCTAATTTTGCAGAATATTTTAAAGATTTTTTTCCAAGTTATTTATTTCTTGGTAGTTATATTTTCTTATCTTTTACAGCAATCATTCCTTTCTTTGTTCTTCTTTTTTATGAGGAAACAAAAACTTCTAATAATCAAAGTAAATTTGAAATTGAAACTATTTTCAAACTTTTAAAAAATATTAAAATTATACAATCAATCGTAAGCGCTGGTCTTGGTTATTTTACAATGGCTATAATTATGACTGCTACCCCTTTACATATGCATCTTGTTAATAAATTTACTTTATTTGAAACTAGTATCGTAATTCAACTTCACGTCATTGGTATGTTTTTACCCTCTCTGTTTTCTGGAGATTTAATTAAAAGATTTGGAAATACAAATATTATATATGCAGGAGTAGTTATTTTGTTTTTAAGTATATTAACTAATACATTCTTTGATTTTTATTATTCTTATATGCTTGGTTTAATATTACTTGGTATTGGCTGGAATTTTTTATTTGTTTCTGGTTCAAGTTTGCTGGTTGTTTCTTACGAAGAAAAGGATAAATTTACAGCACAAGGTCTAAATGATTTTATTGTTTTTTCTACTCAAGGTATAGGATCGCTATCTGCTGGTTTTCTTTTATATTTTTCAAATTGGACTGTTATAAATCTTTTATGTGTTCCACTTTTAATTATTGTTTTAGTAGTTTCTTTGTTTGCATCTAGGCATAATTAAATTTGATAATTCACTTTTAAATAATAATTTTTTCACTATAGTTATTTCTATGAGCAATGTTGGATTTATAGGGGTAGGCTATATGGGCTATGGTATGGCAAAAAATTTATTAAAAAAGCATAATGTATTTATATTTGCTCATAAAAATAGAAAACCAATAAACAAATTAAAAAAGATTGGGGCTAAAGAATTAAAATCATATAATGAAATCAAAAAACAAAAACTTGATTGTTTAATGATATGTGTAACAAATACACCTGTAGCATTAAATGTTGCAAAAAAAATTAAACAAGAACTTGATAGTAAAACACTTGTAATAGATTTAACAACGCATAACAAAAATGGTGCTTTAAAAATGGATAAAATTTTTAAATCAAAAAAAATAAGTTATAATTTTTGTGGAGTAATGGGAGGTCCAGTTCAAAGTGAGCAGGGTATATTAGGTGGTATTTATGGTGGTAAAAAAAGTAATTTTTTAAAATGTAAAAAATTTCTTAATTCTTTTTGTAAGTCTGTTTTTAATTTTGGTGATGTATCAAAAGCATCTTCTGCAAAATTATTATCTAACTTTTTATCATTGATGACAACTACTACTGTGATTGAGTTTTTTAAATCTGCAAAAAAACTAAATATCGATATTAAGCTGTTATGTGATGTTGCTAGATTAGGCTCAGGAAATTCAGGTGCTTTAGATAGAATTGCTGATAAAGCTATAAAAGGTAATTACAAAGGATATGTTTTTTCAGTAGATAATACATATAAAGATTTAAATTATATTAATGATCTTGTTTCTGATTTACCTAATGCTAATAAACTCTCAAAAATGGCTAAGTCATTTTATAAACAAGCTTCAATAAAAGGATTTGGTAATTTACTTGTCAGTGAATTAATTGATAAGGAAAAATACTAATAAATGGATAAGCTAGTTCCAATTATTTATATGATTGGGGTACTATTATTGGTCCTACCTTCTTTCTTAAGCTCTAATAGCAATTTTAAAACCTTTTTTACTAACTTATCGATTTGGGTAGCTATTGTATTAGTCGTTTTATCTTTTTACTTTGCCTATAATTATTTTATGTAAAACGGTTACATATATTTAATTTAATTATATGTAGACTAATTAAATACAAATATTTATACGACCTTTTTATGCCCAATCAATATGTTGCTAAATCAAGAAGATTAAGAAGTACTATTTATTCTTCTCGAATTGAAAATCAGGGTGTTACTTCTTATACCATCTATAATCATATGCTACTTCCTGCTGGTTTTGAGGGAAGTCTAGAAGAAACATATAACCATTTAAAAAATCATGTTCAGATATGGGATGTAGCAGCAGAGAGACAAATAGAGATCAAAGGCAAGGATGCGTATCAATTAGTTCAATTAATGACATGTAGAGATTTAAGTAAGACCAAAGAAGGTAAATGTTATTATTGCCCAATTATTGATGAAAATGGAGGTATGATCAATGATCCTGTTGTTCTTAAATTTGATAATGAAAAATGGTGGATTTCAATTGCTGACTCAGATGTAATGCTATTTGCTAAAGGTCTTGCAATAGGAAAAAAATTAGAAGTTTCTATTTCTGAACCAGATGTGAATATTATGGCTGTACAGGGTCCTAAGGCATTTAATTTATTAGAAAAAATTTTTGGCAAAGAAATTTTAGATTTAAAATTTTATAATTTTAAATATTTTAATTTTAAAAATTCTAAACACTTAATTGCTAGATCAGGTTGGTCAAAGCAGGGCGGTGTAGAAATTTATGTAGAGGATGCCAAATCTGGACTTGAGTTATATGATTTGTTATTTGAAGAAGGTAAAGAGTTTAATGTAAAGCCAGGATGCCCCCATCTTATAGAAAGAATTGAAAGTGGATTGTTATCTTATGGAAATGATATGGATATAAATGATAATCCTCTAGAATGTGGTTTAGATAAGTTTGTTCATCTAGATAATAATATAGAGTTTCTTGGTAAAGATAAGCTAATTAAAATTAAAGAAAATGGAATAGAAAAAAAATTAATGGGTGTAAAGATAGACATAGATAATATTAATTTAAGATCATCTATAAATTTAACTATTAATAATTCTGTAATTGGTGAAATAAGATCTGCGGTATACTCACCAACATTTAATAAAGTAATTGGCATTGCAATGATAAATAAACCATATTTTTTATCTAAAGATAAATTTGATATAATTATTGATTCAAAAAAATATACAGGAGAAATTTGCGATATTCCATTCGTATAGATTATGAGTAGTAATGTTAAAGCTATAATTTTAGCTTTGGTTGCTTCTGTAGCGGGAGTAACAATGAATGTACTTATAAAGTTTTCTTTACAAGATATTAATGTTTTTACTGCTGGTTTTTTAAGATTTTTATTTGGTTTTATTCTTATTCTTCCATTTATTTTTTATTCTAAATTTCAAAATTTCAAAACACCTAATCTTAAAATACATTTAACCAGGGGTGTTTTAAATATTCCTATGATGTTACTTGGTTTTTCAGCACTGCAATTCATACCTTTAGAACAAATTAAGGCTATTTCATTTATTACTCCTATAATTGTTGTCGTGTTGAGCGTAATTTTTTTAAAAGAAAAAATTTATTTAATACGAATTGGAGCTTTGTTAATCGGTTTAATTGGAGTTTTTGTAATTTTAAGGCCAGGTATTGTTCCTATAAATATTGGCGCATATTTAGTTTTATGTTCATGTTCAATTTGGTCAGTAGTTGTTATAATTACTAAATTTGCTGCTAGAGTTGATAGTGCTTTTACCATTTTATCTTATCAATATACTCTGGTTACTTTTTTATCTTTTCCTATTGCTTTATATTTTTGGCAATCTCCATCTTCGGTCACATTAATTTATTTAATTTTTGCAGGTATAGCAGGAACGATTGTTCATCTTTGTATTAATACTGCATATAAACTAACTGATCTATCAGTATTACAACCTGTGAATTTCTCGAGACTATTAATAGCATCATTTTTTGGGTTTATCATCTTTGATGAAATACCTGATGTATGGACTATTATTGGAGGCTTAATTATTTTTTCATCAATTTTAATTATCACTTACAGAGAAAGCTATCTTAAAAAAGATATAGCAAAGCAATCAATACCAGTTAAACTTTAATTTTTTAATGAATAATAATATTCGAGCAATCTTATTAACTGTGTCCGGATCATTTTTTGCAGTTTTAATGGAGGCACTTATTCGTGCAGCTCAATATGATTCAAATGTGTACACAATAGGTTTTTTAAGATTTTTTTTTGGATTTGTAATTATTTTCCCATTTTTAATAAAAAATAAATTCACCACATATAAAACAAAAAATTTTAAATTTTATTTAATTCGAGGTCTTTTAAATTTACCCATGATGATACTGGGTTTTGGTGCATTAATTTATATTCCATTTGAGCAATTCAAAGCTCTAAATTTTTTGAGTCCTATAATTGTAGTTTTATTAAGTTTCATAATTTTTAGAGAAAAAATTTATATGTTTCGTGTTCTAACATTAGTAATTGGTTTTATTGGTATGTTAATAATTATAAGACCTGGATATGTTGATTTTAATATTGGGACAATTATGGTTTTGACTGCTCTAATTTTTTGGTCGTTTATAATTATTTTATCTAAGTTTGTTTCAAAAGATGATTCACCTATCACGATGGTAACTTATCAGTATACATTAATGACTATTTTTGCATTACCTCTTGCCATATATTTTTGGCAAATGCCTTCTCTAACTTCATTTATATACGTTTTTGTGGCTGCAATTTCTGGAACAATTTTACATCTGGCTCTAGCATTATCTTATAAGTATGCAGATCTTTCCGTTACTCAACCTGTTTGGTTTACTGGATTAATTTTTGGATCTGCATTTGGTTATTTTGCATTTAATGAATATCCTGATTTTTGGACATGGATTGGCGGTATTGTAGTGTTTTCTTCCGTTTTATTAATAACTTATAAGGAAAAAGACTCAAAAAAAATGCCAGAAAATAGTAATATTTCATAATTACATCATAAATAAAATTTTCAGAAACTATTGTATTACAATCATTATTTTTGTAGAATTTTTTTATTATTGGGAGGTAATATGAAATTACTAGTAAAATTATTTTTAATTTCTTTAACTATTCTTCCATTCGCTAAAACTACTTCTGCAGAAGAATTAATCATTTGGAGTAGAGGTGGATGGTCAGACTGGATGGTTGAAGGGTTTAATAAAAAAATGGCTGACGAAGGAAAAGATATCGTTGCTATTAACAACCTTATTGGTCATGCTGACTTTCAGGTTAAATTTACAGCTGCACTTGCTGCAGGTGAAAGAGTTGATGTTGCAAACATCGACTTAATTAACGTTCCTTATTATGCTGCAATAGGTGCATTAGAAGATATGACTGACTTTTTAAAGTCACAACCATATTATGATCAATTAAATGGTCCAATGCTTGCTTTAGGATCTTATGATGGAACACACTTTGCTGCACCAAATGCTGCTGATGTGTCTGGTTATGTTTATAATAAAAAACTTATGCCAAACCCACCAAAAGATTGGGCAGAGATGACAAGTATGTGTGAAGACTTTGCTGCTAGAGGACAACTAATGATGGCTTGGCCTTCAAAAAGTTATGGCGGTATGATCTTTACAGGTATGCCAGTTGCTTGGGCAAATGGCGGTTCATGGGTAAGTAAAGATGGTAAAACAGCTGAGTTAAATCATCCAAAAACAGTTGAATGGTTTAAGCATTACCAAAATTTAATTAACATTGGTTGTGTGCCAGAAAACGTTGATGTTTGGGATTGGCCAGATAAACAAGATGGCTTCCTAGCAGGTGATATCGCAATGATTGGTACAGGTAACTTCATGATTAATGTTGTTAAAGATCACACAGAAAAAGTAGATGCTGGATTTACAGCATTTATGGGTAGTGATGGTTCAAGAAATTCAGCATTTATCGGAGGTGACTTAATTGCAATCCCAGTTACAACTGGCGCTAAAGAAGCAGCTCTTGAATATATTGAATATGTATTATCTGAAGCTGGTCAAATCGAAGTGTATACTAAAAACGGTGGTATACCAATTCGAGCAGATCTATTTGAAGGTAATCCATACTTAACTGATGATCACATGGTATTTGCAAACGCATCTACTGTTGGAGATGTTCCTTATACAACTGTTTATCAGGAGTTAATGGATCCATGGCAAGTAGCAAATCAAAGAATTTTTGCTGGTGAAGATGTGCAGACAGTTCTTGATGAACAAAATGCAATCATGCAAAAAATCATTGATGCTGGTCATTAATAGATAAAACATTGTAGGCGAAACTTATGAGTAGATTACGAAAAGAACAACTCGTTGGTCTTTTAATGGTTTCGCCTGCATTAATTTTACTTGCAGTTTTTTTTCTTTATCCTCTTGTAAATTCCTTTTACATGTCATTTCACAAATGGCCACTTTTTGGAAAACCAAAGTGGGTAGGTCTTGATAACTATATTTTTATGTTCCAGGATGAGCGTTTCTGGGAATCTTTGAAATTTACTTTTGTTTACACTTTAACTGTTACACCAATGTTGTTTGTTGTCGCTATTGGAACTGCACTATTATGTAACGCAAAAGCTTGGGGAACAACTTTTTTTAGAAGTATCTATTTTTTACCAGTAGTTATGTCTTTTGCCACAGCTAGTTATGTCTGGTTATGGCTTTACAGTGAAATGTATGGAGTTATCGTTTATGCATTAGAATTTTTTGGTTTTGGCGGAGAAAATAAAAATCTTAATGTTTGGAAAACAGGAACATCTTCAATGTGGGCTGTAAATGCTATGGTTACATGGAAGTTTTCTGGTATCCAAATGATTATTTTGATAGCTGGATTACAAGCTATAAGAGATGATTATTATGAAGCATCTAAATTAATGGGGGCTTCACGATGGCAAACAATTTGGAATGTAACACTTCCTCTTCTACGACCTTCAATTGCCCTTGCTTTAATTTTATCCATAGCAGGTTCAATTCAAGCATATGAACAATTTGTAATTATGACAAGAGGTGGTCCTTCAAACTCTACTAAAACACTTGTTATGCACACTGTTGATATGGGATTTGATTATTTCAAATTAGGCCCCGCTGCATCTCTTGGTGTAATTATAATGATAATACTTTTTGTACTTACTGTAATTCAATTACGTTTATTTAGAAAGAATTACTAAGTGAGACGTTACTCATCGGATTGGTACTGGTATTATGCAATTAATTATACTTTAGTTATAATAATTATTTTTCCAATTTATTGGACACTTATTTCTTCATTTAAAAAACCTAGTGAGCTAATTACTAGTGAGCCTACTTTTTATCCTCATGATTTAACTTTGCAGTATTATGATCAAATTTGGAATTTTGATAGACTTAAAAGACTTCAAGATACTGAGTCAGAAGACTCAGAGTCATCTGGTGTTGAAATTGAGAGCAAATTTAGACTTGATGGTGAAGGAGTCAAAAGACCTTTTATGAATAGTGCAATAGTTTCAGCTGGAACAATTATACTAACTATTATCGTTTGTACCTTAGGGGGATATTCACTTACTGTTTTAAATACTCCTTTAAAAAATTTTTTTTTCTTATTAGTAATATTACCAATTTTAATACCAGGTATTTCTCTAATAATACCGCTCTATAAATTATTAAAAGACCTTGGTCTTACTAATACTCATTTAGGTTTAATCTTGATTCATACTTGTGGAATGTTGCCTTTAGGAATCTTTATGATGAGAAATGCATTTAACAGCATTCCTTCCTCATTAAGAGAGGTAGCAATGCTTGAAGGATCAAGTGAATTAAAAATTATTACTTCTGTTATGCTACCGTTAGCAATTCCAGGTCTTTTAACAGTTATGGTTTTTGCCATGTATGTTTCCTGGAATGATTACATTTATGCTTTTATATTTATAAATTCACCAGAAAATACAATGTTAAATATTTCATTAATGAAAATTGCATTAGGTGGATCTCAATTTGAAATGAAATGGGGAAGTCTAACAGCAGGCTCAATTGTTAGTTTTCTTCCAATAATAATTTTTTATACTTTTCTTCAGCAATATTTTGTTAGAGGAGTTACAGGAAGCGCAGTAAAAGAATAGGGGGTTATATGTATTCTGTAGATTTAAAAAATGTAACAAAAAAATGGGGAGATGTTACTGCTGTCGATCAAGTAAATCTCCATATTAATGAAGGTGAATTCGTTGTACTTTTAGGACCTTCAGGATGTGGTAAAACAACTACGATGCGTCTTGTTGCTGGATTAGAAGATATAACTGATGGTGAGATAAAAATTGGTGATGAAATTGTAAATGATGTTGACCCAAGAAAAAGAGATGTATCAATGGTATTTCAAAATTATAGTCTTTTCCCCCACATGACTGTTAGAAATAATATTGCTTATCCTCTAAAAATGAAAAAAATTCCAAGTTCAGAACATGATAAACTTATTAAAGAAGTTTCTTCTCTTGTTGAATTGCAGGATTTATTACACCGTAAACCAGCCGAACTATCAGGTGGTCAAAGACAACGTGTTGCTCTAGCAAGAGCAATAGTTCGTCAACCACGTGTCTTTTTAATGGATGAGCCTCTTTCAAATCTTGATGCTATATTGAGAGTTACAACGAGAGCAGAATTAAAAAATCTACATCACCGACTTGGTGTAACAACAATATATGTAACACATGATCAAGTAGAGGCAATGACACTTGCAAATAGAATTGCTGTTATGAACCACGGTAAACTTTTGCAGTTTGATAAACCACAGGTAATATTTGATGATCCTTCTTCTAAATTTGTTGCTGGTTTTATTGGTTCACCTGCAATGAATTTGATTGATGGTCGTATAGAAAATAAAAAGTTTATTTCTGATAGTCTTACGACATCTTTTGATATTGATTATGAAGGTGATATTACTCTTGGCGTAAGACCTGATAAAATTCAAATAGTAAATGATAGTGATGCTAACAATGGATCTGCTAAAGTTTATTCTGTTGAATTAACTGGAGAGGCAAATCTTGTTACATTCAAATCAAATAATCAAAATCTAATTGTTAAAACAGATAAAAATACACAGTATGATATTGATTCTGTTTTAAAATTAAACTTCAATAAAGAAGATTGTTACTTTTTTGATATTAATAGTGAGGAGAGATTGAGAATATGAACATTACAGATACAAAAATAAATAATGGTTTTTGGAAAGAGAGAAAAGAATTAAACAAAAGCGTTTCTTTATATGCAGTTTTAAAATCATTTGAAGATACTGGAAGAATTAGAGCGTTGACTGGTGACAATGATCCTGTGAAAGAAAGACCACATATTTTTTGGGAGTCAGATCTAGCAAAATTAATGGAAGGTGCCTTCTTTTCTATGCAGCAAGAAAAGGATGAAAAATTAGAACAAATATGTGATTCAATTATTGATAAAATTATCGCTAACCAAGAGGAAGATGGTTATTTAAATTATTTTTTCTCAAAACATGAACCGGATAATAAATTTACGAATTTAAGAGATAGGCATGAATTATATTGTGCAGGACATTTACTGGAATCTGCAGTTGAACATCATAAAGCTACTGGAAATTCAAAATTTTTCGATGCTATGGAAAGATATGTTGATCATATTATTTCTAAATTTGGAAAAGAAGAAGGTAAGATGAGAGGCTATCCTGGTCATCAGGAAATTGAATTAGCACTAGTAAAAGCTTATGAGCTTACAAATAAGAAAAAATTTCTTGATCTTGCAACTTACTTTATTGATGAACGTGGTACTCACGATAAACCTGAAGATCATTATTATGTAAAAGAAAAAAAGAAATTAATGGAAAAAGAAGGTGAAATTGATTTATCATTATTACCATCAGCAATGAGAGATTTTGCATCTTTTGATCAAGATTTCTTAGGTAAAACATTTAGAGATTTGCAATATTGGCAGGCTCATGAAAGACCAGTTGATCAAAAGACAGCTGAAGGTCATTCTGTAAGAGCTCTGTACATGTTTACTGCGATGGCGGACTTAGCAAGATTAAATAATGATGAGCAAATGTTAAAAGCTTGCAAAACATTATGGAGAAATATTGTTGATAAAAGAATGTATGTACACAGTGGTGTAGGAAGTGCTCATATTGGTGAGAGATTTACTTTTGATTATGATTTACCTAATGACATGGCTTATGCAGAAACATGTGCAACAATAGCTTTAATTTATTTTGCTAATAGAATGTCTAAGATGGAATTAAATAGTGAGTATGGTGATATTGTTGAAAATAGTTTGTATAATTTATTACTAGCTAGCACTTCACTTGATGGAAAAGGATTTTTCTATGATAATTATTTAGAATGTAATCCTGGTTACTTACATTCCCAACAAAGAAGACACGGAATAAGGGACGAGTATCATATGTGTTCTTGTTGTCCTCCAAATATCACACGTCTATTTGCAAGTATGGATATGTATATTTACAATGGATTTGAAGATTCATTAGTAGTTGATCAGTATATTTCATCAGAAACTAATTTTATGAATAAACCTCAAGGTATAAAATTAAATCAAACTAGTGATTTTCCTCATAAAGGATATTCAAAAATTGAAATAATTGACTCTGCTAATAAGGAAACAACAATTTATTTTAGAATTCCATCGTGGGACAAGAATATGCAAATTAATCTTAATGGATCTAAAGTCGATTATGAAGTTGTTAATGGGTATGCAAAAATAAATAAAATTTGGAATAAAAATGATGTTGTTGAATTGCATTTTGATTTTTCACCAAGGTATGTTCGAACTAATCCTAATGTAAGATACAATGTAGGAAGAGCATGTTTATTTAGAGGCCCAGTTCTTTATTGTCTAGAAGAACATGATAATGGTAATTACTTAAATAAATTAGTTTTAAATACAAATAATAATCTTGATGAAAAAAATGAAAAAATAAATTCTGAAGATATTATTTCTTTAACAACTAAAGGTTTTAAATTTAAAGATACTGATAATTTATATATTCAAGATAAACCTGATATGATGGAAACATCACTTAAGTTTATTCCATATTATTGCTGGTCTAACAGAGGTGAAAATGAAATGTTAGTATGGGTTAATGAAAATTAATTTTAATTAGTTTAATTGATGCAAAAATATAAAACAGATTGGTATTTATATTATCTTATAAATGTCACTTTGATTATTCTTGTTTCATTTCCTATTTATTGGGCTTTTGTTTCATCTATAAAACCACCTGATGAATTAATAACAAATACCCCAACACTCTTTCCTATAAACCCAACATTTGAAAGTTATGAAAGAATTTGGAACTTAGAGCCCACTAGCTCTAGAGGTAATGTAAGATCTGCATTTACAAATAGTGCAATTGTTTCAATTGGAACTGTAGTGGTGTCAGCAGTTATTTCTACTTTAGCTGCATATGCTCTTACTATTTTAAGAACTCCATTTAGACATTTTATTTTTTTACTTATAATTATGCCAATTTTAATACCTGGAATATCACTCCTAATTCCTCTTTATAAATTAGTAAAAGAGCTTGGATTGATGAACTCATATTTAGGCTTAATCTTAATTCACTCCACAGGCATGCTAACTTTAGGTGTTTTTTTAATGAGAAATGCTTTTATGAGTATACCAACATCTTTACGTGAGGTAGCTTTGTTAGAGGGTTCTAGTGAGTTACGAATTATGTTTACTGTGATGTTGCCATTAGCCATACCAGGTCTTTTAACACTCATGGTTTTTGCTCTTTATGGTTCATGGAATGATTTTATTTTAGCTTTTCTCTTTGTAAATACGATTGATATGGAAATGTTAAATGTTTTCCTAATGAAATTAACATTCGCAGGATCTCAATTTGATACTTTTTGGGGGCTTTTAAATGCTGGAGCAATAATAAGTTTTGTACCAATTATAATTTTCTATATTTTTCTTCAACAATACTTTGTTAGAGGAGTGACTGGAAGTGCCGTAAAAGAGTAACATGAAAAGGTATTCATCTGATTGGTATTGGTATTATGTTATTAACTATGCTTTAGTAGTTATAATATTATTCCCTATTTACTGGACTTTTATTTCTTCTGTTAAGGTTCCGGATGAATTAATTACAAGTAACCCAACTTTCTATCCTCATAATTGGACATGGGAGTACTATGACACAACATGGAACTTCGATGATGAAATGCGTACTAAGTTACAAAAAAAAATATCTGGAAGTACAACAATAACAGCAGGTATTGAAAGAGCTTTTTTTAATAGCGGTATAGTCACATTAGGTACTATTGTTCTATCTTTAATTGTTTCAACACTAGCTGGTTATTCTTTAACTTTTTTTAGGATACCATTTAAAGAAGCAATTTTTATTGCATTAATTTTACCGATATTAATTCCTGCAGTTTCATTGATTATACCAATTTATAAATTATTAAAATCTCTTGGCTTAACGGATACTCATATTGGATTAATATTTTTACACGCAACAGGTATGCTTCCTATTGGCGTTTTTATGATGAGAAATGCTTTTAGTAGTATTCCTTCATCATTGAGAGAGGTTGCTTTGTTGGAGGGAACTTCAGAACTAAGAATTATGACTACAATAATGATACCTCTAGCAGTACCAGGATTATTAACTGTAATGGTTTTTGCCTTATATATTTCATGGAATGATTACATTTTGGCTTTCATTTATATAAATAGTCCTGAAAATATTATGCTTAATACTACACTTGCCAAAATAGCCCTCGGAGGTGCTAAATTTGAAATGAAATGGGGTAATTTAACAGCAGGTTCAATTATAAGTTTTATACCAATTATTATTATTTATTCGATTTTACAAAGATACTTTATTAGAGGTATTACAGGAAGTGCCGTTAAAGAATAAAAGCTATGTCTTTTATTTTTAAGGACAAGTTTTGGTACTATACGATTAATACTGTTTTATCTATTTTAATATTATTTCCTGTTCTAATAATATTAATTCTTTCTCTTAAAACTACAACTGAAATTAGGTTTGATAATTTTTTAAGTACATTTACTTTGAATAATTTTTTTTCTATTTGGGATTTAGAAATAAGAACAAATAAAAATACTTTCAAACAATCTTTTTTTAATAGTTTAGTTGTAACAAGTGGAACTGTTATATTATCACTTATGATTAATGTATTAGCAGGTTATGCCATTTCATTACTAAAAATACCTTATAAAAATTTTATATTTATTTTATTAATTTTACCTTTTTTAATTCCAATTTATTCAATAATTATTCCTTTATATATTTTGCTATATAAAATTAATCTAAATGATAGTTATTTAGGTTTAATTATCATTTATACTATTTATGTTCTGCCAATTGGATTTTTTTTAATGTTCAATTCTTTTAATAGTATCCCTAAATCTCTACGGGAAGTAGCAATTTTAAACGATAGTTCAGAAATACAAATTCTTTTTTCAATTATGCTTCCATTAGCTATCCCTGGCTTAATTACTTTAATTATATTTGCTATCTATATTTCTTGGACAGATTATTTACTTGCATTTATCATTATGAACTCTGCTGATATGCAAATGTTAAATGTTACTCTTTCCAAAATAGGTTTTAGGTCAATTTATCCATATGCCGGATATGTAATTTCTTACTTACCTTTCATGGTTATTTTCATTTTACTTCAAAAATTTTATTTTAAGAGTATAATTTCATCAACTTAAAATATGAAAAATGAATTTATGAATGTTCCAATCTTTACCGGAGAAGGTAAAGTTCATTTTGAAGAAAGAAAAATACCAACACCAGGTGACAATCAACTTTTAATTCAGGCAAAAG
>Ga0208130_1000786_pt1 | contig 16027 bp, 12 predicted proteins | sample ETNtaG_31_FD_185771 | JGI IMG/M metagenome (GOLD analysis project Ga0208130, IMG submission 185771) | Marine microbial and viral communities from oxygen minimum zone, Eastern Pacific Ocean - ETNP201310SV78 (SPAdes) (version 2) | ecosystem: Environmental > Aquatic > Marine > Oceanic ...
AGGCAGGTGAGTGCCGCATCGGGGATGGCGGCAGTCACAAGGTTGCTGCCGTTGTGAAGCGTGCGGTGTTCGAGCACCGGACCGGATGGGATCGCAGTCAGGGTCCCGTGGCAAAGTCCCATTCTGTGCAATTACGGATCGGATTGATGCCAGCGTCCCCGAGCGGTCAGGAGATGCACCCGCTGGTGATGGCTCTGGCTGCTCGCATTCGTCAGTGCAGGGACGGCTTTCCGGAGCTCAATCCACTCATGTTGTCGACTGACCTCGAGGAGATCATCGGCACGCTGGATGGCGAGGCTCTGTTCATCACCAATGAGGTGCATTCCTGTCGTGGACTGCGCAAACTGCACCTGGAAATCGCACGACTTGGACTCGGGCTGCAGATCCTTCATTGCGTCTTTTTCCCCGATCCTCGCTTTGATCTGCCGGTGTTCGGCGCCGACATCGTTGCCAGCCCCGCCGGAATCTCCGCGGCCATCATCGATCTTTCCCCGGTTGGTGATCAGCTTCCCGAACGCATTGAACGAGGTCTTGAAGCTGCTGTGATTCCTGCCTTTGAACAGGTGCGCGAACTTCCTACCTGGGCAACCATTTTCTCGCCGTTTGTGAGATTCATCCGTCCTGTGAATCAACAGGAAGAAGATTGGTTCGTGGAACTGGTCGACGATTACCTCCAGGTTCTGGGTGATGCAGTGCAGGCTGCAGAGCCCGATGACCCCAGTGCTCCTTCTACTCTGGCCCGATATCACGGACAGGTGTCCTATTGCCGGCAACAGAAACGCAACGACAAAACGCGGCGGGTTCTGGAGAAAGCCTTCGGGACGGTCTGGGCGGATCGGTACATCGAGGAGCTGCTGTTCGACGAGCCACCGAGTCCCTGAGTGGATTAAGTCGAATCTGGCTCGGCGTAGGTGCCCTGGCAATACTTGCTGTTGCTGGTGGAGTGTTGATGCTGCGTCGACCGCAGCCACCCACCCCTGCTGCTGCTACGGAGCAGGTCGCAAACCGACAGCCGGAATCGGTCGCTGCCCTCGGAAGCCTCAGACCTGCTGGTGAGGTCCGTCGTCTGGCGGCACCGGTGAGTGGTTTCGGTGGCTCACCGAGGGTGTCGTCACTGTTGGTGAATGAAGGCGATCCGGTGCGCAAGGGTCAAGTTCTTGCTGTGTTCGACAACCGGCCGAAGATTGAAGCGGATCTCGCCGCAACCGACGCCAAGATCCTCACCGCTGAGACGGAGATACCGCTGAAGCGAAGAGAGGTTGCCCGTTACGCACAGGGCGCCGGTCAGGGTGCGGTGGAAGTTGTTGTACTGGAGGAAAAACAGAACCAACTCACCCTGCTTGAGCGCAAAAAGGCTGAACTGATCGCCGAGCGCGGAAAACTAGAAGCTGATTTGAACGACAGCGAACTTCGTTCTCCAATCGATGGAACGGTTCTCAAGCTGCGTGCCCGGGTGGGTGAGCGACCTAGCGCCGATGGTGTGTTGGACGTTGGAGCGAGTCAGTCGATGGAGGCTCTGATCGAGGTTTACGAGTCAGATATCAACCGCATCAAGCTTGGCGAAGCGGTCACGTTGATCAGTGAGAACGGCGGTTTCGAAGGGGATCTCCAGGGAACGGTTGCACGCATCAGTCCTCAGGTGCGACAACGACAGGTTTTGTCCACGGATCCGACCGGTGATGCGGACGCCAGGATCGTTGAAGTGTTGGTCCGCTTGGATTCAGGATCCACCCAGCGTGTTTCAAGACTCTCGGGCTTGAAGGTGATCGCCCGATTCGGATCCTCATGATCGGTCGCTTCCTGAGCGGGCGAGGGATTCCACTGGCTTCACTGATGCTGGTCAGGCAGCCGGTTCGTCTGGCTGTTGCACTGGCTGGCATCAGTTTCGCGGGAATCCTGATGTTCATGCAGCTGGGATTCCGCGACGGCCTCTTTGATGCCAGCGTCACGGTGCATCGCCTCTTCGACGCTGACATTGTTCTGATCAGTCCACGCTCGACCAGTTCCGTGAGCATGGCTGGCTTTCCCCGGCGTCGTTTGGTGCAGACCATGGCCCTGCCTGAGGTGGAAGGCATCACGCCAGTGCACTGGAATCTTCTGCTCTGGCGCAATCCCCAGACACGCGGCACCCGATCGATCCTTGCCCTTGGTTTTGAACCGGGTGATCCCCTGTTTGTGGACCCAACCCTGGCGCCCAAAGCTCAGGTGCTGACTCAGAAAGGTCGGGTTCTGTTCGATGAGAAGTCGCGTCCTGAGTTTGGGCCGGTGGCCGAATGGTTCCGAGATGGTCGAACCGTTGAAAGTGAGATCTCAGGGAAAAGGGTGCGGGTGGCCGGTTTGATTGAGCTCGGCAGCTCCTTCGGTGCTGATGGCAATTTGCTCACCAGCAGCGAAACGTTTCTCGAGCTCCTGCCCAACACGCCCCCAGGAAGCATCGAAGTTGGACTGGTTCGGTTGCAGCAGGGCACGGACGCCGAAGCGGTGGTGCAGAAACTCAATGCTCTGCTCCCTGAAGACGTCACGGTTCTCACCAAGCAGGGTTTTATTGATTTCGAGCAGAACTACTGGCGCACAAGCACATCGATTGGCTTCATTTTCACCTTGGGTGCTGCCATGGGCTTTGTTGTCGGCTGCGTGATCGTTTATCAGGTGCTGTATTCCGATGTCAGTGACCATCTGCCGGAGTACGCCACGTTGATGGCCATGGGCTACAAGCTCAGAACCCTGCTGGGTGTGGTTGTGCGCGAGGGGCTTCTGCTTGCGCTCTTTGGATATTTGCCGGCTTATGCCGCCGGGCAAGGTCTCTATCTGCTGGTGAGAAGTGCCACCGCACTCCCTGTGGCGATGGATTTCAGTCGAGCCATCACGGTGTTCAGCATGATCCTGGTCATGTGCATGGCTTCGGCAGGTTTAGCCATGCGCCGTCTGGTGGATGCCGATCCGGCGGAGATCTTCTGAGACCATGACGGTTCTTTCTCATCCAGCTCAACACCAAGGTGCTGATGTCGTCAGCACGGTGAAGATTGAAAATCTCAGCCACTGGTACGGACGTGGGTCAATGCGCCGGCAGGTTCTTCAGTCGGTTGATCTTCAGATCGCAGCCGGCGAAGTGGTGCTGCTGACCGGTCCATCAGGCTGTGGCAAGACCACTCTGCTCACCTTGATCGGCGCGCTTCGACAAGTCCAGCAGGGGGATGTTCGCGTGTTTGGACAGCAGCTCCAGGGTGCCGGCCGGGGCCAACGACAGTTGCTTCGCCGCCGGATCGGCATGATTTTCCAGGGCCATAACCTTCTGCGTTGCCTCACGGCCGAGCAGAACGTGCAGATGGGAGCTGATCTCCTGGAGGGCTTCAGTTATCGCGGTCGCCGTGATCAGGCCAGAGAGTGGCTCAGGGCTGTAGGGCTCGAGGATCACCTCAGCAAGCTTCCTCAGGACCTCTCGGGTGGTCAGAAACAGCGCGTGGCCATTGCTCGTGCACTGGCTGCTAGGCCCCAGTTGCTGCTTGCCGATGAACCGACGGCAGCGCTGGACAGCGGGACCGGTCGTGAGGTTGTGGAATTACTCAAGCGCCTGGCTCGCGAGCAAGCCTGTTCGGTGTTGATGGTCACCCATGACCCGCGCATTCTTGATGTTGCTGACAGGCTGGTGAAAATGGAGGATGGCCGTTTGCTTCAGCCCATTGAGTAAGTTGGGGTGAACTTCAAGAAGCTCCGGACTCCCGAATGGCCAAGCGCAGAAACCTCAAGAAGGAAAAGCAGGAGCGCAATCGCGCCTACGCGCGCAAATTCAAGAAGCGCAAGATGCGCAATGACGGCCGTGGTGAAGGTGCCGGCAACGGTGTGACAGGCACTGCCAACAATGGTGGCGCTGCAGACTGATCTGTTTGCAAACAGCTTGTTCAGAGGGGGCTGAAGGCCCCCTTTTTTCTTGCCTTTAGGCTGACTCACGACGGCTCATCGTGCGGGCGGATGTTCATCAGCGTCGTGATTCCCACCTACAACAGACGCGACATCCTCGAGAAGTGTCTGCGTTCTCTGGATTGTCAGAGCGCTTGTTCAGAAATTGATGAGTATGAGGTTGTCGTGGTGGATGACGGATCCACCGATGGCACGCCTGACTGGCTCAGATCATCGGCAGGGGCGTTCTCCAGGGTCCGTTTGATTGAGCAGAGCCATGGGGGACCTGCCGAGGGACGCAACCGTGGCGTTGCTCATGCCCGGGGCGATGTGATCGTCTTCATCGACAGTGATCTGGTCGTCACGCCGACATTCCTGGCCAGTCATGCGCAGGCTCTTACGAGGCAATGGCAGCGTTCCGGAAACCGTCTCTGCTTCACCTACGGCGCAGTGATCAACACCGCTGATTTCGACAATCCAACAGGAGAGCGTCACAAGCTGCGTGATCTGTCCTGGGCTTATTTCGCAACTGGAAATGTCGCGATCGATCGACAAGTGCTGGAACAGTCTGGCCTGTTTGATACGGGATTCAGGTTGTACGGCTGGGAGGACCTCGAACTGGGTGAACGTCTCCGCCAGATGGGAGTGCAGCTGGTTCGCTGTCCTGAAGCCGTTGGTTATCACTGGCATCCCGCTTTTCGCCTTGCTCAGATCCCCGACCTCATCAGGGTCGAACGGGAACGCGCCCGCATGGGGCTTGTGTTTTATCGAAAGCATCCCAGTCGCAGGGTGCGAATGATCATCCAGTTCACCTGGATGCATCGTCTGCTCTGGGGTCTGCTGACGTTGGGGGGCTTGCTCAATGAACGCAGCTTGCGACCAGTGCTGGCCTGGTTGATTCGCCTGGGTCAACCGTCCCTGGCACTTGAGCTGCTGAGACTTCCGCTCAACCGCATCGGTGTGGAGGCTTTGTTTCGAGAAGCGCGTCAGGCCGGGCTGTCCTGAGCCGGTACTTTGTTAAATTCGGCGGGTCCTTTCAAACCGCACACCTGTCTGTTTCGGGTGCTGGATGTGATCTGAACCCCGGTTCACCACACCATCCCTGACAGGTGGAGGCGAACCCGAAACCTCAACACAACCATGGCTGTCGTCACTCTCGCCGAGATGATGGAAGCTGGTGCCCATTTTGGTCACCAGACCCGTCGCTGGAACCCCAAGATGTCGCGCTACATCTATTGCGCGCGCAACGGAGTTCACATTATTGATCTTGTGCAGACCGCTGTCTGCATGAACAACGCCTACAAATGGACGCGCACCGCGGCCAGAAGCGGCAAGCGTTTTCTGTTCGTTGGCACCAAGAAACAAGCGTCCGAGGTGATCGCTCATGAAGCGGCACGTTGTGGAGCGTCCTATGTGAACCAGCGTTGGCTGGGTGGAATGCTCACCAACTGGACCACGATGAAGGCCCGGATTGATCGCCTGAAGGATCTGGAGCGGATGGAGTCCAGCGGTGCGATCGCCATGCGCCCCAAGAAGGAAGCCGCTGTGCTCCGCCGGGAGCTTGATCGTCTTCAGAAGTACCTCGGTGGTCTGAAGAACATGCGTCGTCTGCCCGATGTGGTGGTCCTGGTGGATCAGCGTCGCGAGACCAACGCTGTTCTCGAGGCCCGCAAGCTCGATATTCCTCTGGTGTCGATGCTTGACACCAACTGCGACCCCGATCTCTGCGAGGTGCCGATTCCTTGCAATGACGATGCTGTGCGTTCCGTGCAGCTGGTGCTGAGTCGCCTCGCTGATGCCATCAACGAAGGCCGTCATGGTTCCAACGAGCAGCGTGGCGCCGACAACCAAGGTTGAGTCGCCTTAGCCGCTAAGTTCACGCCGCCCTCCCGCCAGAGCGGGAAGGCGGATCTTTTTGTCCCAACGTCCTCCACCAACACATCCGATGGCTGCTGCCGTATCCGCCAAGCTCGTTAAGGAACTCCGCGACAAGACCGGCGCTGGAATGATGGATTGCAAGAAAGCTCTTGCAGCAACTGATGGTGATGCCGACAAAGCCGTTGAGTGGCTTCGTCAGAAAGGTATCGCCAGCGCCGAAAAGAAATCTGGTCGCACTGCCGCTGAGGGTGCCATCGGCAGCTATATCCACACGGGAGCCCGCGTTGGTGTCCTGATCGAAATCAACTGCGAAACCGATTTCGTTGCGCGTGGCGACATGTTCCAGGAATTGCTCCGCGACGTGTCCATGCAGGTGGCTGCCTGTCCTGGTGTGGAGTACGTCACCACGGATGAGATTCCTTCAGAGATCCGCGAGCGTGAGAAAGCGATCGAAATGGGTCGTGATGACCTTGAAGGCAAGCCCGAGCAGATGAAGGAGAAGATTGTTGAGGGTCGCATCAACAAGCGCCTCAAGGAACTGGCTCTGATGGAACAGCCCTTCATCAAGGACAGCTCCTTGACCGTGGCGGAGCTCGTCAAACAGACAGCAGGCAAGATCGGCGAAAACGTCAAGGTGCGTCGATTCACCCGCTACACCCTTGGAGAGGGCATTGAGATTGAAGAGTCCGACTTCGCTGCAGAAGTCGCCTCCATGTCGAAAGGCTGATCTTGACGGGATTGCCTGGGAGTCGTCACGCGCACGATCCAGCCGTGCAGCTTGCACGTCTGGAAGAGCGCTGTAACTCTCTGGCACCGGACCTCTACAGAGAGCAGGCTCAGTATCTGGAACAGGTGCGTCGGATCTTGCCCACAGCTGTCAAAGCAGCGATACGACACCTGCTCTGCTCTCTTTCCCCTCTGCAACGCGCCTCGCTCTCAGACCGCCAGACGCTGTTGCAGCAACGCATTGATGCACTCGTTCAGCGTGCGTCATCGATGATCACGATCGAGCAGTTGCTTGTTCTGGCCTTGCGCCTTCAGGACGAAGAGCGGCGGTCCCGCATTCAGCAGTTTCAGAATCTTGCGGATCGAGCCACCAGCAGCGTCGAGCCACCGATCGATGATGCACCGTCACAGGGAATTGAGCTGGGCCTGGATCTGCCTCTAGAACGTCCCGATCTGCTGGAGGGTCTGCTGCCGAACGATCCGCCTTCCTCAGCGGATGATTCGCTGGATCGTCCTGAAGCCATCGATCCCCCGTCACTGACATCACCTGATTCAGGGGCCGAGCTGTCCGAACTGGAGATTCTGCGGTCGCTGTTTGTCATGGCCGGTGAATCATTGGATCAGGGTGAGTCCTCCCAGGAGTTTCAGAGCGGTCTCGAAGCCGACGATTCCCTTCTTCCCCCGGCGGCCCAATCCAGCGATCAGCTGATGCCATCGACAGCAAGCGGTCTGTTGAGTTGGATGGATTCAGTGGATTCCGCCTTGATTCGCAGACTCCGCAACGTGTCCCACGCTGTGAATGTTGAGCTGATGCGAGCAGGGGTCACGCGCAGCTTGCTTCCCATTCAGCTTTTGGATGCCGTTAACACTGGTCAGCTGCCATCACAGTCAGCACCCTCCAATGTGCTGAGGCTGACGCTGCCTCTTTCAATGGTCAACGACGACCAGGCGATGGACACGGCCTGCGTCTTGATGCGCCCGTCCGAGCTTGAGTTCGATGACCATGTTCTGAGACGCAGTCGCAGTCGTCTTCGATTGCAACGTCGTGATCTAGGCAGTTTGCTGCTGAAGGAGCGACACTGGCAGCGTCGCGCCAGTGTCCGAGAGGTCCAGAACGATTGGTGGCCCAACCAGCCGGAGACTCCTCAACTCAGTTGAACGCCGGCCTGGATTATCAGGCTCTTGAGCGGTTTCTGGTGTGGATCCGACCTCTGCAGCAGGCGTTGTCACTGGAGGTAGACCGCGGTTTCAGCAATCTTCAGGGCCGCAACGAACGCTTTGACAGCTTCATGCAGCGCGAGCTGGGAACGCCTCCGCAGATCCCTTTGCCAGGCGATGTTTCGCCTCGGCTTCAGGCTTTGGCGAAGGACTTCGCCGACTACGCATCCCTTGATGATGCAGCCCGCCGCCGACAGGTCACCGTGGTTAGGCAATGGCTGCATGCTCTGCGCCAGCGGCTGGAGCCATCAGCACCCATGGCTCCACCGCGTCTGAAGGTTGCGCAACGATCTTCGTCGTCTGCTGCATCCACGCCTGCCGCACCTGGTCTCGACAGTCCACTCGCTCAGGTGAAAGGCATCGGGCCGAAACTCGCAGAGCGACTGGCCAGTCTGGGGCTATTGCTGGTGCGTGATCTGATCCTCCATTACCCCAGGGATTACGTCGACTATTCGGCGCTGCGACGCATTGATGCCCTTGTGCCGGGTGAAACAGCAACGATCGTGGCCACGGTGCGTCGCTGCCATGGCTTCACCAGTCCCCGCAATCCCAACCTGTCGATCATTGAGCTGCAGCTTCAGGATCCAACAGGGCGGATCAAGGTGACCCGGTTCCTGGCTGGAAAGCGGTTCAGCAATCCCTCCTATCTGCATGGTCAGACCCGTCAGTACCCCAATGGAGCCACGGTGGCCGTCAGTGGTCTGGTCAAAAGCGGGCCTTATGGAATCAGTTTTCAAGATCCACTGATCGAAGTGATGGAAAGTGCTCAGGCACCGCTTCGTTCCAGCCGCATCGGCCGGCTGCTGCCTGTGTATCCACTGACGGAGGGGCTGACCGCGGATCGCTTCCGTTCGCTGATCGAACGCGTTCTGCCTTCGGTGCGTCTGTGGCCAGAGCCCCTTCCCCGGGGCCGGCGTGATGCTCGGCAGCTGCTCAGTCGCGATCGGGCCTTGGTGGCGATTCATCGTCCTGAGTCATCTGATCAACTTCAGCAGGCCCGGCATCGCCTGGTCTTTGACGAGTTTCTGTTGCTGCAGCTCGGCTTGATGCAACGCCGCGCGGCGTTGAAGCAGCGCTCCGCTCCCTCCCTGAGCAGCAGTGCCTCGGATCGTGACGGGTTGCTGGGTCGGTTCCTCACCATGCTGCCGTTTGAATTCACTGCAGCGCAGCAGCGGGTGCTGGCGGAAATCGAGTCAGATCTGAACCGCCAGGAACCCATGGCTCGACTGGTTCAGGGAGATGTCGGCAGCGGCAAGACGGTCGTTGCCGTGGCTGCGCTGTTGAGGGCCATTCAGGCTGGATGGCAGGGGGCAATGATGGCCCCAACGGAGGTTCTTGCTGAGCAGCACTACCGCAGCCTCTGCGGCTGGATGCCGGCGCTGCATGTCACCGTTGAGCTGTTAACGGGGTCGACACCACAGAAGCAACGGCGCAGGATCCTCGCTGACGTTGCCTCTGGGGCGTGCAAAATTCTGGTTGGCACCCATGCCCTGCTGGAGGACCCGGTGGCCTTCTCCCGTCTTGGCCTCGTGGTGGTCGACGAACAGCACCGCTTCGGTGTGCGTCAGCGCAACCGTTTGCTCGGTAAGGGTCTGCAACCCCATTTGCTCACCATGACGGCTACGCCAATCCCTCGCACCTTGGCGCTTTCGCTGCATGGTGATCTGGATGTGAGTCAGATCGATGAACTGCCACCCGGCCGTACGCCGATTCGTACCGCCATGATCACCGGTTCGAATCGCGACGAGGCTTACGACTTGATCCGGGACGAGGTGGACAAGGGCCAGCGGGCCTATGTCGTTCTGCCTCTGGTGGAGGAGTCCGAAAAGATGGATCTGCGCTCAGCAGTGGATGTGCACCGACAGCTTGCCGATGAGGTGTTTCCTGATCTTCAGGTGGGTCTTCTGCACGGTCGTCTTGCAAGCGCCGACAAACAGGCTGTGATTAGAGCTTTCGCTTCTGGGGAGACCAAGGTTCTGGTTTCGACCACCGTGGTGGAGGTGGGCGTGGATGTGCCGGAGGCCAGTGTGATGGTGATCGACCATGCTGATCGTTTCGGTCTTGCGCAGTTGCATCAGCTGCGTGGTCGTGTCGGCCGAGGCGCAGCGGCCTCCCACTGCCTGCTGATCAACGACAGTCGCAACCCTCTAGCCCGCCAGCGTCTTGAGGTGCTGGTGCGTTCCACCGACGGTTTCGAGATCGCTGAAATGGATCTGCGCTTGCGTGGACCTGGCCAGGTCCTCGGCACCCGTCAATCCGGCCTGCCGGATCTAGCGCTCGCAAGCCTGGCTGATGATGGATCTGTGCTGGAGGAAGCGCGCGAAGAAGCTGCCGACATCCTGCGTGAAGATCCAGAGCTCAGAGACTATGCCGTGCTCAGGCGTCTTCTTGATGAGCAGCGCACTCGTGTGACATCGGCGGCTCAGCTCAACTGAAGTCCATCGTCGCTGCTGTTGATCTCCCCATACGATGGCTGCCTAGCGTTCTGAGGTCGGATGCGTCGTCCCTGGAGCGATGTGGTGATCGACGACTGTGGTGAGCCGCTTGTTTCGCTCAAGCCACGTTTCCTGTGCCTTGAGCCCCATCCCTATGCCTGCGTCGGCGCACCGTATGGCGAAGATGCAGATCCCTATCGATTGCGTTCCGGCGTTCTCAAGCGGCTGATTGCCGCACAAACCCTTCTGTCGATGCGCAGTGACCCTGAGGTCGGCACGGTGCAGCTGGCGATTTTTGACGCGTGGAGACCCATCCGTGTGCAGGCCTTCATGGTGGAGCACGCCATCCAGGAGCAATGTCGCTCCCAGGGTTTTGATCCTTCAGACCCGTTGATGGCTGCAGCTCTTGAGCAGGTGCAAAGCGATGTGGCCAAGTTCTGGGCTCCTCCGAGTCCTGATCCCTGCACACCCCCTCCACACAGCACCGGTGGCGCAGTGGATCTCACCCTTGCGGACAGCTCTGGAGCTCTGCTCGAGATGGGTGGTGATATCGATGCCATCGGCGATCAGTCCATTCCTGATCACCACGCCAAGGAGGCTGAAGCGAATCCCTACGGTGAGGTGGCTCGCTGGCACGGTCGTCGTTGTCTGCTCAACGAAGTGATGACCAAGGCTGGTTTTGCCAGACATCCCAATGAATGGTGGCATTTCAGCCACGGAGATCAACTCTGGGCCTGGCAACAACAGACCCCCGGAGCGATCTACGCCTCCGTTTCCAGGAGTTGTTGAACCAACTCGTCTCCGAGCCTGTTGACGTGAGCTCCAAAACTGCGCCTGACCCCGCACTGTTTCCAGTTGATCAGCAAGGGCTCAAGAGTTGATTCCAGTTGATCAAGGGGCATCTTCTGCAAGAAGGGCCTGGCGAGCACCTGAAGATTCGGAGTCCCACCCAGCCAGAGCTGGTATTGATTCAGGCCACTGCCCACCAGAGCGAGTTCGGCCATGTAAGGCCGGGCGCAGCCATTGGGGCATCCGGTCATGCGCACCAACACCGATTGGTCGATGCCCAGTTTTTGCAGTAACGCATCCAGGCGATCGAGCACATCGGGGAGAATTCTCTCGGCCTCTGTGATCGCCAGCCCGCATGTCGGCAGAGCTGGGCAAGCAATCGCATGACGTGCCAGTGGGGCCGGTTCACCTGGAAGTTCAAATCCCAGTTCGGCGAGTTCCTGCTTGATCGATGTTTTCTGTGCAGCCCCGATGTTGCAGAGCAGTAGGTCCTGATTGGCCGTGAGGCGGACCTCGAGTTGATAGGTCTGCACAATCTTGCGCAACCCTTTTTTCACTGCACCTTCCAGTCGTCCGCACATCATCGGTAAGCCAACGAACCAGAGGCCTTTCTTCTGACGGTGCCAACCCAGATAGTCCTGAAGCTTGGCAACCGGTTCCTGGCGGATCCCCTTCAGATCACCTTTGAAGTAGTGCTTGCGCAGAGTTGATCTGAACCAGGTGATCCCCCGCTGATGCAGGAGATATTTCATTCGGGCGTGCTTGCGGACTTCCCGATCTCCATGGTCCCTCTGCAGAGCCATGATCGCCTGCAGCAGATCGAAGATGTCCTCTGCTTTCACGTAGCCGAGGACGTCGGCGGTTCTTGCAAACGTGTCTTCCTGGTTGTGGGTTCGGCCCATGCCGCCACCCACGTAGACATTGCAACCTTTCAGTGCTCCTGAGGCATCGACAAAAGCCACAAGACCGATGTCCTGCGTCAGCAGATCCACGGAGTTATCACCAGGCACGGTGACGGCGACCTTGAATTTGCGCGGCAGGTAGGTGTCGCCATAAAGGGGTTCCGCTCCGCTGCCCGAGAAGACTCCTCCCTTTTGCTGGCGGGTGCGAGCCTTGCTCACCGTTTTGGCTGGTTGAAAGCGATAGCTGTGGTCACCATCAATCCACATGTCCAGATAGGACCCCTCAGCTGCTTCAGGACTGAGCAGATCAGCGATTTGATCAGCGAGCGCACGTGCGGCGGGGTAAGCACCCTTCTCGTACGGCGCAGGGGGCGCCATCACGTTGCGGTTGATATCACCACAGGCGGCGAGAGTTGAGCCCAGGTTGGTGATGATCGTGCCGATCACGGTCTTCAGGTCACCTTTGGGCACCCCATGCATCTGAAAGGCCTGTCGGGTGGTGGCGCGCAGTGTGCCGTCGCCATAGCGGTCGGAGAGGTCATCCAGAGCTGCGAACAGGTCAGCTGGAACCCGACCACCTGGGTTGCGCAGCCGCAGCATCATCTGCCAGCAACGCACCTTGTCGGTTTTGCGCAGTTCGCGATGGTTCTGTTGATAGCTGCCGTGGAATTTCAGCAGCTGAACCGCATCCTCACTGAAACGGATGTCGTCGTTTAGCAGTTCCGACTGGAGCGGTTCGCGCAGATGACCGCTGTAAAGCTTCCTTTTCTCAGCTTTTGACAGTGCTGTATCGATCGACTCTGTGCGCGCTGCAGGCCCATCCAGCACAGAAGACACGACGGCCTCCTGGGCATTGGATGTGGCTGTCAGTCCGTCGCTCACACGTGCACCGTTGTTGCATTTGAAACTAGCGAAGCGGCGTCTCATAAAGTCGCCACCTGCATTGGCACGTGGAGTGGCAAACACGTTTCTGCTCGAGATCGGCACCGAGGAACTACCGGCTGATTTCGTGCGCTCAGCGCTCCAGCAGTTGGAGCGGCGTGTTCGCACTGATCTGAAGGAGCTGCGGCTTGACCATGGACAGCTCTCCGTCACGGGCACACCCCGTCGTTTGCTAGTTCAGATCAGTGATCTCATCGATTCACAACCTGATCTTGAGGAGGATCGAAAGGGCCCTCCTGTGTCCCAGGCGCTGGTTGACGGCCAGCCTGGACCGGCTGCCATCGGTTTTGCCAAGCGTTGTGGCGTGGACCCTTCGCAGCTCGAAAGTCGAGAGACGCCCAAGGGCCCCTGTCTGTTTGCGAGCGTTTGCACACCTGGTCAAGAGAGCTCTGTTCTGTTGCAGGACTTCATCCCCCAGTGGATCGACTGCCTTCAGGGTCGTCGGTTCATGCGCTGGGGAAGTGGAGAGCAGCGGTTCAGTCGACCCGTGCGTTGGCTGGTCGCTCTGCTGGGTGAGACCTTGATCCCAGTGACGCTCAATGCATCTGATCCCCTCGTGCGCAGTGGTCGTCACAGTCGTGGCCACCGTCTCCACGACTCACTCGCTGAGCTGAAGTCAGCGGATGAACTCCCCGCGCGTCTGGCTGAAGCCGGTGTGATGGTGGATCGCGATCAGCGTGCCGAAACCATTCGCAGTTGCATTGCTGCGGAGGCAGCGTCTTGCGGTGGTGAGGCGGATTGTCCTGAGAGTTTGTTTCAGGAGCTGGTGGATCTGGTGGAGGCCCCGCTTGTCCTCAAGGGTGAAATTGCCGATCAGTATCTGGATCTACCCCCAGAAGTGATTGTCACGGTGATGCAGTCGCATCAGCGCTATGTCCCGCTCAGACGACCGAACGCGACTGCCGATCCATTGCAGCTTGAGGCTCGCAATGTGTTGCGGTCTGATTTTCTGCTGGTTGGCAATGGACTGCCGGATGCCTCCAACACGATTGTCAGTGGTAATCAGCGAGTTCTGAGCGCTCGACTTGCCGATGCGGAGTTTTTCCTCAACGTTGACCGCCGTCAGCCCAGCGAGCAGCGCCGTCAGGAGCTCGATCGCGTCACCTTTGCCGAAGGTCTCGGCAGCCTGCTGGATCGCACCGAGCGGATTGGCTGGGTGATGGAGCAGCTGGTTCAGGCTCTGGCAACCAGCGACTCACTGGCAGACCATGGACGCCGTGCGGCCCATCTCTGCAAGAACGATCTTGTCTGCCAGATGGTGGGTGAATTCCCGGAACTTCAAGGCCTGATGGGCGGCAAATATCTGCTTGAAGAGGGTGAGCACCGCGATGTTGCCTTGGCAGTGGCTGAGCACTATCAACCCGCCGGATCCGGCGACGCACCTCCCTCAAGCGATGCCGGTGCCCTGTTGGCGCTGGCGGAGCGCCTGGAGCTTCTGCTCAGCATTTTCGCCAAAGGTCAGCGCCCGACGGGCTCGTCCGATCCTTATGCGCTTCGCCGTGCTGGCAACGGGATCGTTCAGATCCTCTGGGATCGTGGCTGGCGCCTGCCGCTGCAGACTCTCTTGGGCAAAGCAGCACACCACTGGGCAGGGTTGTTCCCAGCGTTTCAGTTCGACGCGACTTCTCTTGCCAATGATCTGGGACAGCTGTTGCGCCAACGCATGGTGTCTCAGTTCGAGGAAGATGGTTTTCCCCCCGATCTTGTGCAGGCCGTGAGCGGAGAGGGCGTCAGTAGCGCACGCCTGCTTCAGGATCCGATTGATGCGCGTGAACGGTTGTTGTTGCTCCAGGATCTGCGGGCTGATGGCCGGCTTCAAGCGGTTCAGGCTGTGGTTCAACGGGCATCCAAGCTCGCTGAGAAAGGAGATCTCGACAGCTCTCAACTGGTTCCGGATCGCGTGATCGAAGCCTCGTTGTTCGGCTCCCCCAGTGAGTCTGATCTGCTGAAGCAGTTGGAGACCCTCAGTCCGCTTGCTGAGGCCTGTGATTACGAAGGTCTGGCATCAGAGCTCCAGGGTGCTGCCCGAGCTCTCGAAGCCTTCTTCGACGGCGAAAGCAGTGTGATGGTGATGGCTGAGGACGAAGCAGTGCGACGCAACCGTCTGAACCTGCTGGGTGTACTGCGCAATCAGGCTTCCGTTTTGGCGTGTTTCGACAACATCCAGTCGTGAACAACCGGTTGATCCCGTCAACGGCCAAGCTCAGCCGCTGATGGGCTCAGCTGCTGGTTACTTTTGAACGCTCCTCGCTATTTGAAGCTGGGTCTTCGCTGGCCTTCGATTTGATCGCCTGGGCCGCTTCCTCGGCAAGGAAGTCACCGTCTGAGCGACCTACAGCTGAGGGAACAGACCCGTAGTTCGACGGTGCCAGTGCCTGACCACGCAACAGGCTTCCCACAGTGCGCAGGGTGAGTTTGACCTGCTGCCAGGGATTCATCATCACCACTCGTTTGTACAAGTAGCTGTCGAAGGTGAGCTTCTGTACATCGCGGTCATCGCACATCTCCACGAAGGCTTCGCGAGCAGCATCGTTCCGGTAGAAAATCTTTTGGAGAATGTCGAGCACCGCATATGTGGCGCCGTACTTTCTGTCCCAGCGCTTCAGGTAGGTGGACTTGATCTGCTTCTCCGTGGGGATGCAGCTGCCGTTGGCTGAGATCTCCACGATGGCTTCAGCACACATCCGCCCACTCTTGGCAGCGAAGTAAATCCCTTCGCCGGAGCTCTTGGTGACATAACCAGCGGCGTCGCCCACGAGGGCCATCCGACCCACGACGCGTCTTGGACGGGGGTGTTCTGGGATGGGATGAGCTTCGACCTTGATCACCTCACCTTTGAACAGACGCTTGCGCGCACGTTCACGAATGCCTTTCTGCAGACCCTTGATCAACGACTGGTTCTGCTGCATCGTTCCTGTTCCCACAGCCACGTGGTCGAACTTGGGGAACACCCAGGCATAGAAGTCAGGGGAGACATCGGTGCCGACGTACATCTCGGCGAGATCCTCGTAATAGGTCATCTCCTCAGCAGGCAGCTTGATGCGTTCCTGGAAAGCGATGGCCACGTTGTAATCACCGGCATCCATTGCCTTGGCGACACGGGAATTGGCGCCGTCGGCGCCAATGATCAGATCCACCTCGAGAGTCTTCATCTCACCGGTGGGCCCACCGGTGCTGTAGTCCGCGTAATGCAGGGTGTAGGGCCCCTGGCGATTGGTTCCGGTATCAATCTTCTGAACG
>Ga0208130_1000788_pt1 | contig 16019 bp, 11 predicted proteins | sample ETNtaG_31_FD_185771 | JGI IMG/M metagenome (GOLD analysis project Ga0208130, IMG submission 185771) | Marine microbial and viral communities from oxygen minimum zone, Eastern Pacific Ocean - ETNP201310SV78 (SPAdes) (version 2) | ecosystem: Environmental > Aquatic > Marine > Oceanic ...
AAGATCCTCAGTTGTATCTCCTGTATTCCACGCATAAGTGTATACAGTAGCATTTGGATCACCATAATGCACAGTACCATTCCAATTTCTTGGAGAGAAGTTTAATCCTGTTGGATATGTACCACCATGACCTTCAGTAATTGCTAAATTAGCATCTGAAGCCCATACAGTTGATCCTACAGTTCCTGTACCATTTGTATATTGTATAGTACCTCCGTCTGATCTACCTACCCAGAAACCATAAGTTCCTCCAGCAGGAATTGTTACACCACCAGGAATACTAATATATCCTGTAGTTCCCCCAGCAGTTAAATCTACAGTAGCTGTAGCAACTGAAGTCCATGTAGGTGTTCCAACAGTATAATCTGAATAAGAACAGAATACCTCCATTTGAGCACCGACAACACTTGTGTTACCTGAACCAGGACCTTGAGAGAATCCTTCAATATATAAGTCAGATCCAGAAGTATTGATTAGGTTAAATGCATTACCATTTTGACCATTTCCTCCTGCAACTGATACAAATAAATCTGTAGTTGTTACACAATATGTACCTGTAACCGTTAAGTCTACAGCTCCATCTGCAGCTCCAGCAGCACTCTCATCAACAACAGTAGTTGAAGCTGATAGTGAACAGTAAAGACATGAACCATCATCTATAGTAGATGTTGAATCATAGTTAAGAGCTGTTGGATCTGTACAACCCCAACATGAATAATCACAAGTTCCATTATCAATAGTTGCTAATGCATCGTAATTACATGCAGTTGCATCAGTACATCCAGCAACAGCTGGTAAACAAAGTTGACCAGTATATGGTGCTCCACCAGTCATAACTAAAGCTCCAGAAGCATCAATAAGCTCCCAAGTTACTTCAGCTTGCCATGATCCACCCTGACATGAAATATCATAACAGTTATCAGGTAAACAAACAGTTTGAGAACCAAATGATCCTGTAGCAAGAGTAGCATTTACTAAAACAACTCCATTTGAATCAGTCATAGTAAATGTATTACCGTTCCATCCATCACCAAATGAATCATACATATTAAGTGTAAGGAAGTTATCAGTACAGTATGCACATGAACCATCATCATTTGTAGCACTTGGATCATAGTTAACTGCAATAGGGTCAGTACATCCAAATATACATGAACCTCCACCAACAGCAACTGTTGCAACGCCTCCAGTTCCAGTTACTAAATCATAAGATAAAGTATCACCGTCTGAATCAATTGCAGCAATCCATCCTTGAGTACCATTGAAGTCTACCCAGCCATCTCCAAACGAATCTTGGAAATATAATTGATAACATCCATTATCTACACATAATTCTGTAGTGTAAAGAGCAGATGTAGTCATACTTCCTGCCGCAGCAGATCCAATAGTATCACCATTTGAATCAATTAATTGCCATGAACCTTCAGTAGCAAATAGATCAATAAAGGCATGAATAGTTACAGCATCATCATAACCATAATATTGACATGAGTATGTACAAGAACCATCATCAACATTAGCAGTTGGGTCATAGTTTTGAGCTAAAGAGTCAATACATCCAGGATATAAACATGAACCATCGTCTGTATTAGCAGTTGGGTCAAAGTTAGACGCATTTGCATCAGTACATCCAGAATCAACGCTAGCAGCAATAAATCCTATCCATGTTCCAAGACATCCATTACAATCTGTGATATCAACTGAAATTGGACCCATACCTAAACCTGATACATTTTGAGTTGTTGCACCAGTTGACCATATGAATGAATAAGAAGGAGCTGTGTAGTATACATATCCATCAAATCCAGTTGCTCCATTAGGACCACCAACTAAACCTGAACCACCAAAAGCAGGACCATTAGCATCAACTAATCCAGCAGAAAGTTCAATATTAGCATCACTAGCATGAACATCTGTAAATGGATTAAGAGATCCAAGTGTTAAATAAGCATCACCAGGAGTGTGAACAGCAAAACCTACCACATCACCAGCTTCCATTCCTACAGGTGTAATTAATGGAACGTAAACAGTTACACCATTTACGGGAGCACTATTTGGAATAGAAGTATTTAATGTCCAACCAGCATCATCAGTTGTATAACCATCAGCTGAACCTGAACGTGTCCATATTTCAATATTTCCTGCAGCAGCATAAACTCCTTTTAAATCAAAACCAACAATACCTGAAGCATTGATAGCAGTGATATCAAAATAGTGAGTCATACCTGCAGCAGCACCATTATAAATATATTCAGTTGTTCCATCCCAAGTATCTAAAGTATCAGCAGCACCTGAAAAACAAGGAGAACCACCACTAGGTGATATAGTAACTGATCCATTATTACTAACTGGAGATGTTGCATTAACTACAACACCAGTTGCAGAAATTGCACTTGGTTCACCAATAGTTGCTGAAGTAGTTGCAATACAACCATTTGTAGCATCTGAAACTGTAGCAGTATAAGTACCTGCAGCTAGTCCAGTTGCAGCTGCAGTAGTAGCTACAACATTTCCTGAAGCATCAGTCCAGCTAAATGTATTTGTATAAGTAGATGTAGGATCTAATCCAGTAACAGAAACACTAGCTTGACCGTCAGTACCACCATTACATGATGCATCAAATGCATAGTCTAATGAAATACCGTAGTATGTACAAGGGTTAACGTTAAACGCACATACATTATCTATTATTACATTATTAAATGTTGAGTAAATCGAACCAGGTCCATATTTACAAGAAGACTCAAATGTTACATATACTGATGAACTACCAGCATAAGAACTTAAGTCATAAGATACTAAACCTGATGTAAAGTTAGTATTGTTATATGATGTGTTACCCGCATTGTCTGCTATAACAGTACCATTAACTTTAACTCTACTCCAAGTATATGCAGATGTAAACTGTGAAGTTAACGTCATATCATATTCAAGAGCGACAGCTCCAGTAGAAGCTGAAAGATCTAAACAAATAGTAGCACTTGAAACATAATCAGTGTAAGCATATGCAGCAGCTTCAGAAGTTGGAGTTGTACCCCAAGATACTGATCCACCAGTCATCTCTAAACTAACAGTATCTGCAATTGCATTAACAGTAGTTAGCGAAACACCTGATTGAGATCCTGCTAATGTAATCCATCCATTAAGAGTTAAATCTCCTGCTTCAAAATCTTCACAGAAATCTAATGCATTACATGCAGGATAGATACATGAACCATCATCAACATTGGCTCCTGGATCGTAGTTTGTTGCATTAGGATCTGTACAACCAGGATAGCTACAAGAACCATCATCAGCAGTTGCGTTAGCATTATAATTAGCAGCAAACGGATCTGTACATCCATAAACCGGAGCTTCCATAAATTTTACATCATCTAATAATAAGTCATTGTAAAAATCATTTGAAGCACCACCTGATTCACCTCTAAATCTCCACTCTTGAGCAGCAGCTTCAGCTGTACTTAAAGAGAAGTAATAAGAGTTCCATCCAGTAGTATCAACTTGTAAAGAAGTAAGTATAACCCAAGCTCCTGAAGTATCCAAATACTCTACATGCATGATATTAGGAGCACCTGTTAAAGTGTATGTTCCTAAGTCACTAAAGTAATCGAAACCTAAAGTTGGAGTTGCTAATGTTGACATATCAACATTCTCTACTTCCATTACAACACCCGCATCAGTACCAGAAAAATCAATCCAAGCATACTCGCCTGCAGTTCTTCCATTACTTGATGCAGCATAACCAGGGTTACCTGCAAATACCCAAGGACCTCCTGCTGTTGCAGAAAGTGCCCATTGATTAGGTACACAAGTTCCAACTGGTAATACACCAGTGTTAAACTCTTGATGATAAGGAGTTGCGGCAGCACAAGCTGCGTAAGTACAAGAACCATCATCAAAACTAGCAGTTGGATCATAATTCGTAGCTAGCGGATCTGTACAACCTGAAATACATGTTGAGTTCAAATTCAGATTTCCGCTCAATGGACATCCTAAAGGAGCCACTCCAGAAGCTAAAACTGTACCAGCTGCATCAGCTAATGTCCAGCTTACTTCATTCGCGAATGATCCACCACCAATGTCCCAAGTATAGCAACCATCTGGGATACAGAGAGTTTCTGTACCAGTAGATCCTGTAGCAAGAGAACCTGTTCCAACAATATTGCCTGAAAGGTCATATAAATTCCAGACATTACCATTCCAACCATCGCCCCATGTATCATTCATAGTTAATGTTAGCTCATTATCCGTGCACGCAGGTGCAGGAATATTTGGCCAACAAACTACATCTGAATCATAAGAACCAGTAGCTAAAGTTCCTGTTCCATATACAAATCCTGAAGTCTGGTCTGTAATGGTGTAAACACCACCATTCCATCCATCACCAAATGAATCGTACATTTGAAAGTCATAACAACCAGATGCAATAGTGAAGTTGAAAGTTCCAGCAGCTAAAGGACCTGCAACAAGTGAAGTTCCACTTGAATCAGTTATATCCCAAGTTATTTCTGAATCCCAAAATCCACCACCAACAGTAATTGTTAAATCTTCAGCCAGTGTAGACGATGTTGAAAAAAATACCATGGCAAGAGCCATAAGGCAACCTAAGAATTTCCTAGGGTTTTTTGCGTAACTTGTTTCCATAAAATAATGTTTTAGTTAATAAAAAATAAGTTAGTTAATAAAATGTAAAAAGCCATTTTGACTTAACAAAATGGCTGTGATACCAAAAATAAAAGACACGAAAAATGTGCACACTAAAGGGTAAGAAACCCAGACAGGTATAACCTGAAAAAAACAATTTTTCTTCATAAAATTTCGTGTTTTTGTCGTAAAACAAGAGTGTAAATTTAGAAAAAAATAATTTAAAAACATAATAATTTAAAGTCAATTTCGTTATTAGTGCAAGTTTTCAACTAAAATTGTTAATAACTCAAATTTAAACTTGTTAGAATTTAAACTTTGCTTCGATTAAGTATTACGTTTAAAATATTATTAAGGTTGCAAAAAAAATATTTTGTTTTTTAAAAAAATGTAATTTATATTTCGTCAAAATCTACAACTACTTTTTCTGATGAAGGGTGGGCCTGACAAGTTAAAATGAAACCTTGATCAACTTCGTCCTCAGATAAAGAAAAATTTTGGTCCATTACAACATCTCCCTCTAAAACTTTTGCTTTGCAAACACAACAGACACCTCCTTTACATGAAAATGGTACGTCAGCTCCTGCTTCCATTGCTGCATCAAGAATTGAGTTGCCTGATGATGATAAATCAAATTCAAAATCATCGCCATCTACACAAACTGTAACGTTACTAACAGATTCTTTTTCTTGTTCAATAACATCGTTTTCATCTGATTTTGGAACAGTTCCGAACCTTTCAAATAAGATTTTTTCGTTCTCAATTGATAATTGAACCAAGTAATTATTTACATCATCAATCATTTTTCCTGGCCCACATATAAAAAATTTATCAGAACTTTGATAGCTGTCATTTTCTTTAAAAATGGTTTCAAGATTAGTACTATTTATTCTTCCTTGAACACAGTTTTGGACATTCTCTCTGGAAAAAAAATAATAAACTAACAACTGACTTTGAAAATCTTTTTCAAGTTTCAATAAATCATCCATAAACATAACACTTGATCTAGTTTTATTACCATAAAAAAGTGTGAATGAACTATTTGGCTCATTATTCAAGACATCCTGAATCATAGATAATGCTGGTGTAATACCACTTCCAGCACAAATAGCCATGTAATGGTTTGAATTATTTTTATCTGTATTTAATACAAAGTTACCTGTTGGTGGCATAACGTTAACTATATCTCCAATTTTTAATTCTTTAGTTAAATATGTTGACATCAATCCATTTTGAACAAGTTTAACTCCGATTTCAATTTTATTCTGTTTTGGAACACAGCTTATTGAATAAGATCTTCTTACATCTTCTCCACCAATAATGTGTTGAATTGTAATGTACTGTCCTGCAACGAAACTAAAAATATTATTATCGAGACTTGACACGTCAAAATGAATACAAACAGAATCACTTGTCAAATTAATAATATTAGAAACTCTTAAAGGATAAAAATTTTTCATATTACAAAAATACCAATTATTTATATTAAATAACAACTTCAAAAGTTAATATATATTTGGTATTTTTGCAAAAAAGGTTAAAAAATATATGTCAGAAATTATTTTTCAAGAAAAAATTCAGGCCGAAAAAAAAATTGAACCAAAAGATTGGATGCCTGAAAAATATCGTAAACATTTAATTAGACAGATCTCCCAACATGCTCATTCTGAAATTATTGGTATGCAACCTGAAGGAGAATGGATAACAAGAGCTCCGTCATTGAGAGCAAAAATGATTCTGTTAGCTAAAGTACAGGATGAAGCTGGTCACGGGTTATACTTATATAGTGCCTGCGAAACATTAGGTATTAGTAGAGAAGAGCTCGTTAAACAACTACACAATCAAGAAGCAAAATATTCATCTATTTTTAATTACCCAACATTAAGCTGGGCTGATGTTGGTGCTATAGGCTGGTTGGTTGATGGTGCCGCAATTGTAAACCAAGTATCTTTACAAAGAACATCCTATGGACCATACTCTAGAGGAATGGTGAAAATCTGTAAAGAGGAAAGTTTTCATCAAAGACAAGGATATGAAATTATGGCTGAAATGGCTAAAGGAACTAAAGATCAAAAAGAAATGGCTCAAGATGCATTAAACAGATTTTGGTGGCCTTCTATCATGATGTTTGGCCCTCATGACAGTGATTCTCCAAATAGTGGTAATGCTATGAAGTGGAAAATAAAACGACAGACGAATGACGAATTAAGACAAAGTTTTATTGATAAAACAGTACCACAAGCTGAAATAATTGGACTAAAAATTCCAGATCCTGACTTAAAATGGAATGAAGAAAGAGGACATTATGATTTTGGAGAAATTGACTGGAAAGAGTTTTGGAACGTGGTTAACGGTAATGGACCTTGTAATGAACAAAGACTTATGCATCATAAAAAGGCTCATGAAGATGGTAGATGGGTAAGAGATGCAGCGAAAGCATATGCCAAAAAAACAAGAAATTAATTTAAATTATGTCAGAAGAAAATTCAGAGGTTTGGGAGGTATTTATACAAAGTAAAAACGGCCTTGCCCATAAACATGTAGGTAATTTACATGCAAGCGATAAGAAAATGGCTCTTGAAAATGCTAGAGACTTATACACAAGAAGAAATGAAGGTAGTTGTATTTGGGTAGTAAAGTCAAAAGATATTGTTTCATCAGAGTCTGAAGATAGTGAAGCTTTTTTTGATCCCTCTAATGATAAAATGTATAGACACCCAACTTTTTACAAAATGCCGGATGGAGCAAAACATATTTAGATGGACAAAAACTTATTAAAGTATACTATAAGATTAGGAGATAATTGTCTTGTTCTTGGACAAAGAATGTCAATGTGGTGCAGTAATGGACCAACTCTTGAAGAAGATATTGCTTTAGCAAATATAAGTCTAGATTTATTTGGACAAGCGACTTCTTTTTATTCGTTTGCTGAGAAAATTGATGCTAAAAATTCCCCAGATGATATTGCATTTAAAAGAGATGCAGATAATTTTTCAAACTGTCTCATTGTTGAACTTGATAATACAAATTTTGGCTTCACAATTGTTAGGAACTTCTTTTTTGATTGTTTTCAATTTTTATTTTACGAAAGATTAAAAAAAAGTAATTGTCAAAGCTTATCAGATATAGCTTATAAATCCATAAAGGAAGTAAAATACCACTTACGTCATTCTACTAATTGGCTTATTAGACTCGGAGATGGAACTAATGAAAGTAATAGTAAAGTACAAAATGCACTCAACGAAATTTGGAAATTTACAGACGAACTCTTTGTATTGGATGATTTGGATCAAATAATGATTCGCGATGGTGTTGGAGTTAATACACTAGAATTAAAATCTGAATGGAAAAATTTGGTTGATAAAGCATTAGCAGATGCAAAACTTAAAGTTCCTAAAAACACTAAAATGGTTTATGGAGGAAAGCAAGGAAAACATACAAATTCTTTTAAAGAACTAATCTCTGAAATGCAATATATTACTAGAAAATATTCTGATGCAAGATGGTAGAGTAGATTTAATTTGGGACATTCTCAACAAAGTACCCGACCCAGAAATACCTGTAATTTCTATTGTGGAACTTGGAGTAGTTCGAGATATTAATTTTAATAATGAATGTTGTATAATTTCTATAACACCTACATATTCAGGTTGTCCAGCAATTAAAACATTTGAAGATGATATTAAAAAAACTTTAATTGAAAATAAAATAACTAATTTTAAAATAAATACAGTTTACGCTCCTGCTTGGACAACTGATTGGATGAGTAAAGACACTAAAGAAAAATTAAAAAATTATGGTATTTCACCCCCATCAAAAGAAGTGGTCTGTCCGCAATGCAATTCAAAAAATACGGACATAATAAGTGAATTTGGTGCAACAGCTTGTAAATCTATGCACAAATGTTTAGATTGTCTGGAGCCTTTTGAGCATTTTAAATGTATTTAACAAATGTTTTTTATTTGTTATTTTAGCAAATTAATCTTATTACAATGATTTTATTTGAAATAAAAGATGGAGTTGGAAAAATTTGTTTGAATAGACCAGAAAAGTTTCACTCAGTGGTTAAAAATTTAGCTTTAGAACTTCAAAAAAAATTAGACGAATGTGCAACAAATAATGATGTAAGAGCGGTATTAATAACCGCTACCGGAAAAGCCTTTTGTGCTGGACAGGATTTAGGAGAAGCAACTGCACCAAATGCTCCAAACATTGGAGAAATAATTCATAAACACTATAATCCAATAATTAATAAAATAAGAAACTTAGAAAAGCCTGTTATTTCTGCTGTAAATGGTGTAGCTGCAGGAGCTGGAGCAAGTTTAGCATTATGTTGTGATATTGTCGTTGCTAAAGAAAGTGCTTCATTTATTCAGGCATTTTCAATGATTGGTTTAGTGCCGGATAGCGGAGCAACTTATTTCCTTCCCAGACTTATTGGAACTCAAAAAGCAACTGCTCTTATGATGACAGCTGAGCCTGTAAAATCTAAACAAGCAGTTGATATGGGAATGATTTATAAATGCTATTCTGATGATGAATTTGAGACAGAAAGTTGGAAGTTAGCTTGTAAGCTAGCAAAAATGCCTACTAAAGGACTAGCATTTACCAAAAAACTTCTTAACTCATCATTTTCTAATAATTTAGAACATCAACTAAACTTAGAAAAAAAATATCAAATTATGGCCGCTGAAACAGAAGATTTTAATGAAGGAGTAAATGCATTTTTAGAAAAAAGAAAACCAAATTTTAAAGGAAAATGAAAAAAGTAAGTGTAATTGGCGCTGGAACTATGGGAATGGGTATTGCTCAAATTGCAGCGACACACGGTCATTCTGTTTGTCTTTATGATAATTTTCAAGATGCAATTGAAATTGCACAAAATAAAATTGAAAAAATACTTTTAAGGTTAATTGAAAAAAATAAAATAACTTCAAATCAAAAAAATGAAATTCTAAGACGTATTAATTTTTCAAACAAATTAAGTGATATCAGTGAAAGTGATTTTGTTATCGAAGCTATTATTGAAGACTTGAATATTAAAAAAGAGATGTTTTCGAAAATTGAAGATATTGTATCAAAAGACTGTATTATTGCCACAAACACTTCATCACTATCAATTGCTTCAATTGCTTCAGCATGTAAAAATTCAAGCAGAGTAATTGGTGTGCATTTTTTCAATCCTGCTCCATTAATGCCATTAGTTGAAATTATTCCTTCTGTTCAAACTTCCAATATCACATTAGATACTACAAAAAAATTAATTCTTTCTTGGAAAAAAATTGCAGTAGAAGCAAAAGATACACCAGGCTTTATTGTAAATAGAGTAGCTAGACCTTTTTATGGAGAAGCAATAAGAATTTATGAAGAAGGAATTGCTAGTTTCTCAACAATTGATTGGGCAATGAAAGAAATTGGAGGTTTTAAAATGGGACCATTTGAACTTATGGATTATATTGGTAATGATGTAAATTATACGGTAACTGAAACTGTATTTAAATCATTTTATTACGATCCAAGGTATAAGCCAGCTTTCACACAAAAGAGACTAAAAGAAGCTGGTTATTTTGGTAGAAAAACTGGTAAGGGATTTTATGATTATTCGTTACCAATTCCAAAGCCAAATACAAGTCCTGAATTAGGTGAACAGATCTTTTTAAGAATTCTAGCTATGCTAATTAATGAAGCAGCTGATGCAGTTTATTTAAACATTGCATCAAAAAGTGACATTGAACTGGCAATGAAAAAAGGTGTAAATTACCCTAAAGGACTTTTGCAATGGGCCGATGAAATTGGAATAAAGAAAATTTTAACTCACTTAGAAAATCTGCTACATCAATACAATGAAGATAGATATAGACCATCACCAATGCTAAAAAAAATGATTGTAAATAACAAAACATTTTTTTAATGAGCATAGCAAAAAAAGTAGTGAATGAAATGATTGTTAATGATGAATTTAGCAAATGGCTAGGTATTAAAGTTTTAGTTGTAAATAAAGGAAATTGTGTTTTACAAATGAAAGTAAGAAAAGAAATGACTAATGGATTTAATATTGCACACGGAGGAATTACATATGCTCTTGCTGATAGTGCTCTTGCATTTGCAGCAAATACATATGGAATAAAATCTGTATCAATTGAGACTTCTATTTCGCATACAAAAAAAGTTTTAGCTGGAGATGTGTTAAGTTGCTATACAAAAGAAATTAATAGATCAAAAAAAACTGCAATATATTATGTAATAATTAAAAATCAAGATGATAGTGAAGTTGCACATTTTAAAGGTACAGTATTTATAACTGATAAAAAATGGTTTAAGAATTAATTTTATGATTTACGAATTTGATGGATATAAACCTGTAATAAATCCTTCGTCATATGTTCACAAGGAAGCGACAATAATCGGAAATGTTATTATTGGAAAAGATGTTTACATCGGTCCTGGCGCTTCTATAAGAGGAGACTGGGGACAGATAATTATAAAAGATGGATGTAATATTCAAGACAATTGTATCATACATATTTTTCCAGGTAAAAATGTTGTGCTTGAAAAAAATTCTCACATTGGACATGGGGCAATTATACATGGTGCAAATATTGGTAAAAATTCACTTATAGGTATGAATGCTGTTATCATGGATGATGCAAAAATTGGAAATGAATGTATTGTTGGTGCGCTTTGTTTTGTAAAGTCAGAAATGATAATCCCAAACAGAAAAATTATAATTGGAAATCCAGCACAAATTAAAGGAGATGTTTCCGATGAAATGATAAAATGGAAAACAAAAGGCACTAAATTATATCAATCTTTACCTCAAGAATGTAGAAAATTAATGAAGATTTGTGATCCTTTAACTGAGATTGATAAAAACAGAAAAGAAAAACAAAAAATAACTTTCGATACCTGGAAAAAAACAAAGTCATGAACATAATCAAAAGAATATGTTTTAACTTTTTTAATAAATACCAAATTTATAACTAAAAAATCTTTAATGATTATATTATAAAAATAAATGATGATATGAATAAGTACGAAAATTATATTTTAGGAAAATGGATTACTGGAGACGGTCAAGGTACTCCTCTTTACAATGCAGTTAATGGAGAACAAATTGGCTCTGCTAGTTCTAAAGGATTGGATTTTACACAAATAATGGACTATGCTAGAAAAACTGGAGGCCCTAAATTAAGAAAGATGACCTTTCAGGAAAGAGGTTTAATGTTGAAAAAATTAGCTCTTCATTTACATTCAGTCAAAAATAAATTTTATCCAATCAGCTATCAAACTGGTGCTACAAAATTAGATAGCTGGATTGATATTGAGGGAGGAATTGGAAATTTATTTACTAACGCATCTTTAAGGAGACAATTTCCTGACTTACCTTACCATGTTGAAGGAAATGCTGCATCATTATCGAAAAATGGCACATTCATAGGACACCACATAATGGTTCCAAAGCAAGGAGTAGCAATACATATTAATGCCTTTAACTTTCCAATATGGGGAATGCTTGAAAAAATAGCAGTTAATTTAATGGCAGGAGTTCCAGCAGTTGTAAAACCTGCTACAATAACATCTTACCTAACAGAATTTATGGTTAGAGAAATAATATCTTCAAAAATTTTACCTGAAGGTAGCTTACAATTAATTTGTGGTAGTGCTAGAGGTATATTAGATTCAGTTACATCTGAAGATGTAGTTACCTTTACTGGAAGCGCAGATACTGGAATTCAACTAAAATCTCATTCAAAAATTATTAAAGAATCTGTTCCCTTTAATATGGAGGCTGATTCACTCAATTGTACAGTATTAGGTGAAGATGCTGTGCCTGGAACTAGTGATTTTGATATTTTTATTAAAGAAGTTATTAAAGAAATTACAGTAAAAGCTGGTCAAAAATGTACTGCAATTCGAAGAATAATTGTTCCTGAAAAACTTATTGATGATGTTAAAAATGCATTGCACAATAAATTAAGTAAAACCATTATTGGAAATCCTACTAGTGAAGGTGTAAGAATGGGTTCTTTAGCTGGAATAGATCAAAAAATAGAAGTTTATAATAAAGTTAGATTATTAAAAAATTCTCAAGAAATTATTTTTGGAAGTTTAGAAGATTTTGATGTTGTAGGTGCAGATAAAAATAAAGGAGCATTTATGTCTCCAATTTTATTTTTAAATGAATATCCTTTTGAAAAAACTGATTGTCATAACATTGAAGCTTTTGGTCCTGTATCAACGATTATGCCTTACTCTAATATTGAGGATGCAATTAAGTTAGCTAGAATGGGTAAAGGATCTTTAGTATGTTCTATTATTACAAGTAACATGAAAATTGCTGAAAAATTTGTTTTGGGGGCATCATCAATGCATGGAAGAATTTTAATATTAAATGAGTCCTGCTCCAAGGAAAGCACAGGTCATGGTTCTCCAATGCCATTGCTCACTCACGGAGGACCTGGAAGAGCAGGTGGTGGTGAAGAAATGGGAGGTATTAGAGGTATAAAGCACTACTTACAAAGGACTGCTATCCAAGGACACCCAACAACTATAACAAATGTTACTAAACAATATCAAGTAGGCGGAAAGCAAAATACTGACGGCCCTCATATTTTCAGAAAACATTTTGAAGAAATTGAAATTGGAGATACAGTAATAACAGATGAACATTTAGTAACACTAGAAAATATTGAAGATTTTGCAGAACTATCTGGAGATAAATTTTATGCCCATATGGACGAAAACTCCTTAGACGGAACTATATTTACAGAAAGAGTAGCTCATGGATATTATATTATGTCAAGAGCAGCGGGGTTGTTTGTTGACCCAGACAAAGGGCCTGTTTTATTGAATTATGGAATTGATGATTGTAGATTTACTAAACCCGTGTATCCAGGAATGACTATAAAAGTACGTCTTACAGCAAAAGAAAAAATTGAACAAGAAAAAAAAGATGATGATATTGCAAAAGGTATAGTTAAATTTTTAGTAGATGTGTATGATGATGAAGGAGAAACCGTTATGCTAGGTACAATTTTAACAATGGTAAAAAAAATAAATCAAAAATAGTAGCGTTGAAAATTGATAAAAAAATATTAGAAACTGCTTTTGAACTAATGTGCACAGCTAGAGAATTGAGTCAAATTTATGAAGACAATAAAGAAGTTACTTCAAAATATGTACATGCAACTTCTAAAGGACACGAAGCAATTCAAATAGCATTAGGCTTACAACTAAAAGAATACGATTGGGTAGCTCCATATTATAGAGATGATTCTATTCTTTTAAGTATTGGTATGTCACCATATGAATTAATGTTGCAATTAATGTGTAAAAAAGATGATCCTTTTTCTGGTGGCAGAACATACTATTCCCACCCGTCGCTAAATAAAAAAGGTTTTCCAAAAATACCACATCAATCTTCTGCTACAGGAATGCAAGCCATTCCTACTACTGGAGTTGCAATGGGAATTCAGTACTTAGAAAAAGAAGAGATTGAGGTTCCAAAAAAAGGAAAAGAACCTGTTGTTGTATGTTCTTTAGGTGATGCATCTATTACTGAAGGTGAAGTTGCTGAAGCATTTCAAATGGCAACTATAAAAAAATTACCAATTTTGTATTTAGTGCAAGACAACGAATGGGATATATCTGCACATTCAAGTGAAACAAGGGCAGTTGATGTCTCTCATTACGCAAAAGGCTTTGGATTAGAAACTTATACAATTGATGGTACTAACTTTCCTTTAGCATACAAAACTATCAAAGAAATTTTTTCTAAAATTAGAAGTAAAAGAACTCCGATTTTACTTCATGCTAAGGTCCCACTTTTAAATCATCATACATCAGGAGTTAGAATGGAATGGTATAGAGATGACCTAGAAGAAGCATTTAAAAAAGATCCATTTCCAAAACTTCGAAATGATTTATCAAAAGCAAGTTTTTCTGAAGAAAAAATCATGCAAATAGAGAAAAATGCAAAATTGAAAGTAAAAAACGATTACAATAGAGCACTTAATTCTAGTGAACCTGATAGTAATGATTTATATAATTTCGATTTCGCACCAACTGAAATAAATGAAGAAAAAGGTACAAGAAAACCTAAAGGAAAAGCAGTAACCGTCATGGTTGATGCAGCATTGTTTGCCATAAAAGAACTTATGCATGAGTATCCAAACTGTCTTTTGTACGGACAAGATGTTGGTCGTAGACTTGGTGGTGTTTTTAGAGAAGCCGCAACACTAGCAGAAACTTTTGGTGATAATAGAGTATTTAACACTCCTATTCAAGAAGCATTTATAATTGGCAGTACAGTAGGAATGTCAGCTGTTGGTTTAAAACCAATAGTTGAAGTACAATTCGCAGATTATATTTGGCCAGGACTAAATCAATTATTTACTGAAGTTAGTAGATCATATTATTTATCAAATGGAAAATGGCCTATTAGTTGTATTATTCGTGTTCCTATTGGGGCTTATGGAAGTGGTGGTCCATATCATTCATCATCAGTTGAATCTATTTTAACTAATATTAAAGGAATCAAAATTGTATATCCTTCAACTGGAGCAGATCTCAAAGGACTTATGAAGGCTGCTTTTCATGATCCTAATCCTGTTGTAATGTTAGAACACAAAGGTCTTTATTGGAGTAAAATTCATGGTACAGAAAACGCCAAAAGTATAGAACCAGATAAAGACTATATTTTACCTTTGGGGAAGGCAAGAATAGTCATTGAAAACACAGAAAAAAATAATACAATATGCATCGTTACCTATGGAATGGGGGTTTATTGGGCACAAAGTGCTGCTCTTGAACATAATGGAAAAGTCGAAATAATTGATCTTCGAACCTTAGTTCCTTGTGATGAAGAGTTAGTATATAAATCAGTAAAAAAACATGGTAAATGTTTGGTTTTAACTGAAGAATGCCTGGATAATTCTTATGCTCAAAGTTTATCTGGAAAAATACAAGAAAATTGTTTTGAGTTTTTAGATGCCCCTATTTTTAGTATGGGTGCTGAAAATTTACCAGCCATTCCATTAAACTCTAATTTAGAAAAAGAAATGTTACCTAACGCGAATAAAGTAAGTAAAAAAATAGCAGAAATTTTAAACTATTAATTTTATTGTAAGATTAATTTCTTATTGATTTTCCCAGCTTTTGTTGTTAACTCAAGTAGATACACTGCTTTATCAAATTTTGATAAATCTATAGATTTTACATACTCTCCTTCATACTGTTGCACGTATTCTTTTAGTATCTCCTCTCCTAACAAGTTTACCACCCTTAATGTGAAGTCCTGTACCTCATCACTGGTAAAGCTAATATTAAAGATGTCTCTAGATGGATTAGGATATACATCTAAGTTACTTATACCA
>Ga0208130_1000794_pt1 | contig 15940 bp, 10 predicted proteins | sample ETNtaG_31_FD_185771 | JGI IMG/M metagenome (GOLD analysis project Ga0208130, IMG submission 185771) | Marine microbial and viral communities from oxygen minimum zone, Eastern Pacific Ocean - ETNP201310SV78 (SPAdes) (version 2) | ecosystem: Environmental > Aquatic > Marine > Oceanic ...
TGAGATTGTTATCCCACGCGCTTTTTCCTCCGGGGCACCATCAATTTGGTCATATGCCTGAAAATCACCAAAGTATTTTGTAATCGCTGCTGTCAATGTTGTCTTACCATGGTCAACGTGACCAATCGTTCCAATGTTGCAGTGCGGTTTACTACGATCAAATTTTTCCTTTGCCATCGTGGCCTCCTTTTAAGTTTTGCCTTCGAGATGACCTCAGTGGCAGATTTCTAATTATGCAAATTTCGCTTGAATTTCGTCCGAGATGTTTTGTGGCACTGGATCATAATGGTCGAATTGCATTGTAAATTGAGCTCGACCTGACGACATCGAACGCAAATTATTTATATATCCGAACATATTAGCAAGAGGTACGAAAGCATTTATTGCCACAGCATTACCCCGAGGCTCCTGACCAGTTACCTGGCCCCGTCGAGAAGTCAAATCACCAATTATTCCGCCTGTATATTCCTCAGGAGTAACAACCTCTACCTTCATCACAGGCTCCAAAAGCTTTGCACCGGCCTTTTTCATGCCCTCTCGCATTCCCATCCGCGCAGCAATTTCGAATGCAAGGACAGAAGAATCTACATCATGGAATTTTCCATCGATCAAGGCTACTTTAAAATCGATAACGGGGAAGCCGGCCAACGGACCGCTGTCCATGACAGAATTTATTCCCTTTTCAACCCCAGGAATGTACTCTTTTGGAACTGCTCCACCCACGATACGGCTTTCAAATGAATATCCCTCGCCTGGCGCTGTGGGCGTAATTATCATTTTAACTTCTGCAAACTGACCAGAACCACCTGATTGCTTTTTATGAGTATACGTATGCTCAACTTCATGCGAAATTGTTTCTCTGTAGGCCACCTGCGGTGCACCAATGTTAGCCTCAACCTTGAATTCACGCTTCAATCGATCAACTAAAATATCGAGATGGAGCTCCCCCATCCCCTTCATAATGGTTTGACCCGATTCCATATCGGTCTCTACTCTGAAAGAAGGGTCTTCGGCTGCCAGTCTTGCAAGACCTTGGGACATTTTTTCTTGGTCACCTTTGGTTTTGGGCTCTACCGCAATTTCGATCACTGGCTCTGGAAACGTCATGGTCTCTAAGACAACGGCCTCTTTTGCATCGCAAATAGTATCACCAGTAGTTGTGTCCTTAAGACCGGCCAAGGCGATAATATCTCCAGCGAAGGCCTCGTCTATCTCTTCCCTGTTATTTGAGTGCATCATCATCATTCGCCCAATACGTTCTTTCTTGGACTTAGTTGAATTCAGAACAGTATCACCCTTGTTCAGAACCCCGGAGTAAACACGGGTAAACGTTAAAGAGCCTACGAAAGGGTCGTTCATTATTTTAAACGCAAGGCCGGAAAATGGCATGCCGTCATCCGCTCGGCGCGCAATGTTGCGTTCTTCCGCATCATCCCCTGGTGCAAAGCCCATGTAGTCAACGACATCCAACGGACTTGGAAGATAGTCAATAACGGCGTTCAGTAGTGGCTGAACCCCTTTATTTTTGAAAGCAGAGCCGCCTAAGACCGGGACGAATGAAAGACTCAGAGTCCCTTTTCTTAAAAGGTCCCTTAGTGTATCGACATCAGGCTCCTCACCCTCCAGGTATGCCATCATGGCATCATCATCCATTTCGACAGCAGCCTCGATCATCTTACCGCGCCACTCTTCTGCCATACCTTTGAGACTATCACGAATATCAGCCTGAATCCATGATGCTCCTAGATCTTCGCCTTGCCACAACCATTCCTTCATTGTGACTAAATCCACAAGACCTTCCAGTTCTGTTTCCGCACCAATTGGAACTGCTACTGGCACTGCCCGCGCTCCAGTCCGATCTTCGATCATGTTCACGCAATTGAAAAAGTCTGCACCAATTTTATCCATTTTATTCACAAAAACGATCCGCGGAACCTTATATCTATCAGCTTGACGCCAAACCGTTTCAGTTTGTGGCTCAACGCCTGCATTAGCATCCAAAACACATACAGCACCATCTAGAACTGCCAAAGACCGCTCAACTTCGATAGTGAAATCTACGTGCCCAGGAGTATCGATAATATTAAGACGATGCTTAGGGGTGTCTGCCTTCTCTCCGTCCTCGGTTCGCTCCCAAAACGTAGTCGTAGCAGCAGAAGTAATTGTGATGCCACGCTCCTGTTCCTGTTCCATCCAATCCATGGTAGCAGCGCCGTCATGCACCTCACCTATATTGTGGGATTTTCCTGTATAGTAAAGAATTCTCTCAGAACAGGTTGTTTTGCCAGCATCAATGTGAGCCATGATACCAAAATTACGATATAACTCTAATGGATATTCTCGTGCCATTTTTTCTGCCCCTACCTTTACCAGCGATAATGACTAAATGCCTTGTTCGCATCAGCCATTTTGTGCGTATCTTCGCGTTTTTTTACTGCAGAGCCCCTTGAATTAACCGCATCCATCAACTCTCCGGCCAAACGCTCTTCCATAGTATTTTCATTTCGACCACGGCTTGCAGATATTAGCCAGCGAATAGCCAAAGCCTCTCTTCTCTCAGGTCGAACCTCTACAGGGACTTGGTACGTTGCACCACCTACCCGTCTAGACCTAACCTCTACTGTCGGCTTGATATTATCCAAGGCCTCATGGAACACTTCTACCGGAGCACGCTTTAGTTTTCCCTCAACACGGTCAAGGGCATTATATACAATTTTCTCGGCTATGGACTTCTTACCATCCACCATGAGATTATTCATGAACTTACTAAGCACACGATCTCCAAATTTTGCATCTGGAAGAATTTCACGTTTTTCGGCCGCATGACGTCGAGACATATTCTATTCCCCCTATTTAGGCCGCTTGGCGCCGTACTTCGAACGACGTTGCTTTCTATCTTTTACGCCTTGGGTGTCCAACACTCCACGCAAAATATGATAACGCACACCAGGTAAATCTTTAACACGGCCACCTCTTATGAGAACAACTGAGTGCTCTTGTAAGTTATGTTTTTCACCAGGAATGTATGAAATAACTTCATATCCGTTAGTAAGCCTAACTTTCGCCACTTTTCTCATGGCAGAGTTTGGTTTTTTTGGTGTAGTTGTGTACACCCTGGTGCACACACCCCGCTTTTGAGGACACTGTTCTAAGTGCATTGACTTGGAACGCTTTATCTTTGGCTGTCGCGGCTTACGTATCAGCTGTTGTATTGTAGGCATTCAGGCATTCCCCGTTTGGCTCTTACATTTTATTTTGCACCTAGCAAAAGCTAGATGCGACGAATTTTTCGCGCTTTATGTTCACACAAACGCAAATGCCGCTTTTGCTCCCATTCTTGCGAGAACTAAGCGGTAGGTTTCCAGAGGATCGGGGCACTACCCGGATCTTGACTACTACATATTTGGATTCGAAATGAGATACCCATCCGATTTACGCGTGCGTATATGAGGAGTCGGTTAATTTGTCAACAGTGGGGGATTTTTTATTTATCAAATAATTAAATGGCAGATGACCAGCAGAATACAGAAAATAAGCTATCACAGTCTCAATTAATTAAAAGAGCACTGAACGAGCCCCGACTAGTAGAACGTAAGAACGATTGTTAGACGCTTATAGAAAAAACCCGCGGCAAGACCACGGGTTTTTGTAACCGTTTTTCTATTTATTCTGCCTCTGACCCAACAACTTCTTCCGAAGAGGGAGCCTCCAACTGAGCCGCAGCATTTTCTTCCTCAATCCTAGCGTCTATCACGACTTTATCTCGCGCACTAGCTATACGCCGAACTCTCAATGCTGCACCGCCAGTACCCGCCGGTATCAATCTTCCCACAATCACATTTTCTTTCAAACCAACGAGCTTATCCTTTTTACCCTGAACAGATGCCTCGGTTAGTACCCGAGTAGTTTCCTGAAAAGAAGCTGCAGAAATAAATGAGCGTGTCTGCAAAGACGCCTTAGTAATACCTAACAGGATAGGCTCACCTTGTGCTGGTCGTCCACCTTTAGCGAGAGACTTTTCATTAGCAGCAACAAATTCAGCCTTATCAACATGCTCTCCTTTAAGTAGGGTTGTGTCACCGCTTTCAGCAATTTCCCATTTCTGTAGCATTTGACGAACAATAACTTCTACATGTTTATCGTTGATTTTAACACCCTGCAAACGATAAACATCCTGAACCTCGTCAATCATATAATTTGCAAGCGCTTCTATACCCATAATTGCAAGAATATCATGTGGCGCAGGATTACCATCCATAATATAATCACCTTTTTGAACGAAATCACCTTCCACCACTGGTATATGCTTACCTTTTGGCACCATATATTCCACGGGCTCTAATGTTTCATCAGCAGGCTCGATTGTAATGCGCCTTTTATTTTTATAATCACGGCCAAATCTTACGTAACCGTCTATCTCGGCTATAATTGCATGATCTTTCGGACGCCTAGCCTCAAATAACTCAGCCACACGCGGCAAACCACCTGTGATATCTTTGGTTTTAGCCCCTTCCCGTGGTATTCGGGCGATCACATCGCCAGCTTTAATCTCCGAACCATCTTCAATAGATAAAATAGCATCTACAGACATCGGATAAGTTATTGGGTTGTCAGCATCATTGCGAACAGGCTCCCCGGCTTTATCCACTAATATTATTTCAGGCTTCAAATCATTTCCTTTGGGAGCAGCACGCCAATCGACAACAATTTTTTGTGTCATACCGGTTGCATCATCGGTTTCTTCTCGCACCGCAATACCGTTTACTAAGTCAACCAATTTAGCACTACCCGCCTTTTCAGCAATAATAGGCAACGTGTATGGATCCCACTCAAACAACTTATCACCACGCGATACCTTAGCACCCTCTTTTATGAAGATTTTTGAACCATAGCCAAGTTTGTGACTTGCTCTTTCATTTCCCTGCTCGTCAACAATTCGAAGCTTCATATTTCTACCAACAACCAATGTTTCTCCGGAGGAATTCTTAAGTGTCATGGGGTTTTCGTAAGATATGACACCATCCTGGCTAGCTTCCAGAAATGATTGCTGCCCACCTTGAGCTACGCCACCAATGTGGAAGGTTCTCATTGTAAGCTGAGTGCCGGGCTCACCAATAGACTGTGCTGCTATAATTCCTACCGCTTCTCCAACATTTACTTTCGTACCTCGAGCAAGATCGCGGCCGTAACAATTTGCACAGACACCCTCCTCCGCCTCACAGGTCAGTGGGCTTCGTATTCGTGCTGACTGCAATCCACACTCATCAATACGATCTGCCATGAGCTCGTCTACCATATCACCCTTGGCGGTTATGACTTCTCCATTTTCTGGATTACAAATATCCTCCGCAGCGATACGGCCCAAGACACGCTCTGATAACGACGCAACAACTTCTCCATCATTCACTGCTGGCTCTGCGGTTATAGAATTCTCGGTACCGCAATCCTGCATTCGTACTATGCAATCCTGCGCCACATCCACCAGACGACGTGTTAGGTACCCGGAGTTAGCAGTCTTTAGAGCTGTGTCAGATAAGCCTTTCCTTGCCCCGTGAGTAGAATTAAAATACTCTAAAACAGTTAGACCCTCTTTAAAGTTCGAAATAATAGGGGTCTCGATAATATCTCCATTTGGCTTAGCCATTAAACCGCGCATCCCACCTAACTGCTTCATTTGAGTAACTGAACCCCGAGCGCCAGAGTGTGCCATCATGTAAACTGAGTTTGGTTCTGCTTCCGCACCGCCCTCATCACGGGTACCAGACGAAATTGTTCCCATCATTGCATCGGTAACTTTATCATTACATTTTGACCATGCATCCACTACTTTATTATATTTCTCACCTTGAGTTATAAGGCCGTCCATATACTGCTGCTCAAAATCCTTTACCTGGCTTCTAGTCTCTTCAACTAACCCCCACTTATCTTCTGGGATAACCATATCGTCTTTTCCGAATGATATCCCTGCTCTAAAAGCCTCTTTAAACCCCATTCCCATGATCTGATCACAGAAAATTACAGATTCTTTTTGACCACAATATCTATAAACAGTATCGATTACGCTCTGAACGTCTTTCTTACGCAAAAGTTTGTTAACCAAATCAAAAGGTGCTTTTGCATTTTTTGGAAGCAGTGATCCAATTCTTACACGGCCTGGAGTGGTATCGAACCGTTTGAAAATTTCATTTCCCTCTTCATCAATCTGACCGATTCTAGCTTGAATCTTTGCATGAAGGTGTACTGTTCCAGTATCTAGGGCATATTGAACTTCTTCAGTAGAGCTGAAAGACATTCCTTCACCTTTCATACCTTCACGCTCTATCGTTGTATAATATAAACCAAGTATCATGTCCTGAGACGGAACGATAATTGGAGCTCCGTTTGCAGGCGACAAAACATTGTTTGTCGACATCATCAATACCCTGGCCTCTAATTGTGCTTCAAGGCTCAAAGGCACGTGAACTGCCATTTGATCTCCATCAAAATCAGCGTTAAAGGCAGCACATACTAGAGGATGGAGCTGAATAGCCTTTCCTTCAATTAAAACTGGTTCAAAAGCTTGAATGCCTAAACGGTGAAGCGTAGGAGCCCTATTTAACATAACCGGATGCTCACGTATCACTTCGTCTAAGATATCCCAAACTTCCGGCCGCTCTTTTTCGACTAACTTTTTAGCCTGCTTTACCGTAGATGAAAGCCCTTTAGCCTCAAGCCTAGAATAAATGAATGGCTTAAAGAGTTCCAATGCCATTTTTTTTGGAAGCCCACACTGATGTAGTTTCAGCTCCGGTCCTGTAACAATTACCGATCTGCCAGAAAAATCAACACGTTTGCCCAAAAGGTTTTGTCTAAAACGGCCCTGCTTACCTTTAAGCATATCCGATAAAGATTTAAGTGGGCGCTTGTTAGTTCCAGTGATTACACGTCCCCTCCGACCATTGTCAAAAAGAGCATCAACAGATTCCTGAAGCATCCGTTTTTCATTTCGGACTATGATATCCGGTGCCCTAAGTTCTATCAAACGCTTTAAGCGATTGTTTCTGTTTATAACTCTGCGATAGAGATCGTTAAGATCCGATGTAGCAAAGCGACCACCATCTAACGGTACTAACGGCCTCAACTCTGGCGGGATAACTGGTACCACAGTCAAAATCATCCACTCAGGACGGTTTCCAGACTCAAGAAAACTTTCAACAACTTTTAGACGCTTTATAATTTTCTTTGGCTTTAATTCTCCCGTAGCTTCTTTCAGCTCTTCTCTTAAGCGGTCAGCCTCAGCTTCCAGATCTATTACAGCGAGCATTTCGCGAATAGCCTCAGCACCAATGTTTGCGGTGAATGCATCTATGCCATAGGTATCCTGGGCATCCATGTACTCTTCTTCTGAGAGCATTTGCCCATATGAGAGATCGGTAAGGCCAGGTTCTATTACTACATAATTTTCGAAGTAGAGGACACGTTCAAGATCTCGCAAGGTCATATCTAGCATTAGTCCTATCCGTGATGGAAGCGACTTCAAGAACCAAATATGAGCAACAGGCGACGCAAGCTCTATATGTCCCATCCTTTCGCGCCGAACTTTTTGCAAAGTAACTTCGACACCACATTTTTCGCAGACGACACCCCTGTATTTCATACGCTTATATTTACCACAAAGGCATTCATAATCTTTGGTTGGGCCAAAGATACGAGCACAGAACAAACCATCTCGTTCTGGTTTAAAAGTCCTGTAGTTAATCGTCTCAGGCTTTTTAATTTCTCCATAAGACCATGAAAGAATTCGTTCAGGTGATGCTAGAGAAACTTTTATTTCATCAAAAACCTTGGGGGAGGCCAGAGGGTTAAAAGGATTATTTGTAATTTCTTGGTTCATTTTTTATACCTCGATATGAGCAATAGGATTATCTTAAATAAAGCTAAGTTGCTTTAATCGTCCTCCTTTGCATCAAGAAGTTCCATGTTGAGCCCTAGTCCACGAACCTCTTTAACTAAAACGTTAAATGACTCAGGAACGCCAGCCTCAAAATTATCTTCACCTTTGACGATGGACTCGTAAACTTTTGTGCGTCCAGCCACATCGTCAGATTTTACTGTAAGCATTTCTTGCAAAGTATAAGCAGCACCATAAGCCTCTAAAGCCCATACTTCCATTTCCCCAAAACGCTGGCCGCCAAACTGAGCTTTACCACCTAGCGGCTGTTGCGTCACAAGCGAATAAGGTCCTGTGGACCGAGCATGGATTTTGTCATCAACAAGATGGTGAAGCTTAAGAAGATACTTAATTCCAACGGTTACAGGTCTGCTAAATTGTTCACCTGTGCGGCCATCATAAAGGATGGATTGCCCGGACTGATCAAAACCAGCTCGTTCGAGAGCATCATCAACATCACCCTCTTTGGCGCCATCAAAAACCGGGGTGGCAATAGGCACACCCCGAGCTACATTTCCAGCTGCCTCAAGCAATGATTCATCATCGATACCACTTAAACCTTCATCGTATACGTCTTGTCCATACGCAAGGCGCATGGCCTCTTTGACTGGGGATAAATCACCAGTTCTGCGGTAATCTTGGAGAGCATCGTCTATTTGCAAGCCTAGTCCTCTTGCAGCCCACCCCATGTGCGTCTCCAAAATCTGACCCACGTTCATTCGAGAAGGAACACCAAGCGGATTCAAGCAAAAATCGACTGGGGTTCCGTCCTCAAGAAACGGCATATCCTCCATCGGAACAACTTTAGATATTACACCTTTATTTCCATGACGCCCCGCCATTTTATCACCAGGCTGCAGCTTGCGCTTTACCGCTATAAAAACCTTCACCATTTTCATAACGCCTGGAGGCAAATCATCTCCACGACGTACTTTCTCTACTTTGTCGTCAAAGCGAGCATCCAGTGCGCGTTTTTGAGCGTCATACTGGTCATTCAATGCCTCAACGATTTGAGCGTCTTTTTCCTCTGATAGCGCAAGCTGCCACCACTGGCCTTTCGTTAACGAAGAAAGCACTTCATCATCGATTTTAGTATTTGGTTTGACGCCTTTCGGCCCTTTAACGACCTTCTTACCAACTAATGTGTTTTTTAGCCTTGCATAGATATTACGATCTAATATCGCTAGTTCGTCATCCCGGTCTCTAGCTAAACGCTCTACTTCTTCTCTCTCAATCTGAAGTGCTCGCTCATCTTTTTCTACCCCGTGCCTATTAAACACACGCACCTCTACAACGGTACCATAATCACCAGGCTTTACCCGAAGTGACGTGTCTCTTACATCAGAAGCCTTTTCCCCAAAGATCGCTCTGAGCAATTTTTCTTCCGGGGTCATTGGGCTCTCACCTTTTGGCGTTATTTTACCAACTAGAATATCGCCAGGTTCGACATCTGCGCCGATGTATACAATCCCTGCCTCATCAAGATTTCTAAGAGCTTCTTCGCCAACATTAGGAATATCGCGGGTTATTTCCTCGGGACCCAATTTTGTATCACGAGCGGCGACCTCGAACTCTTCTATATGTACGGAAGTAAACACATCATCTCTCGCGACTCGCTCAGAGATAAGAATTGAGTCCTCATAGTTGTATCCATTCCACGGCATAAATGCCACGACTACATTCTTACCAAGAGCTAATTCGCCCAAATCGGTTGAGGGGCCATCCGCAATTACTTCACCTTTACCAACTGATTGCCCAACCTTAACTAATGGGCGCTGATTGATACAAGTATTCTGGTTTGACCTCTGAAACTTTCTGAGTCGATATATATCAACTCCAGCGTCACCTAACTCAAGATCATCAGTCGCCCTTATAACTATACGTTGTGCGTCAACTTGATCAATAATTCCGGCCCTCTTTGCCATAATAGCAGCACCAGAATCTCTTGCGACCACGCCTTCCATCCCTGTGCCCACTAACGGAGCTTCCGCGCTTAGCAAAGGTACCGCCTGACGCTGCATGTTAGAACCCATTAGGGCCCTATTTGCGTCATCATTTTCCAAAAATGGTATGAGCGACGCCGCGACAGAAACTAACTGCTTGGGGCTCACGTCTATAAGGTCCACGCTTTCATTCGGTGCCAATGTATAATCACCATTCTGTCTCGTGGATACTAAATCGCTGATAAATTTTCCAGATTGGTCCAGCTTCGCGTTGGCCTGGGCAACAGTGTGTCTCATCTCCTCCGTAGCGGATAAATAATGCACCTCATCGGTGACCTGCCCATCCTTGACTATTCGGTATGGGGTTTCAATAAACCCATACTTATTGACACGAGCAAAAGTGGCCAAAGAGTTAATCAAACCAATATTTGGCCCTTCTGGTGTTTCAATCGGACACATACGACCATAATGAGTTGCATGAACATCACGCACTTCAAAACCTGCACGTTCTCTAGTTAGTCCACCAGGCCCTAAAGCCGAGAGTCTCCTCTTGTGAGTGACTTCTGATAAAGGATTAGTTTGATCCATGAACTGAGACAGCTGACTAGATCCAAAAAATTCTCTAACAGCGGCAGCAGCAGGCTTCGCATTAATCAAATCCTGAGGCATCACATTGTCTATCTCCACACTGGACATGCGCTCTCTGATCGCTCTTTCCATTCGAAGGAGACCAACGCGATACTGATTTTCCATTAACTCACCTACAGAACGGACCCGCCGATTTCCCAAGTGGTCGATGTCATCTACCTCTCCCTGACCATCGCGAAGCTCTACCAGAGCTTTTATACAAGCAACGATATCTTCACTGCGAAGGGTGCGTTGAGTATCTTCGGCATCAAGTGCTAAACGCATATTCATTTTAACACGCCCAACAGCAGAGAGATCATAACGTTCACTATCGAAAAATAGTGTATCAAACAGTGCAGACGCAGCCTCGACTGTTGGCGGCTCACCAGGGCGCATTACCCTATATATATCTAGTAATGCCGTATCTCGGTTCAAATTTTTGTCCTGAGCCATGGTGTTACGTATGTAAGCCCCAACATTAACATTATCGATATCTAAAACAGGTATCTCATCCACACCGGCATCCGCTAGATCTTTAAGCGTGCCACCGATTAGCACACCTTCTTTATCATATTCAGCAGTAAGCTCATCTCCTGCCTCTACGTAAATAGCTCCATCATCTTCGTTTATTATGTCTTTGGCAACGTAACGACCAATAATTTGGTCATAAGGTAGTAATAACTCAGTTACTTTACCTTCATCTTTGAGCTTCTTTACTGCTCTCGGTGTTACTTTTTTTCCTGCTTCAGCAATTACTTCTCCCGTGGCCGCATCCACTAGATCAAAGGCAGGACGGGTTCCTCTTACTCGGTCAGGAAAAAACTTGGTTACCCATCCTTTTTTCTTGTTTAGTTTGTAGGGTACTGTTTCATAATAAGCATCCATTATACCCTCTTGATCCATGCCAAGTGCATACAACAAGGTTGTTACGGGCAGCTTACGACGACGATCAATTCTAGCGTAAACAATATCTTTCGCATCAAATTCGAAGTCTAACCAGGAGCCTCGATATGGAATGATTCTGCAGGCAAAGAGCAATTTTCCAGAACTATGCGTTTTCCCTTTATCATGATCAAAAAATACCCCAGGAGATCTGTGCATCTGTGAAACAATTACACGCTCAGTGCCATTAACAACAAATGTACCATTTGGAGTCATAAGAGGCATATCCCCCATGAACACGTCTTGCTCTTTAATATCCTTTACCGATTTAGCCCCAGTATCTTCATCAACATCAAAAACGATTAATCTGAGCTTTACCTTGAGTGGGCCACTGTAAGTCATATCCCGTTGTTGGCACTCTTCCACATCATATTTAGGACTTTCCAAGTCATAACTTACGAACTCAAGTATCGAAGTTTCGTTAAAATCCTTGATTGGAAAAACAGACTGGAAGACCCCTTTTATCCCCTCGCCATCGAGAGGTTCAGACTGATCGCCAGACTTTAAAAATAGATCATAAGAAGATTTCTGAACCTCAATTAGGTTCGGCATATCTAGAACTTCTCTAATTTTTCCGTAATATTTTCTAAGACGTTTTTGGCCGATGTAGGTTTGTGCCATGATATTACACACCTTTTTATTTATCTCACCGGTAATACAATCTGTCGGGTTCCAGATGTATTCCCACACGAGAGAGGAACTACGAAAACCTATTCTTGACTTTCTTCCCGTTAGAAAGTCTCCCGGTTCTTCCATTCTTCCTTATGAAACACCCTGTCAAATGATGCTTTATAAGACAGACGTGGCTGGGCCTGAAATAACACGCCCAGCCAGTAAGTAGTTCAAATGTGAATTTATGCCAGCTCTACTTCAGCACCAGCAGCTTCAAGCTTAGATTTAATTTCTTCAGCTTCAGCCTTCTCCACACCTTCTTTTAATTTTCCGCCAGCCTCTACAAGGTCTTTAGCCTCTTTCAAGCCTAGACCAGTAATGCCGCGAACTTCTTTAATGACAGCAATTTTGTTACCGCCCGCACTCTTAAGAACTACGTCAAACTCAGACTTTTCTTCCGCTGCTGCACCACCAGCATCTCCGGCAGGTCCTGCCATCATTACTGCGCCCCCAGCGGCGGGTTCGATACCATACTCATCTTTGAGGATAGTTTTTAGTTCCTGTGCTTCAAGCAGGGTCAGACCAACGATCTCTTCTGCCAGTTTTTTCAGATCAGCCATTTTCGACTCTTTCCGTTTTAAGTTGTGTTCCAACGTGCTTCGTTACAAATAACACGCCCTTCAGTTGCCTCATGCAGCTCTCTCTTCAATTGTAGAAATGATACTTGCAATGTTGCTCGCTGGAGCACCAATAACACCAGCAACATTCGCTGCAGGTGCCCCAATACATCCAACAATGGAAGAAATAAGTTCATCTCGAGAAGGCATTTTTGATACAGCCTCTACGCCGGCACGATCAAGAGCGTTTTCGCCCATTGATCCACCGAGAATTTGAAACTTACTATTATCCTTAGCGTACTGCTCCGCAACTTTTGCTGCGGCAACAGGATCTTCAGAATAAGTAAGAACCGTCATTCCAGATAAATACTCACCCATGCTTTCACATGATTTTCCATTCAGAGCTATTTTGGCAAGTCTATTCTTTGCCACGCGCACAGACGCTTCCGCTTCACTTGCGCGCGCTCTAAGATCTTGCATCTCGGCAACCGTTAGGCCTGTGTATTGTGCAACAACCACAACGCCAGAGCTCTCAAAAATTTGGCCAAGTTCTTCGACCACCTTTTCTTTTTGCGCTCTATCCACAGTTTCACTCCAAATTTGGGGATATTCCCCAGCTCAATTTTGCCGGAATAATTTCCAGCGTTCGAGTCCTAGAAATAGGGTTCTGAGCGCTTATGATCACAAGAGCCTTGCGACCTTTATATCTCGTTCCCATCTCAGGAAGGAATTATCAGCTTACGCCAACCCTCCATCTCGGACAGTTGAGAACCTTTTAATGATTCTCGCCGGCTATTTATGAGATTTTTACCAAATAAACAAGAGGCATTTCCAAAAATATTACCGGATACCATTGAACTCAAAGCAGATATAAAATTTTGCCTGCTTCAAGCACATTCTTAAAAAACACTAACCCGCTGATTTATCTATACTTACGGTTACGCCTGGCCCCATGGTTGAGCTCAAAGTAATTCCCTTCATGTAGGATCCTTTTGTACCAGTCGGCTTTGCTTTTGCAACTGCATCAATAAAAGCATTTACATTTTCTACCAGCTGCTTCTCGTCGAAAGAGGCTTTACCGATACCCGCGTGAACAACACCACCCTTTTCAGCTCTGAATTGAACTTCACCGCCCTTTGCAGCTTTTACAGCCTCTGTCACATCAACAGTCACTGTTCCCACCTTGGGATTTGGCATTAAATTCCTCGGACCCAAAACCTTACCTAAACGCCCAACAATTGGCATCATATCAGGTGTAGCTATACAACGGTCAAAATCGATTGTGCCAGCTTGAACAGTTTCCATTAAATCTTCCGCTCCAACAATATCAGCACCAGCAGCTTTTGCCTCCTGTGCTTTCGCGTCTCGCGCAAAAACTGCCACTCGCATACTCTTACCGGTACCATTTGGCAAACCAACAACACCTCGCACCATTTGATCTGCGTGGCGCGTATCGACTCCAAGATTCATTGCTATCTCTATTGTTTCATCAAACTTAGCAGTTGCATTGGATTTAACTAATTTTACAGCCTCTTCAATTGATACGTTACTTTTACCATTGAAGGCTTCCATTGCTTTTTTTGTTCTTTTACCCACTTTTCCCATTTACTTCACCTCAATACCCATTGACCTTGCTGAACCCAAAATGATTTGCATTGCAGCATCGATATCGTTTGCATTTAGATCTTTCATTTTTGCCTCAGCTATTTCTTTAACTTGGGCAACCGTTACAGATCCCGCAGTTTCCCGACCAGGAGTATTGGCTCCAGATTTCAACTTCGCAGCTTTTTTGAGATAATAGGATGCTGGCGGGGTTTTGATTTCCATTGAAAACGACTTGTCCTGGAAATACTCTATTATGGTTGGACAAGGTGCGCCTTGCTCCATATCACCAGTCTTTGCGTTGAATGCTTTGCAAAATTCCATAATATTAATGCCACGCTGTCCAAGCGCCGGACCAACTGGCGGTGAAGGGTTAGCCTGACCTGCAGGTATTTGCAATTTAAGTGTGCCCACTAGTTTTTTAGCCATCAAAAGGCTCCTTTTTTCAACATTTCTCTAACGCGTTAGAGAAATTCAAGTTGTGTGGTACGGGCTGCGCATCGCGACACGATACCCTCCCACATTTAATGCTCAAGTTTGCTTAGAAACCTGAGTAAACTCTAACTCAACGGGTGTCTCTCGTCCGAAAATTGATACCGTGACCTTTAACCGCTGATTATCATTATCTACTGCTTCAACCATTCCATCAAAATCTTCGAACGGCCCATCGTTAACTTTTACTTTTTCGCCTACTTCGTAAGTCAGAAGCGTTCTTGGAGATTCTTCTCCCTCTTGAACCCTGTTCAAAATGGCATTCACTTCATTATCTCTCATTGGCATTGGGCGACCTTGAGGCCCCAGAAAACCCGTAACTCTATTGATGGAATTTATCATATGATACCCACGATCTGACATTTCCATCCTAACAAGAACATAACCTGGCATGAACCGTCTTTCTGACGTTACTTTCTTTCCGCGTCGCACCTCAATAACATCTTCTGTTGGCACTAAGATTTCTTCAATCTCATCCTGAAGCCCAGACTCCTCCACTGATGTACGTATTTGTTCGGCAACTTTTTTTTCAAAATTTGAAAGGACACTTACCGAATACCATCGCTTTGCCATTTTATTTTAGTCCTTACTTCATCTCAAATCTCAAACAGAAATATTTTTATACAATCTCTGCATTTAGGATAAAAAATCGGCGCACAACTCGAATCGCTGCACGCCATTTAACATCGAAAGTTGTCCTAAAGGTATTTGATGTCCTTTTCAAGTCGCAATTTATTTCCAAAAAGCTCAGCTGACCAAAGACAGAATATTCTGTAAACCAAATCGTATAATCCAATCTACTAGCGCAAAAAATACAGCAGCCAAAGCAGATAGTGCAAACACCATCACCGTCGTGAGTAGTACCTCTCTTCGGGTAGGCCATGTTATCTTTGATACCTCTGATCGCACCTGCTGGATAAATCTAAAAGGATTTGTCGTTGCCATCTTACAATTCTTTCTATCTCCGTGAGCGTCTAACCTCACTAGTACCAAAGTTCAAGGGTGCAGTTGGCAGGGGCAGCAGGGTTCGAACCCGCGACCTACGGTTTTGGAGACCGTCGCTCTACCAGCTGAGCTATACCCCTAACTCGGTCTTAAGTAATCTCCATGCATATGAATTTCAACCAGAAATTTATATTGGCGCAGAAACAAATTAGTAGAAAAATTAATCATTA
>Ga0208130_1000796_pt1 | contig 15934 bp, 13 predicted proteins | sample ETNtaG_31_FD_185771 | JGI IMG/M metagenome (GOLD analysis project Ga0208130, IMG submission 185771) | Marine microbial and viral communities from oxygen minimum zone, Eastern Pacific Ocean - ETNP201310SV78 (SPAdes) (version 2) | ecosystem: Environmental > Aquatic > Marine > Oceanic ...
ACTTTTAAGTTTTATTTTTAATTCTTCAATTTTATCACTTTGATCAAAATATTTGCCACCATATATGTATTTCTGATGTGCTAAAAGCATTTTAGGATTTAGCTGATCAAACCTATTTATTATACTTTCAACTCCAAAATCTGGGGAGCAACACGACCAAATAGCACCAAGAGAATTTACAGCTATAAAAGAAGCTATAGTGTCAGGATGATTTAACAAATAACCAACGACAACATCTCCTTTTTTTATATTATTTTTAATTAGTTGAGATCGAATTTCTTTTGATCTTTTAAGTAAGCTATTCCACGAAATTTCTAATAAGTTGTCTTTTTCATTTTTATAAATTACAGCAACTTCTCCTTTTTTAGCGTGTCTTAAAAGATGATTACAATAACTGAGTTTTGAATTTTCAAACCATACAGATTTATAAAATGGTTTCTTCTGAATTAATACACTTTTATAAGATTTACTAAACTCAATTTTAAAAAATTTACTTATCGCAAGCCAAAATTGATCGGGTTGGTTAATTGACCAGTTATGCATTTCTGAGTACTCCAAAAAACTTTTTTTAAACTCCTTTTTTAAAAATGACTCAAACCGATATAAGTTTGATTTTTTATAATTTTTTGGCTCCCAAATTTTAGACATATTTATAAGGATGCTTTTATTAATTTTCTTGTATAATCGTTTGTTGGCTTTAAAAACATTTTATCTGCTTCTTCATACTCAACTATCTCTCCGTCAAATAACACAACAACTCTATCGGACATATATTTTACGACCGAAAGATCGTGTGAAATAAAAATATATGTAAAACCATACTTCTCTTTTAATGAATTTAACAGGTTTAAAATTGTAGCTTGAACGGATACATCTAATGCCGATACACATTCATCACATATTATTATTTCAGGTTTTAAACTTATTGCTCTAGCAATACAAATCCTTTGCCTTTGACCCCCAGAAAGCTCATGAGGATAGCGGGATAAAAATGATTCATCGAGACCAACATCTTTTAGTAATTGAATGGTTTTTTTTTCAACTTCTTTTTGTCCTGAAATTTGCTGATGATATTTTAATGGCTCAATGATTGCATCTTGAATTTTCTGAATGGGATTTAAAGAAGCATACGGGTCTTGAAAAATTATTTGAACTTTTTTTCTAAAATTTAACAGGTCTTTGCCATTCAAATTAGAGATGTCCTTTTCCTTAAAATAAATCTTGCCCTTTTCAAAATTATGAATCTTTAATATGGCATTAGACAATGTGGTCTTACCCGAACCAGATTCTCCAATTAAACCTAAAGTTTCACCTGAATACAATTTTAAATTGATATTATTTAGAGCTTGATATTGTTTGTTTTTCTCAAACAAATTTGATGAGGTATTATAAAATTTAGAAACATTATTAACTCTTAATATTGGTTCATTCGAATATATCTTTTTTTGTCTTTTTTGTCTTTGACTTTTATTTTCTTTTACAAATTCTTTATTTGACTCATAAGTTTCGATTGTGGGTAAAGTTTTTAATCTTTTCTTAGGATCAATAATAATAGAAAGAAGAGCTTTTGTATAATCAGAAATGGGCTTTTTAAAAATTTTTCTATTAGTTCCTTTTTCTACTACAACACCTTCTTTTAATATTATTAGTCTGTCAGTTATTTTAGAAACTAACTTCAAGTCATGAGAGATAAACAATATAGAAAGACTTTCGGTTTTTTGAAGTGCTTTAAGGATATCTATAATTTCTTTTTGAACTGTTACATCTAGAGCTGTAGTAGGCTCATCTGCAATTAAAAGTTTTGGGTTACAAGCTAAAGCCATAACAATCATAACTCTTTGTTTTTGACCTCCAGAAATTTCATGTGGATATTTTTCAAAAAGATCTTCAACACCATCTAATTTTACTTTTTGGATTAGTTTTTTTATTCTCTTTGTAATTTCTGAAAAAGATTTATTTTGATGGGCTTTATACATTTCATATAACTGATCACCTATTTTCATTGTTGGGTTTAAAGCACTCATAGGTTCTTGAAAAATCATTGATATTTCAGCTCCCCTGTTTTTTAGCATTTCCTTTTCTGATATTTTTAAAAGGTCATTTTCTTTAAACAAAACTTCACCTGTAATTTTAAATTTATCTTTATTTAAAAGGTTTAAAATAGCTAATGCTGTAAGAGACTTTCCACTGCCAGACTCACCTATTAAGCCCATGATCTCATTCTTTTTTATATGAAAGGAAATGTTTTTTACTAATGATTTTGAGCTTTGATTTTGAGCTATAGAAATATTGAGATTATTAATCTCTAGTAATGTGTTTTTGTTTGGTTTCAAAAATTATTCAATTGATTTTGCGAGCTTATAACCTTCAGAAATATATTTGTATAAATCACCTGTTCCATTACTTACCCTTCCTTTTTCGTTAAAATCTCCTTGTCTAACTATAATTATATTTTCCTCAGGAAATGATATAACGAATTGTCCACGATGACCATTCATCGTAAAGACTTTTTTACCTTCATAATCATAAAGCCACCAACCATATCCGTAATATGGGCTATCTTTAAATGAAGGCTGAATAGAAAGTTCTACAAAAGATGAATCTAGAATAACTTCATCATTCCATTTACCTTTATTAATATATAATTTACCAAATCTAGCAAAATCTCTTGCTGTAGCAGCTATACAACAATATGCCTTTTCCATCCCATAATTTTCACTATCAATCTGCCAAAGAGCATTGTTTTCAGCACCCATAGGTTTCCAAAACTTTTCGCTTAAATATTCTGACAAACTAACACCTGTTGCCTTTTCTATTACCATTCCCAACAATTGCGTATCTCCACTTGAATATCTAAAGCCTTGACCAGGTTTGTCAATAATTTTTTGTCTCAATATAACAGATCTTAGGTCTTTTGTGAAATAACTTTCAGAGGTTATATTTATAACGCTATAATATTTTTCACTCCATTTCATTCCAGATGACATTCTTGCTAAATCTCCAACGGTTAATTCACTAGCCAGACCCTCATTATATTCTTCAAAATAATCACTTACTGGCTGATCCAGTCCTTTAATTTTACCTTCCATAATAGCCTTACCCATCATACTTGTAACAATGCTTTTAGCAACAGAGAAAGAATTAGACAAACTGGTTTGATCATAACCATCATAATATTTTTCAAATAAAATACTGTCGTTTTTAATGACAAGAAATGATTTAGTTTTACCACCTGCATTAAGATTTTGTAGTGCGTCAGACTCCGTAACTGCATTATACTTTTTATGAAGAGCCCAAGGCTGCGGATTTAAACTTTTAATATCTCGATTATCAAAATATTCATAATCAGAAATAAAAGCTGTGTTATTTCCTGTTAGATAAATTGTTCTAACCCCTTTGATTAAATACTCAAGATTAAATGCATAAAGGAGTAAAATAAGAGAGGTGATAATTATAAAAATCCATTTTAAAATCTTGATCATAGCCTGTTTGTTTTCATCAAAGATATGAATTTATAATTCTATCTTTTTTTATTTTGATCCAGCTAAAATTTACTGGTCAACAAATAATTACTAAATTTAAATTAAACTAAAAATAGGTTTCTTACGTTTGGGTTAAATGAGAGAAAATAAAATATCCTTAAGCTCTAGAATTTTTTACTATATGATGGTTTTTATAGTAGTTGAATCTATTATGATTGCTGGGGTAACACTGTATCAGTTTAATAAACAAAATTCAGAGTATCACGAAGGTAGGCTTGAAAGAAAAGAAAGTAATTTACTTACAAATATTAAATACGAAATTGAAAAATCAAACAGCAGTTCCTTATTGTCATTGAATAATTCTGTGGTCCAAGAGATAGCAGACATTCATAATTTAGAATTTGAATTATACACTTTAGATGGTATATTGATTAAAAGTTCCACAGCTGTAACCGGGATAAGAGGAAAAACAATTTTAGATTCATCAATTACAGATTATTTCCAAAATGAATCTCCTTCTAGATATGTTGAAAGCGACAAAAACTCCAGCTATTTTAAGTCATCTTATAATTTAGTTTCGGATTTTAAGGGCAACCCTCTAGGAATTATATACATTCCATATTTTGCTGATGATACATCAAGTAAAATGGAACTTAGTGGATTTTTAATTAGACTAGGATTTGTTCATGGGAATATGATTCTTATTGCTTTTGTGATAGCATATTTTATTTCAAATTTTGTAACAAAATCACTAGATTCAATTGGGGATACAATTAAAAAGACAAATCTTCAAAATCAAAATGTAAAAATTGATATTGATAATACTCCAACAGAAGTTGTTGCGCTTATTGAATCTTATAATACTATGATAGATGAGCTAAAGAGTAGTGCAATTAAACTTGCTAAAAGTGAAAGAGAAACTGCGTGGAGAGAAATGGCTAAACAAGTTGCTCACGAAATTAAAAACCCACTTACTCCAATGAGATTAAGCATACAAACTTTTGAAAGAGGATATAGTAAAGGTCAAGAATTTACAAAACAAAGAATAAAAGAATTCAGTGATTCTTTAATACAGCAAATTGATACAATGAGTTCCATAGCCACAGCATTTTCAGATTTTGCTGAAATGCCTGAGCCAAAAAAAGAAAAATTAAATGTAGTAGAAGTTGTTGAATTAGCTGTTGATATTTTTAATAGAGACCAAATTGAGTTTGAAAGCTCGTCTAAAACGATAGAAGCAAATTTTGATAGAACTCAGTTAATTAGAGTAATAACGAACTTATTAAAAAATGCCTTCCAGGCAATTCCAGAAAATAGAACTCCTGAAATTAATGTGAAAATTTTTGAAGATTCATCTGATGTAAAGATTTCAATTTCAGATAACGGATATGGAATATCAAAATCAGATACTGAAAAAATATTTGAACCAAGTTTTACAACAAAATCTAGTGGTATGGGCTTAGGCTTATCAATGATAAAAAGTATTATCACAGCTTATAACGGAACAATTAAATTTTCTTCAAAAAGTAATGTTGGTACCACCTTCAACATAACATTCCCAAAAAAATAACGAATATGTCCTACAATAATTTAATATACACTATCAAAGACAGAGTTAACACTATTTCAATTAATAGACCAAAAAAATTAAATGCTTTAAACATTGAAACTTTTTCTGAAATAGACCATGCAGTTAAGTCATCGGTCTCAAATCCAGAGGTTAGATTAATTGTTATTACCGGAGTTGGAGATAAAGCATTTGTAGCAGGAGCTGACATAAAAGAGTTTATAAAGTTTACAATGGAAGAAGGATTTCAGCTTTCCGAGTCTGGCCATAAAATCCTAACCGAAACTATTGAAAATTGTCCTAAACCGATTATTGCCGCAATTAACGGCTATGCATTAGGTGGCGGATTAGAGATAGCGATGGCATGCCATTTAAGGGTTGCTAGTGAGAGTTCTAAAATGGGGTTACCCGAAGTTTCACTTGGGGTTATTCCTGGATATGGTGGCACTCAGAGACTTCCCCAGCTTATTGGAAAAGGAAGAGCTTTAGATATGATTATGACCGGAAAAATGATCAATGCTGACCAAGCTTTAGATTACGGATTAATAAATTACAAAACACCAGCAGATCAATTAATGACTTTCACAGATGAGCTGGCTAAAAAAATATTATTAAACTCTTCAAATGCAATAAAGCATTCAATCAAAAGTATAAATGCTTTCGATAAGCCTGGAGTTGATGGTTTTAAAGTTGAAATGAACGAGTTTGGTAAATGTTTTCAAACTAATGATTTTATCAAAGGAACTTCAGCATTTTTAAATAAAACCAAACCCGACTTTAACTAAAAATTATATTTTTTTTAACAGCAAATCAATTGAATAACAAGATATTCGCTTTATAATTGTATGATTTGAATAGGATACTCACAATAATTTTATTTTTTTCTTCATTTCTATTGCATTCGCAACAAGATCAATGGGTAGAGATAAACCTAAATGCGTTCGTATTAGACTATGATACAAAAAAAGCAATTCCTTTTGCCGAAGCAAAAATTAAGTATAAAAATATTGGAACTCTAACAGAGAGTGACGGAAAATTTTCACTGAATTATTTTGAGCGTAATGTGGATGACAACGATATTTTTCAGTTAACCGCAAATGGTTATGATACCATTTCAACATCTGTTGCCAAATTATACAAATTTCTAAATAACACCAACAAGTTTTATTTAAATAAAACCAAATCAAATAATCAATGGTTTGAGGAGGATGCTGATAACAGGAATTTTATTTTTGGAAAAATATTTAGTGTTAAAGGTCCGATTCAAGGCGCTTCGGTAAAGGTTGAAAACTCTTTGATAGAGGCAAAATCTGACTTTGAAGGATTTTTTAAAATAAAGGCAGATATTGACGACATTCTTTTGGTTAATTATTTAGGAATGATTGAAAAGCAGTTATTGATCGAAGACCTAAACGACAAATATATTTTATTGAAAACTGATGCTCAAATTTTAGATCAGGTTACAATTACGGGATCAACAGAACTTAGTGATGAGGTAGATACGGGCTATGGAAAGAAAAAAAAGAAGTCTATTGGATTTTCAACATCTACAATTACATCTGAAGAAATTTCACCCTCGGCCATAACAATAGTTGATGCAATTCGTGGTAAATTCACTAATGTACAGGTTGCATATGATCAGGATGGAGCAGCAACAGGTAACAAGCAAAAAGTCTATGTTAGGGGTGGATCACTTTCAATTAATAATTCTGCAGCTGCAATTTTTGATGTTGAAGGATTTATCTATCCTGATGTACCTGATTTTATTGACCCTCAACAAATTGAGAGCATTACTTTATTACGATCATTAAGTGCTACAAATAAATACGGAAGTCAGGGAAGAGGAGGAGTTTTTTTAATCAAAATGAAATCCCTTGCCAGAAAATCTCAAAGACTTTTAAATTCATTAAAAATAAAGGGAAACGATTATACTGAGCAAACATATAATATTGATTTAGATTCAATCATACCATATTATATTAAGGACTTTGAAAATGCTAATTCCATTGTTGAAGCAAAAAACCAATTTTTTAAATATCAAAAAGAAGTTTATGAGCTGTCAATACCTTTTTATATCGAATCATATAATTATTTTAAAAACCTAGATAAAAACTTTGCCGTTTCAATACTAAAAACAGCTTCTGAAAAAGCAAAAGACAATCCAAAAGCTTTAAAAACTATTGCTTATAAATTTGAAGAAAGTGGAGATTATGAAAAAGCAAAGATTATATACAAAAGACTACTGAAGATTAGGCCAGGTGATGAGCAAACTTACAGAGATTTAGCATTGATTTATAAAGAAAATGAAGAATACGAATTAGCTGCAAGTTTGTATAATAAAATTCTAAAAAATAAAATTTCAAATGTTAATGTTTTAGGTCTACAGGAAACCATTGTCAATGAAGCCTCTCACATGTACTGGACTAAGGCTGACAAACTTATACTAACAGACTTTCCACTAAAAACTTTAAAGACATTTGTTCCTAAAAATGACTGGAAGAATTTTGGATATGATTTTAGAATAGTTTTTGACTGGAATGATCCAGCTGTTGAATTTAACATTCAGTTTGTGGATCCAAAGAAAAAATATTACAATTGGTCACACACAATAATTGACGACAAGGAGGTTCTTGAAGATGAATTGAATTACGGATATAATACCGAAGAATTTATTATTGAAAAATCTGATAAAGGAGAGTGGATAGTTAATATTGAGAATTATTCCATTGAGGATAATTCCAACCCCACATATATTAAATATACTGTTTATAAAAATTATGGAAGACCTAATGAAATCAGAAAAGTAGAGCTACTAGATTTAAGTAAATTAAAGCAAAAAGTAACGTTAGATGTATTAAAGTACTACAACTAGCAATATTCGTTAAAAGCACTTTTTAGATTTTCAGAAATCATTTCAGCAGACCTGCCCTCAATATGATGTCTTTCCAACATGTGAACCAATTCACCATCTTTGAATAATGCAATAGCCGGTGAGCTAGGAGGAAAGGGAGCTAAAAAATCTCTAACTTTTTCAACAGCTTCTCTATCAACTCCAGCAAATACCGTAGTTAAATGGCTAGGCTTTTTCTCATTTAATAAACTTGTTAAAGCCCCAGGTCTTGCATTTGCAGCTGCACATCCACAAACAGAGTTGACAACAACTAATGTTGTACCACTATTTTTTATCATATTTTCTACATCGTCAACCGTCTTTAATTCGCTAAAGCCTTGGTCGGTTAATTGTTTTCTCATTGGAAATACTAGTTCTTCTGGATACATAATTAGAATCAATTTAAATTACTGCAAATATAAAATGATTTAACTTATATTAATAATTGATTTACTATTTTCGTCAAAACTAATTTATGGAGACTGTTGCAACTCAATTAGAAAATTTTTTTATTAATCTAGGGAACCCGATTTTACAGGCTTTCGTTGCAGGGTTATTCACATGGATTTTAACTGCTCTAGGCGCTTCACTTGTATTTTTCTTTAAATCTGCTAACAGAAAAGTTTTAGATGCAGCTTTGGGTTTTACCGGGGGGGTAATGATTGCAGCTAGTTTTTGGTCTTTGTTATCTCCAGCAATTGCTGCGGTTGAAAAGCAACATGAACTTGGATTAACATCTCTACCATCTTTTTTACCACCTGCAATTGGATTTTTTCTCGGCGCATTTTTTCTGTATTTTTTAGACAAAAAAATACCTCACTTACATTTATTTAAAAAAATTGAAGAAGCAGAGGGCCCAAAATCTGATTTAAAGAAAACAGAGTTATTGGTTTTGGCAATTGCAATTCATAATATTCCTGAAGGTTTAGCTGTTGGTGTTGCTTTTGGTGCTATAGCTTCTGGAATGGATATTGGATTTACTCTTGGTGGGGCAATTGCTCTAGCAATAGGAATGGGATTGCAAAATGCACCTGAAGGATTTGCGGTTTCTATGCCGATGAGAAGAGCCGGATTCAGCAGGTTTAAAGCTTGGCAATGGGGACAGCTTTCGGCAATTGTAGAACCTATATTTGCAGTTATCGGGGCAGCGATTGTTATTTCTGTTTACCCTGTACTTCCTTATGCGTTAGCTTTTGCTGCAGGTGCTATGATTTTTATTGTTGTTGAAGAGGTGATACCCGAAAGTCAAAGCGGTGGAAATGCTGATATTGCTACAATGGGGCTGATTGCAGGATTTATTGTAATGATGTGCCTAGACGTTGCTCTAGGATAATTTTTTATCTTCTTGAACTATTTGCAATCTCTTCGAAGTCAACATTACTATATTTAAAATACTGATTCTTCATTAACTCATTCCCGTAATTATCCAACCAATCTTTATGCAGAGAAAGGTCAATGTGAGTAGGGGGTAAAATGTTAAATTCAACCAAATACAAATCGTCTGCATTACCAGGTAAGGATATGTTTCTTGCATAATGATAATTATCTACAAGATTTATGTGAGGTAATAAATCAATAAAAGTACTCATTCCTGAATTTTGATTAGTGACTTTTGCAGTTATGTGAAGGTAGGCAACAAATCCACCCGGCGGTGTCCCTTCGGGAATATCATTGGTGTCCCAATTCACTCTGGCTTCAATGTGAATATTGGTTTGATTTTCTTTTAAATGCATTCCCTCAGGCATTACGTGATCTTTGACTGCTCCTTCAAAAATGAATACAATTCCAGGGTTTACAGTTTCTTCTCCAATTATTAATTCTTGAGAAAAGGAAAAATTTAAATTTAAAATCAATAAAAAGTATAGAATTTTTTTCATTTAATTATATTTTATTGGAAGCTGATCAAATCCCATATTGAACAATGTAAACCCAAAAACATCAGCATATTGCTCTATTGTTTTTGATACTGGAGTCCCTGCTCCGTGTCCCGCATTTGTTTCAATTCTTATTAAAAGAGGATTTTTTTTAAGCCCCTTTGCCTGAAGCTCAGCAGCAAACTTAAATGAATGTGCAGGTACAACTCTGTCATCATGATCTCCAGTTGTTACTAAAGTTGCAGGATAAATAGTATTTTCTTTAACATTGTGAACAGGCGAGTATGCTTTTAGATACTCAAACATTTCAACAGATTGATCAGATGTTCCATAATCATATGCCCACCCGGCACCAGATGTAAATTTATGATATCTTAGCATGTCTAATACACCAACAGCAGGGAGTGCAACTTTCATTAAATCGGGTCTTTGCGTCATTACGGCTCCCACTAATAGCCCACCGTTGGAACCCCCTCTTAAAGCTAAAAACTCAGTTGAAGTATAGTTGTTATTGATAAGGAATTCAGCAGCAGCTATGAAATCATCAAATACATTTTGTTTTTTTGTTTGTATTCCGGCATTATGCCATTCTCTTCCATACTCTCCACCACCTCGAATATTTGGAACAGCATATATTCCTCCTTGTTCTAGCCACACTGAATTGGTTACCCTAAATCCAGGGGTTTGACTTATATTAAAACCTCCGTAACCGTATAAAATAGTAGGATTTTTTCCATTAAGCTCAGTTCCTTTTTTGAAGGTAATAATCATTGGTATTTTTGTTCCATCTTTTGATTTATAAAAAACTTGTTTTGATTCATAATTTGAAGAATTAAAATCAATTTCAGGACTCCAATACTCAGAATAATCTCCAGAGTTAACTTCGAATTTAAATCTACTCATTGGAGTATAATAGTTCGAAAAGCTAAAATATAACTCGGTTTGATTTTTTTCTCCGCTAAATCCACCAGCACTACCAATTCCTGGCAAATTAACTTCTCTGACTAGTTTTCCATTATAGTTGTATTGGTAGACTTTTGAAATTGCATCAATCATGTATTCGGTAAAAATATAACCACCACAAGTGGATGGAGTTAATACAAATTCTTTTTCAGGAATTAAATCAACCCAATTATTTTGAGAAGGATTGTTAAAGGTTGTTTTCACAATTCTTTTATTTGGAGCATTATGGTCTGTTACTATAATTAAATCAGAACCATTGTTGTCAAGAACATAATTATTTGAATCGTAGTTGTCAACAATTGTTTTTAAAGTTGAATTATTTTTAAGGTCTTTTATAAGTAACTTATTTCCAGTTGTTTTTATAGCTGCATCAACAACAAGAAATCTGTCATCATCCGTCACATAACCTCTTACATACCTGTTTTTTTCAGAAGGAACTGCTCCAAAAATAACTTTATCAGATTTTTGTTTAGTACCTAATTTGTGATAATAAAGCATATGCTGATCAGTTTTACTAGATAATTTACTTCCTTCAGGAGCTTCGTAAGAGGAGTAGTAAAAGCCATCATTAGCCTTCCAACTTATCGCAGAAAATTTAACATTATTAATAGTGTCTCCAACAATTTCTTTTGTTTTTGTGTCCATAACAACAACTTTTCTCCAGTCTGCGCCCCCTTCGGAAATACTATAAGCAACTAGGCTTGCATTTTTTGAAAAACTCACTCCTGCTAATGATGTAGTTCCGTCCTTTGAAAATTTATTTGGATCAAGGAAAACTTCAGGCTCATCATTGTCTAAAGTTCTGTATAAGATGCTTTGATTTTGTAGTCCGCTATTTTTATAAAAATAAGTGTATTCTCCTTTTTTGAAAGGTGCAGAAATCTTTTCATAGTTGAGTAATTTAAGTAATCTGTTTTTTAAATCTTCTCTGAAAGGAATTTGATTTAGGTAATCAAATGTTGTTTTATTTTGTTTTTTAACCCAATTCTCAGTCTCCGATGAAAGGTCATCTTCCAACCAACGATAGTTGTCTTTGATTTCAGCCCCAAAATAAACATCAACAACAGGTTTTTTGGGAGTATCATGATAATTAATCGTATTATTTTCACATGAGGTGAATATGAAAAACAGACAGATTATCCAATATTTTAATTTAACATTAATATTTTCCATTTTAATTTAATTTTTTAAGTATTTCTATGTCAGACAATAGTCTAATAATTTCGTTTTTGTCAGTACCATCGTAAAATCCCCGTATTTGTCTTTCTTTATCAATCAACATGAAATTCTCAGTGTGAATCATGTCAAAATTTCCAAATTCTGAATCTTCTACTGCAAGATAAGATTTTCTTGCAAGCTCATATATTTGTTTTTTTTCACCCGTAACAAGATTCCATTTATCATCATCAATTCTGTTTTCTAATGCATACTTTTTTAACTGTTGAACTGAGTCAATTTCAGGTGTAACCGTATGAGAAAGTAAAAGTATTTCTTTGTCATTTTTAAGTTGTTCTTGTAACTCAAGCATATTTTTTGTCATTATAGGACAGATCGATTGGCAGGTAGTGAAAAAGAAATCCGCTACGTATATTTTATTTTTATAATATTCTTGAGTAATGGTTTCCCCATTTTGATTTATTAATTCAAAATCTGAAATTTTATGATATTTTGATATGTATGAAATTGAGGAGTCAACTAACTTTTCATTTACCTCGAATGGCTGGTATATGGGGAGTGTTTTTTCAGGTGTTAGGATATAATAGAATAGAGTGATAGAAACGGCTCCAAAAACTGTTATGAATCCAACTGTAATAAAATCTCTTTTTCTGAATAATTTCAAAATCAACCTGTTTAGTGGTATGCAAAAATACAATAGATTTATTTTTTAATTAAGACATTTATTTTAATTTTTTGATATTTAGAGCTCACCTTTTTTTAATTTACCGCTAATCAATTACTTTTGTCAGCTAATTAATTATTTATATGGAAATTCTTATCAAAGTTTTTCAGTTTATTTTAAGTCTTTCGTTAATCATCGTATTGCATGAGTTGGGGCACTATTGGCCAGCAAAATACTTTAAAATAAAAGTTGAAAAATTCTATCTATTTTTTGACGTAAAGTATTCTTTGTTTAAGAAAAAAATCGGTGAAACGGAATGGGGTATCGGATGGTTGCCACTTGGTGGTTATGTTAAAATTGCAGGAATGATAGATGAAAGTATGGATAAAGAACAAATGGCTAAACCGCCAGAACCTTGGGAGTTTAGATCTAAACCTTCTTGGCAGAGATTAATTATAATGCTTGGAGGAGTAACAGTGAATTTTATTCTTGCAATTATAATTTACATTGGTCTAGCCTACGCTTACGGCTCTTCTTCAATTTTATTAAGTTCTGTAAAAGATGGCTTTGTAATTGATAATCCGATCCTTGTAGAATCAGGCTTTAAGACTGGTGATAAAATATTGTCTTATGATAATAATGAAATAAATACATACTCAGAGCTAAGAAAATCCATTGTTAGCGCATCAATTTATGAAGTTGAAAGAGATGGAGAAATATTAGAAATTAGCTTACCAACTGATTTCCTTGGAAGATTATCTTCAAGTGATAATCCATCACTTTTTGAATTCAGAACTCCATTTATAATCCAAAGTGTTTCAGAGGAATCTTTAAATAAAGACTACGACATAAGACAGGGAGACATGATTGTATCTATAAATGATCAGCAAATAAAATATACAGATCAATTGACACCTCTTCTTGAAAAAAATAAAAACACAACAGTAGAAGTTGAACTTCAAAGAGACTCATTTATAATTCAAAAGACATTAAATGTAGATAGCAACGGAAAGTTAGGTTTTATGCAGGGTGCATCTATACAAGACATGTTAGAACTTGACTTCTTAGAGGTTACAAATAATTCTTATTCTTTTGTAGAAAGTATCGGAATTGGAACAAATAATTTTGTATCATTTTTTGGATTTTATTTAGAACAATTTGCTGCGATCTTTAATCCAAGTACTGGAGCATATAAAGGCTTAGGTGGATTTTTAGCTATTGGAAATATATTTCCAGGAACATGGGATTGGCAGTCTTTTTGGGATAGGACAGCAATTCTTTCTGTGATGTTAGGAGTGCTTAATTTATTACCAATTCCTGCACTTGATGGAGGGCATGCTATGTTTTTAGTTTATGAAATGGTTTCTGGCAGAAAGCCATCTGATAAATTTTTAGAAACGGTCCAAGTTATAGGATTTATAATCCTCTTAACGTTGGTTATTTTTGCTAACGGAAATGATATTTATAAGCTTTTCAATTTTATAGTTTAGTATGGGTTGGTTTTATAATTTGCTAATCCTTTGGATATTTATAGGACTATCTACTTTTATATTTCTAATTTTTTCTAATACTATCGCCCCCTATGGAAGACATTCCAGCTCAAAATGGGGATTAATGATAGATAATAGATGGGGTTGGTTTTGGATGGAACTACCAGCTTTACTTATTATGCCAACAATTATTTTAACCTCACCAGTTGAAAAAAATAATATTATTATACTTGTAATTTTTCTTTGGGTTTTTCATTACTTCTACAGAACAATTTTATTTCCCATTAAGCTTAAAACTAAAGACAAAAAAATGCCTGTTTTAATTGTTTTAAGCGCATTCGTTTTTAATCTGTTTAACGGTTTTTTTGTTGGATATGAAATTGCCTATATTTCTAAGCTTGATTTTGGAATAAACACAATAATTGGGCTAATTATCTTTTTGTGCGGAATGTATATTAACCGTTCATCTGATAATAAATTAATATCATTACGTCAAGAAAACAAAGAATATCAAATTCCCAAAGGTGGAGTGTTCAAATACATTTCTTGTCCAAACCATTTTGGAGAAATTGTTGAGTGGACAGGTTTTGCTGTAATCTTATTTAATATTGGAGGTTTAAGCTTTGCATTATGGACTGCTTTTAATTTAATTCCTAGATCTTTAAATCATCATAATTGGTACAAGAACTATTTTAAAGATTATCCTGAAGATAGAAAAGCGGTAATACCCTTTATTTTTTAAATTTTCAGATAAAAAAGATTTAATTAAAAAAAATTAAATTTTAAAAATATTACATATATTTGCCCTCACTGAAAAGTAAATTCCTCCTTAGCTCAGTTGGTTAGAGCATCTGACTGTTAATCAGAGGGTCCTTGGTTCGAGCCCAAGAGGGGGAGCAACTTATAATTATAAAACCGTTATATTGTTATAGTGTAGCGGTTTTTTTATTTTTGATAGTCCGTCAAACTAATACCGAAAATGTACCAAACTCTCTTCAAAATTGATAAAATGGATTGTCCGTCAGAGGAAAATCTCATTCGAATGAAATTTGAAGAATTAACTCAAATAAAGCACTTAGAGTTTGACTTGAACCATAGGGAATTGACGGTTTTTCATAAACTCGGTATTGAAGAGATTGAAGAATGTCTCAAACAGCTTAATCTCGGTCATAAAAAACTATACACTAAAAAAAGTAACCGACAATCCTTTGATCAGAATACGGACCAAAGAAAGGTATTATGGTCTGTACTCATAATTAATCTTGTTTTTTTCATTCTTGAAATGGGTTACGGCCTTGTTTCCAAATCTATGGGTTTGGTGGCCGATAGCTTAGATATGCTCGCAGATAGCTTTGTATATGCAATCAGCTTAATCGCCGTCGGAAAATCTTTAACCCATAAAAAAACAGTGGCTAAAATTGCTGGTTATTTTCAAATCATTTTGGCGCTTATAGGGTTTGGTGAGGTGATTAGAAGGACCATTTACAGTGTGGAATTTCCAAATTATCTAACTATGATTATCATCTCTGTTTTGGCGTTAGTCGGAAATGCCCTGTGCTTATATCTCTTACAAAAGTCAAAAGATAAAGATGAGGCCCACATCAAAGCCAGTCTTATTTTTACCTCGAATGATGTCGTGATTAATTTGGGAGTTATTGTTGCGGGCTTGATGGTATATTGGCTTAATTCCAACATGCCAGATTTGATAATCGGTGCAATTGTGTTTTTTATTGTTTCAAAAGGAGCGATCAGGATACTTAGTCTTAGTAAGAACAAAGTTCATTAAAAGGTACACTTTTGCTGCAACTTTTGTCAATAGGGGGAGCAA
>Ga0208130_1000800_pt1 | contig 15899 bp, 10 predicted proteins | sample ETNtaG_31_FD_185771 | JGI IMG/M metagenome (GOLD analysis project Ga0208130, IMG submission 185771) | Marine microbial and viral communities from oxygen minimum zone, Eastern Pacific Ocean - ETNP201310SV78 (SPAdes) (version 2) | ecosystem: Environmental > Aquatic > Marine > Oceanic ...
CTTATTGAATTACTCTTTATTGCATCATTAGCATCATCTTCACAATTAAATACATTTGCTTTTCCTTTAAACACTAGACCTTCCTTTCCAGTAATCTTTGCAACAGAACCTTCAGATGCTAGATTTCCGTACAATATACGTATGTGACCTGATGCTTTGATTGGATTATCTATTGGCCTGATTATATCTTGATTGAAATCAAAAGATTCAACATTTTTTAAATTTTCTTTAATAGTTTTTCCAGTTACAGTTAAACAGTCTTCATGTAGTAAACCATTATCCATCATAAACTTCATAACAGCTGGGACTCCACCAATTTCATGAAGATCTTCCATTAAATATTTTCCACTTGGTTTTAGATTTGCCAAAAAAGGAGTTTCATCAGATATTCTTTGAAAATCATCAATCTTAAAATCAATATTAGCTGTTTTACAAATTGCAAGTATATGCAATACAGCATTAGTTGATCCACCAAGAATTGTTATTAAACGTACCGCATTTTCAATTGACTTCTTTGATAGAATATCACTTGGTTTAATATCTTGTTTAATTAAATTTATTATTGATTTAGAAATTTTAGTTTTTTCGTCTAATTTGTTCTGACTAGTTGCAGGGTTTGATGAATTGTATGGAAGTGACATACCCATTGCTTCAATAGCTGACGACATTGTATTTGCAGTATACATTCCCCCACAAGCACCTGGGCCAGGACATGCTTTACTTATAATATTGTCATAGTCATCATCAGATAATTTTCCTGCAACTTTTTCACCCCAAGCTTCAAAAGCTGAAACAACATCAAGTTTCTTTCCTTTATAACAGCCAGCAGAAATAGTTCCACCATAAACAAGTATTGATGGTCTATTTAATCTAATCATTGCCATAAGTGCTCCCGGCATATTCTTATCACATCCCACTACGGTAATAAGTGAATCGTATGACATTCCGTTAACAACGGATTCAATTGAGTCAGCAATAATATCTCTCGACGGTAATGAATATTTCATACCACTAGTTCCCATAGATATTCCATCACTTATACCAATTGTGTTAAAAATTAATGGAACAGCCTCATCTCTATCAATTTTATTTTTTATTTGAATTGATAATTCGTTTAAATGCATATTACACGGATTCCCTTCATATCCAGTACTAGCAATTCCAATAAACGGTTTATTAAAATCTTTTTTAGTTAAGCCTATTGCATGTAACATTGCTTGGGCAGCTGGTTGAGATCCTTTTTTAGTAATTACTTTACTATATCTGTTGTAATCCATCTAATAAAAAAAAACTCCATATAACATGGAGTGAATTGTAAATATAGTGTTTATCATATAAAAAGTAGAAATTATCTTATTATATTGGAAAAATTAATTTTTTAAAATGTCAAGTAAAAAATATTCTCTTGTTTTTGAAAGTCAAAAAAAATTTTTTGAATCTAAAGCCACACTCGATATTTCCTACAGAATTAATTCCATAAAGAAGTTAAAGAAGCAAATTCAACTTCATGAGAATGAAATTATTAAAGCCTTAAACAAGGACCTTGGAAAAAGTTTAGCTGAGTCCTACATGTCTGAAATTGGCATTATTTATAATGAAATTAATTATGTGTTAAAAAAAATTAAAAAATGGTCAAAAAAAAGAAAAGTGTCTTCCTCTCTTTTTAATTTTTTATCAACTGACTATATCCTACCTTGCCCATATGGTGTTACTTTAAATATTTCCCCATGGAATTACCCATTTCAACTATCTATCTCTCCGATAATTGGTGCAATATCGGCTGGTAACACTGTTGTATTAAAGCCCTCTGAACATTCTCCAAATACAACAAATATCTTAAAGCTTGTCATTGAAAAATCTTTTGAAAGAGGTCATGTTGATATCGTAACAGGAGGTCCAGATATTGGTCAAAAACTTTTGGAGTTAAATTGGGATTACATATTTTTTACTGGAAGTACAGAAATAGGAAAAATTGTAGCAAAAGAAGCGGCAAAAACACTCACACCTGTGACTTTGGAGCTTGGTGGAAATAATCCGTGTGTAATCGATAAAAACATATCTCTTAAAACAACTTCAAAGAGAGTCATATGGGGGAAGTTTTTAAATTGTGGTCAAACATGTATAGCACCAAACTTTCTGGCGGTTGACGTAAAAATTAAAGATTCATTATTGAATCAACTTATCTCTGATATTAAGGATACTTTTGGAGATGACGTTTACAATAGTCCTTATTATTCAAGAATTATAAACAAAAAACATGTTGAGAGATTGTCAAAATTAATTAAAGGTTATAAATTATTACACGGTGGTAATTATAGTATGGAAAAAAACTTTTTTGAACCAACTATACTGGAGGTTAAATCAATAAAAGACAAAATATTAAAAGATGAGATTTTTGGACCAATACTTCCGGTTTTAACTTACCAATCTGTTGATGATTTGAAAAATATTCTTAATGAATATAATAATCCTTTAGCATTTTATGTGTTTTCAAATAATATTTCATTTGCTGAGGATTTAATTTCAACCAATTCATTTGGTGGAGGTGCAATTAATGACACAATCGGTCAAATTGTAAATAAGAAGCTTCCTTTTGGTGGAGTTGGAAATTCAGGAATTGGAAAATATCATGGACATGAATCTTTTAAAACGTTTAGTCATTTTAAACCTTTTATAATTAAGTCTAACTATTTTGATCTTTCCTTTAAATATAAGCTAAGTGAAAATTCTTTATTATTTAGATTAACTAGAAGATTTTTAAAATATATTTCTGTGTAAATGAAAGATGAATTCGATAAAATAGTAAGAACTAGACGTTCTGTTAGAAAATATAAAAAGACAAATATTCCTCACGATGATATTAAAGATTCTATACTACATGCATCATTAGCTCCAAACAGTAGTAATTTACAACTTTGGGAATTTTATCATGTTACACAAGGTGATTTAATGAAAAAAATTTCTAGAGCTTGTTTTGATCAACCTGCAGCTAGAACTGCAAATCAATTTGTAGTAATTGTTACTAGAAAAGATTTATGGAAGTCAAGAAGAAAATTTAATATGAACTACATAAAAAACAGACCTGAAACCTCTAGCGGAAAAGGTCTTAAAAAAAGATCTATAGCAATTAAATATTATAAATATTTAATTCCAACTGTCTATAGAGAGTTCTTTGGTTTACTTGGCTACTTTAGATATGTAAACGCATTATTAATTGGATTGTTTAGACCCATTTACAGACAAGTTAGGAATTCAGATATGAGAATCGTCGCACATAAAAGCAGTGCATTAGCTGCTCAAAATTTTATGTTGAGTATGACCTCAAAAGGCTATGATACATGTCCTATGGAAGGTTTTGATTCATTGAGAGTAAAAAAAATATTGTCATTAGCTAGTAGTTCAGAGATTAATATGATAATTAGTTGCGGAGTTAAAGATGAACAAGGCGTTTACGGAGAACAAATCAGAGTTCCTTTTGATGAAGTTTATTTTAAAAAATAGGATTTATTATTAAAGTTTTTTAATCCTTCAGCTAGCCAAGTGTAATAAGTTTCAGTATCTGTATATTGTAATGGTTTGTTTAAAAGCTCTAGTTCTGGAGATAAAAGAACATAGTACGGCTGGGAATTATTTTTAAAATTTATGGTTTGAAATGCAGACCACTTCTCTCCTACTTTGTCTAAAATCTTTTGATTTCCATTTTTATCTTTTAATACAATTATTTCTTCATCTGACAAATCAGATCTATCATCTACATATAATGATATTAGAATAAATTGATTATTTATTAAATCATAAACTTTCGGAACTGACCATGTATTTTCTTCAACTCTTCGACAGTTTGCACAAGCCCAACCTGTAAAGTCTAATAGAATTGGTTTATTTGTTAATATAGATTCATCTAATCCATCATCAAAATCTTTAATGCAATCAAGTCCAAGCGGGCAATTATTTGAATCATTATAAATTGAGTAAAACTCAGGCGGTAATAATCCACTTAATAAAGACATGTTTGTAGACTTTGTAAATAATGAACTACCCATATATAATCCAATCAAAATAAATCCTAAAGATGAAATTATATAAGATGTTTTTCTTGATGTTATTATTAAGTAAATACCACATGCTATCGAAATTAATACCCAAATTGCTATAAATACCTCTCTTTTTAGTATACCCCATTCTTGAATAAGATCAACATTGGATAAAAATTTAAATGCTAATGCTAATTCAACAAAACCTAAAATAACTTTTATTGAATTTGTCCAAGAACCTGATTTGGGTAGTTTATTAATGATATTTGGAAAAAATGCTAGCAATGTGAATGGAATTGCCAATGCAACTCCAAAACCTAACATACCGTAGGTTAAGTCAATTGCTCCTCCATCAGATGTCAAAGTTCCAACTAAAAGTGTTCCTAGAATTGGCCCCGTACAAGAAAATGATACCAAACATAATGTCAAAGACATAAAAAAAGTAGAGATTAAACCTTTATACATATTTGATTTTGAATCAACAGTATTTGACCATGAAGAAGGCAATGTGATTTCAAAGAGCCCAAATAATGAAAGTGCAAATGCTATAAAGATTGCGAAAAATATAAAATTTAAAATAGGGCTAGTTGAAATCTGATTTAATATTTCAGGATTGATATTTTCCAAAAAATAGAAAGGAATACTTAATGAAACGTAGATTAGTATTATGAATAGTCCATATGACATGGAATATAGCTTAGCTTTTTCATTCTTAGTTGAAAAGAATGATACTGTGAGTGGAATCATTGGGAAAACACAAGGAGTAAGTAATGCCAAAAACCCCCCCAATAGACCTAGTATTAAAATATTAAGTCTTCGAGTGAAATTATTATCTATTTCTGCAACATATTCGTTTTCTAAAAGTTCAGAATTTCCTAAATCAAGTTTTAGATCACTAACAACTGCAGAATAGTCAAATGAAGTTACTGAAGCAGAGTATTCTGAATTCAGATTGAAAACAAGTTTTACATCTTGAAATATACAAACCCTATCATCACAAACTTGATAATATAAGTCTTGAGTAATAGAATTTTGATCATAATTTTCATTTAGCGTAATCTCTTGGGTAAATACTGTTTCATTTATAAAATATGATTGATCCATTTTAAATATTGGATCATACTTTGTTATTGCATCTAGTTCAATAACATCCGAAACTGACTCAAAAATAGATTCGTCCTCAAATACGAATTCAGTTGGAAGTGCACCACCCTCTTCTAAATTTTGAGAATATAATCTCCAATTTTCTTGAATAATTGCAGTGGTGTTAAGTTTAAATTTATTCTCAGTAATCTTTTCGACTGAAGTTGACCATTTGACAGGCTCTTGTGAAAAAGATAAAATGGAAAATAAAACAAATAATATTTTTAAATAGAAATTTTTAAACATTCACCATCAGTTTTAACTAGTCTTCTATCAACTCTCATACCAATAATCCATATAATTTGATTGTTAGCATCAGTTAGAATCCATTTATTTTGCTTGTCAAAAATCGACAATTTTTCATCTTTAAAAAATTTACTTACCTTTTTTTTACCTATCATTCCATAAGGATAAAAAAAATCACCGGTTTCAAATTTTCTTACTATCAGTGGCATTTTCACTTTATTACTTATATATATTTCATTTTTTAAAGGTTTCTTTGATTTCTTTGATATCTCTACAATTATATTTATTGGATTTTTATTTTTACCCAAATTGATTTCAAAATTCTCATAAGTTGTATTAGAAATCTTTTTTATTAAAAGTTTTTTTCTGTTTGAAATAATTTCATGTGATTGAGAAAAAATCCTTTTTCCAGTTGGTGCCCGTAATATTTTAATAATTTCAGAGTTTTTAAAAAAACCATATTTTCTAAATAGTATAAACTCAACAGATTTACTGTTTAAATCTTTCCATTTTTTTTTGTCTGTTTGAATTATTCCATTATCAGTTGTCTCAAAAAATATTTTTTCAATTTTAAATAGATAATTGTTGGTGTTTTTCTTTTCAATTTTTGACTTTTCAATTAATTGTAGGAAGTTTTTTCGATATGATGGGTCAATTGATTTTATTTTAGGAATAAGAATATTTCTTATTTTATTTCTCAAATATTTATTTTCAAGATTAGACATATCCTCTCTCCATTTTAATTTATTTTCGGAGGCAAATTTAATTATGTCATCTTTTGAAAAAATCAACATTGGTCTGATAATATTATCGTTAATCTCTTTGATACCACTGAAAACATTTATTTTTTTTCCTCTATAAACATTTATTAGTAAGGTTTCAATGTTGTCATCTATATGATGAGCAGTTAAGATATAGTCGTATTTGTTTTGTTTACATAAATTATCAAAGAATTTATATCGAATTTTTCTTGCTTTCTCTTGAATTGATTTTTTTTGATTAGATAGGTTATGTCTTTTTAAATAAAATTTAATTTTATTATCAAGACAATACTTATCTAAGAATAATTCATCTTTTTCACTTTGATCTCCCCTCAATTCATAGTTTACATGTGCAATTGAAAAATGAATTTTTGTTTTTTTTAGAAGCTCACACAAAACAATGCTATCAACTCCTCCACTAACAGCCACAAGCAATTTGCTCCCCGATGGAACTATTTTTTTAATATGCTGTTTGAATTGATCAAGCATATTTCAAATATACTACTTAAGTGATTTAATCATTGGCTCAGCTTTAAGGAGACATTCTTCAAATTCACTTTCTGGATCAGATTTAAAAGTTATTGCACTTCCAACACTCACATTGATTTCTTTCAGTAACTTGTCATAAATAATTGATCTTATAACTACATTAAAGTCAAAATCTTTATTGGGTTTTATATAGCCAATTGAACCACTATATAAGCCTCTTTTTGTTGATTCGTATTCATCAATTATATTCATTGATTCAATCTTGGGAGCACCAGTCATACTTCCCATTGGAAACATTCCAGTAATTATTTTAGAAAATTTGGTTTTAACAGCAATTTCAGCTTCAATAGTTGAAATTAATTGATGAACTCTTTTGAACGTGTTTAATTTATTAAGATTCTTTACTTTAACTGAACCCTTTTCAGCCACTCTAGATAAATCATTTCTAACTAGATCTACGATCATATGATTTTCTGATAATTCTTTAGGACTGGACAATAATGTATACTTTATTTTCTCATCTTCTTTTGAATCTAGACCTCTTTTTGCTGTTCCTTTTATGGGTTGGCTTATGATTTTTCTATTAATTCTTTTTATAAATCTTTCAGGTGAGGATGACAATAAGTATAGTTGATTTAATTTAAAAAAAGTACTCATTGGTGACCTGGTATAATCATTAAGTTTTATATATGTTTTATAAGGATTAATTGTTTTGTTTTTACTATACATATCAAAACAATAATTCATTTCATAACAATCACCTTGCAAAATTCTCTGCTTTATATTTTTTATCTTTCTTACATATTCCTCTTTTGATGTTCTTGTAATCAAATCCACTGAAGATTTCTCTGTACAATCTTTGTAATCAATTGAATTTATATGATCCCAATCTTCATTTAGGTTTTTTTTATCTAGTGAATATATTTCTGCTTTTTCTTCTTTAATTAACCAAATGACCTTTGGCTGATAAAAATATAAATTTGGCAAATTGAATACATCTTTGTTCAGGTCAGTTAAATTTTCAATTTCATTTTTTAAATCATATGAAAGATATCCAAATATCCAATCGTTAACTTTATCAATGTATTTGTCAATTTTTTTTAATGAATTTTTAGATGATTGTAAAAATGACTCAGCCCCGTAAGCAATAATTAATTCATAATCATCAAAACTATCATTTGAATTTAAAAGGGTAAAATGACTTTGGTCAGATGAAAAATTAACAATTTTTTTTACAAATAAATCCTTGTTTTTAAGACTGTATGATTTTGAAAATCTTTTCAATATTTAAATTTAGTTATTATTAACTTTTTTATAAATTTTTTAAATTATTTTAATATTACATATGTATTATATTTGAATAACCTATATGCAAGATCTTAATAAGAAAGCAGAGAAATTATTAAAAAAATTAATTTCAATTAAATCTTTTTCCTTCAAAGAGGATAAAACTGCCGAATATTTAGAAAATTGGTTTAAAGAAAATGATATTAAAACGTGTAGATCAGTCAATAATGTTTATGCTTATAACAAGAATTTTCAACAAAACAAACCTACCTTATTATTAAATTCTCATCATGATACTGTTGAACCTAATGATGGATACACTAATGACCCTTATGATCCAATCACAAAGGATGGTAAAATATATGGATTAGGCAGTAATGATGCGGGAATTTCATTAGTTTGTTTGATTATGGTTTTTATTCATTTTTATGAGAGAGAAGACTTAAATTTCAACATAATTATCTTAGCATCAGCTGAGGAGGAAAGGTCCGGTGAGAATGGAATAAAAAGTGTTATTCCTCTCTTGCCAAAAATTGATTTAGCGATTATTGGAGAACCGACAAAAATGGATGTAGCAATTGCTGAGAAAGGGTTAATTGTTTTTGATTTGATTGTCAAAGGTGAATCATCGCATGCCGCTCACCAAAATGATAAAAACCCAATAGTCAAATCAAGCGAAATTATTAGACAAATTTCAAATATGACCTTCTCCAAGACTTCAGACTTACTTGGTGATGTTAAATTAACTGTAACTCAAATAAATGCTGGAGTTCAACACAATGTTATTCCATCTGATGTCAAAATTGTTTTAGATGCTAGAATTAATGACAAATATTCAAATAATGAGATTTTTAATTATTTAAAACAAAATCTTGATTGTGAGGTTAAACCAAGAAGTTTAGATTTAAACTCTTCATCAATTTCCAGAGATCATAAAATTATTTTGGCTGCTGAAAACCTAAATTTTAAAAAATATGGATCACCCACTCTATCAGATCAAGCAAAAATTGATTGTAAATCTATTAAATTAGGTCCTGGTGATTCTTTAAGATCACATACTGCAAATGAATTTGTTTATGTTGATGAAATAAAAGATGGCATAAATAAATACATTTTACTAATTGAAGAATATAATTCACTAATATAAATACCATGAAAACTAGAAACATTTTTAAACTCCTATTTATTTTATTTATTATAATATCATGTACTAATTTTTCAGACAAAAAACCAAATATTATAATATTTATTGCTGATGATGTTAGTTGGGACGATATTGGCTGTTATGGAAATAATGATGTTGTAACTCCTAATATTGATGCGCTAGCAAAAAATGGATTAATATTTAAAAATGCCTACTTGACCACTAGCTCATGTAGTCCAAGTAGAAATTCTATCCTTACTGGAAGATATCCACACAACACTGGCGCAGCTGAATTACACACAGAACCACCAGTTGAAATGATATCATTTGCTGAATTATTAAAAGATGATGGATATTATACTTTACAAGCAGGAAAATTTCATATGGGTGAATATGCAAAAAGAGGGTTTGATCAGGTAAATGAAAATAAAAAAGCAAATGGACCAGGCGGTGAAAAGTTATGGGTAGAATCCGTTAAAAATAGACCAAAATCAAAACCTTTCTTTATGTGGTTTGCTTCATATGATGCTCATCGAGTTTGGGGAGATAACGAATTTTCAGGAACTCACAATCCAGATCTAATAAAAGTTCCAGAATATCTTGTTGACGGAGATTTAACTCGTTTGGATTTAGCTGATTATTATGATGAAATAACAAGATTTGATTTCCATATTGGAAAAGTTATATCTGAATTAAAATCTCAAGGAGAATATGAAAACACTTTAATTATAGTCATGGCTGATAATGGTAGACCTTTTCCTCACAGTAAAACAAGGTTGAATGATCAAGGTGTTAAAACACCATTTATCATCCATTACCCCGAACTACTGAAAGAAAATAATGTTGTGAATAGCTTGATTAGCTCTATCGATATTGCTCCAACTCTACTCGATATTGCTGAAATTGAAATAAAAGATAATTTTCAAGGAAAAAGCTTCTATAACCTTATTAAAAATCCAAATCAAAAATTTAGAAACTATGTATTTGCTGAACATAATTGGCATGATTACGAGTCTTATCAAAGAATGGTTAGAAACGATAGGTATTTATATATTGTAAATTCTAGACCTGAGTTTCCACAAGAAGGCCCTTTGGATGCTATAAATAGTCCTACTTACATAGATCTTAAAACAGCACAAAAGAACAATACTATTACTAAGATTCAAGCTGAAATCTTTATTCAACCTAGACAAGCAGAGGAATTATATGATTTAAGTAATGACCCATATCAGTTTAATAATCTTATATCTAGTGAAAAAATAGAAGATGAATATTTATTACTAAAAAATATTTTAAATAATTGGATAACTGAAACTGGAGACTCAAAACCAATCCAGATAACCAAAGATTGGTATCTTAGGGAACAAGAGCCATTTAACGAATCATCATTACTTAAGACTGAATTTCATGGAATTAGAGAAGAAATGCCTGGAAAGTCAACAAATGCAGTCAAAAACAATAATAAGGGTCCTTTTTAATCTAAATATGTAATGGCCTATTATCTAATGCAGCTAAAGCAGCTTCCTTCATTGCTTCTGAGTATGTTGGATGTGGGTGACTCATAATTGAAATATCTTCGCAAGAGGCTCTAAATTCCATAGCAGTAACGCCTTCTACAATTAAATCAGCTGCTCTTGCTCCAATAATGTGTACACCAAGAATCTCATCAGATTTTTTATCTGCAATGATCTTAACAAAACCATCCAGATCTGAACTAGCTCTTGACCTTCCTAAAGCTCTCATTGGAAATTTTCCAACTTTATAGTCTACATTATCATCGATTAGCTGTTGCTCTGTTCTACCAACAGAGGAAACCTCAGGCCATGTATAGATAACATTAGGTACTAAGTTATAATCAATGTGAGGCTTTTCGCCTTTTAAAATTTCAGCTACTGCTATACCTTCCTCCTCTGCTTTGTGAGCTAACATTGGACCATTAATAACATCTCCAATAGCATATATGTTTTCGGCATTTGTCTTAAATTTTGAATCCGTCACAATTTTTCCAGCAGAATCTATCTCAATTCCAACATTCTCCAAACCTAAACCTTCTGTATATGCTTTTCTACCCACCGAAACTAAACAATAGTCACATTCAAAAGTTTTTATTTCATCATTTTTATTTTTTGCTTTAACAGAGATGATGTTTTTTTTATTTTCAACTTCAAAAACCTCGTGAGATAAGTAAAAATTTATTTTTTGTTTCTTTAAAATTTTTAGTAGTTCCTTAGAAATATCACTATCCATAAAAGGTGTGATTTTATCAGAATATTCTATTACACTAACCTCAGAACCTAATCTTTTATATACCTGTCCAAGCTCTAAACCAATCACACCCCCACCAATAATAACTAAGTGTTTTGGTATTTCATTCAAAGAAAGTGCTTCTGTTGAAGTGATAACTCTTTTTTTGTCAATATTTATAAATGGTAAAGATATTGGCTTAGATCCTGTTGCAATAATACATTTATCGAACATTACATTGGCTTTCTTTTCTGCAATTTTTAATGTATTATTATTAACAAAAGATGCTTTACCTTCAAATACAGTGATTTTGTTTTTATTCATCAAATAATCAATCCCTTTAACGGTTTGCTGAACTACCCCGTCTTTCCTTTCAATCATCTTTTTAAAGTTGAGGTTAATTTTTCCTGAAATTTCTATACCATGATTTTCTGCATGTTTTATAATATCTTCATAATGATGAGATGAATCTAAAAGTGATTTTGATGGAATACAACCGACATTTAGGCACGTACCACCAAGTGATTTATATTTTTCTATTATTGCTGTCTTGAATCCTAATTGTGCTAATCTTATCGCACATACGTATCCTCCAGGCCCTGAGCCGATAACAACAACATCAAACTTATTTTCTGACATTAATACAAAAATACAAATGTTCAAATTATTATTTAATCCTTTATTACTTTATTTTAAGATGAAAATTCACCATTTTTACAAATATATTAGCCTATCATAATGTCAAAACAAAAAACTACTATTAACAAAAACACTAATATTAGTCTTTTTGATTCACTAACACCTATATTTCTTTTAGTTGGATTATTGTATGTTAATGTTAATATTTATGGAGATTCATCTTTAGAGGGATCAAATCAATTTATTTTGCTTATTGGAGCTGCTATAGCATTTTTAGTTGGACTCAAAAATAAAATACAAGTAGATTTCATATTCAATACAATATCAAAAAACATTAAATCGATAAGTAATCCTATAATAATCTTATTACTTGTAGGAGCTCTTTCAGGAACTTGGTTGTTGAGTGGTATTATTCCATCTATGATATACTATGGTTTTAATATAATAAATGCATCTTTTTTTCTTCCTGCATGTGTTATAATAAGTGCTATAGTTGCCATTGCTACAGGAAGTAGTTGGTCAACATCTGCAACAATAGGAATTGCATTGATTGGAATTGGCAAAGCACTTGGTTTTGATGTTGGTGTTGTTGCTGGGGCTGTAATATCTGGTGCATATTTTGGTGATAAAATGTCACCTCTAAGCGATACAACAAATTTAGCTGCAGCAGTTGCAGGGTCAAATTTATTTGATCATATAAGATATATGATGATAACAACTGTACCAACCATATGCATTGCTCTTGTTTTTTTTGTTTTTTATAATTTATTTAATCTTCCCTCTGAAAATTTAAATACTGTTAACTATATAGAATCAATTAAAGACTTTTTCTACATATCACCTATATTATTTATAGTCCCCCTAATTGTTGTTTTAATGATTATTAAGAAAATAAACCCAATTATCTCATTATTTGTAGGGACTTTAGCTGCGGCTTTATTTACCTTAATATTTCAATCAGAATTAATTGATAATATTATCAATCAAAATTCTAACATTGGAGTTTCTACTTACACAATTATTATGGATTCTATAGTTTCCAAAACCACCATCGAAACAAATACTTTATTTTTAAATGAATTATTAACATCAGGTGGAATGAGTGGCATGTTAGATACAATATGGCTTGTAATATGTGCAATGATTTTTGGTGGTGTTATGGAAGCAATAGGAGCTCTAAAAACTATAAGTTTATCGTTGTTAAATATTGCAAAATCTACCCTTAATTTATTTGCTAGTACGATATTAAGTTGCATAACAGTGAATATTACTGCATCTGATCAATACCTATCAATAGTAATACCCGGAAAAATGTTTTCAGAAGCTTTCAGAGATAGAAAACTTTCTAACGTTAACTTAAGTAGAACAATTGAAGATTCAGGGACAGTAACTTCTGTATTGATTCCATGGAACACATGCGGTGCTTACCAATCCAGTGTTCTGAATGTTAGTGTTTTTGACTATTTTGTCTTTGCAATTTTTAATTGGCTTAGTCCGTTTATGACATTATTTATTGCGGCAATTAATTATAAAATTAAAAAAGTGTTGAATTGAAAGAGAATACTAATTTAAAATACGTAACTGGTGTTTTTTTAACATTATTATCCATTGTGGTTTTTATATCCATGATTTCATTCTTTTTTTCTTGGACAACAGATCAATCATCAATAACTGCACTTTTAGACGAATCTATTGAAATTGAAAACATTGGGAAAAAATTTGGTTTAAGTATATCTTTTTATCTAATCTATAAAGGTTTTGGTATAGGTGCTTTATTTATACCTGTTCTGACATTTATAATTGGACTTTCACTTACTTTTAATAGTGGAATTAATAAAATTTTAGATAGGGTAATTTTATTCATTCTATGTATGTTTTGGTTTTCATTACTTGCTTCATATTTCTTTAAAAATCAAATTTATGGTGGTGTATTTGGCTTTGAAATGAAATTAAAAATAATCGAATATGTTGGAGATATTGGATTTATATTTCTTCTTCTCTTTGGTTTTTTAACTTTTTTAATTGTCAAACTAAAAATAACTCCAGTTTATTTATTTGAATTAATAAAATCTAGGGTAAATAATATCAAATTCAATAACCCAATAAAAAAATCTGATTTAAATATCAATGAAGACGAAGATCAATATGAAAATGAAGTAATTGATAAGGAAATTGAAACAACAGAAAACGAAATTAAACCAACGATTCAAAATTTTTCAAAAATAGAGAGTGATTCAGTTACTGAAATTGATATTGATGGAGATGGAGTTGCTGATGGTAATGACTTAGATGGTGATGGATTAATAGATGATATAAAAATTGATGTTGAGAAAATTAAAGATGAAGAGACTGTTGAAAAGACTTCCACTGATTTATTAAAGAAGTTTGGTGAATTTGATCACACACTAGAACTTAAATCATATAAGCAACCAGATTTAAAACTTTTAAATGAACATGATAAAGATGGAGCAATCACTATAAATCAAGAGGAATTAGAAGAAAATAAAGAAAAAATTATTGATACATTAAAAAATTACAAAATTGGAATTGAAAAGATAAAAGCTACTATAGGTCCTACTGTCACATTATATGAAATAGTTCCTGAAGCTGGAATAAGAATATCTAAAATCAAAAGTCTTGAAGATGATATTGCTCTATCGTTATCAGCCTTGGGAATTAGAATAATTGCACCTATTCCAGGAAAAGGCACAATTGGTATAGAGGTCCCCAATAAAAACAGAAAGATTGTATCAATGAAATCATTGATTAGCTCAAAAAAATATCAAGATGCTGAAATGGAACTTCCTCTAGCTTTAGGAAAAACAATAAGTAATGAGACTTTAGTTGTTGATTTAACAAAAATGCCCCATTTGCTAGTTGCTGGTGCTACCGGACAAGGTAAATCAGTTGGAATCAATGCAATTATTACTTCTATTTTATATAAAAAACATCCTGCTGAGGTTAAATTTATCTTAGTTGACCCTAAAAAAGTTGAATTAACATTATTTAATAAGATTGAAAGGCATTTTCTAGCTAAACTCCCTGAATCAGAAGAATCTATAATAACAGATACAAAAAAGGTAGTTAAAACACTAAAGTCTTTGTGTATTGAAATGGAAAAAAGGTATGAACTTTTGAAAGATGCTATGTGCAGAAATATAAAGGAGTATAATCAAAAATTTAAAAAGCGAAAGCTCAATCCAAATGATGGTCATAAATTCCTTCCTTACTTAGTTTTAGTTGTAGATGAATTTGCTGATATTATAATGACCGCAGGTAAAGAAGTTGAAACACCAATTGGAAGATTAGCACAACTAGCTAGAGCAGTTGGTATTCATTTAATAATTGCTACCCAAAGACCTTCAGTTAATGTAATTACTGGTTTAATCAAAGCTAATTTTCCTGCAAGAATCGCATTTAAAGTAACAGCTAAGGTTGATTCAAGAACAATTCTTGACTCTGGTGGTGCTGATCAGTTAATTGGAAATGGAGATATGTTGTTTACTCAAGGTAATGATTTGATTAGGTTGCAGTGTGGTTTTATAGATACTGAAGAAATAGAAAAAATAACTGATATTATAGGATCCCAGAGAGGTTATTCAGAAGCTTATATTTTGCCAGAATGTGAAGATGATTCAATTTCAACAATAGATGACAATATTGAGGATAGAGATCCTCTGTTTAATGATGCAGCGGAAATTGTAGTGACTGCACAACAAGGATCTGCATCATTATTGCAAAGAAAAATGAAACTTGGCTATAATAGAGCTGGCAGAATTATTGATCAACTTGAAGCAGCTGGAATAGTTGGTCCATTTGAAGGAAGTAAAGCTAGAGCTGTTTTAGTTAAGGATTTAATAGACCTAAAAGAATTACTTGACAATTAAAATTTTGATTAATCATTTATCATAT
>Ga0208130_1000802_pt1 | contig 15861 bp, 16 predicted proteins | sample ETNtaG_31_FD_185771 | JGI IMG/M metagenome (GOLD analysis project Ga0208130, IMG submission 185771) | Marine microbial and viral communities from oxygen minimum zone, Eastern Pacific Ocean - ETNP201310SV78 (SPAdes) (version 2) | ecosystem: Environmental > Aquatic > Marine > Oceanic ...
TGCCCCTTCTAGCGAAGCTCCGGCTACAACCATGAAAGATAAAGAAGAAGATCACGATCATTCTGAAGATGATGATCATCACCATGAAGATGGTGAACATCACGACGATGATATCGCTTATTCCTTGATCTCTGATGGTGAGCTAACAGTTTGTACTGATGCTCCTTATGAACCATTTGAGTTTCAAGATGAAGATGGCACTTGGACTGGATTTGACATGGACATTATGAGGATATTGGCCGGAAATATGGATGTTGAATTAACAGTTAAAGTTGTGCCGTTTGATGGCATATGGTTATTGCCAGCTGCAGGAGAATGTGACGTAGTTGCATCTGCTATGACAATAACAGAAGAAAGAGCTGCTTCAACATTATTTACGGATCCGTATTTTGATGCTGACCAGTCACTTTTAGTGAGGACAACTGATGCTGAGAAATACAGCACATTGGCTTCATTATCAGATTCAAGAATTGCAGTACAAACTGGTACAACTGGTGAAATGTATGCAGAAGAAAATAAACCAAGTGGAGCAACTTTAGTTTCGTTTGATGAGCCTGCTGCTATGTTCTTAGCACTTCAATCTGGAGAAGTTGATGCAATATTGCAAGATTTACCAGTAAATGGAGACAGGCAAAAAAACAACCCATTCTTTACTATGACGGAAACATTCCCAACTGGTGAAAGCTATGGATTTGCTGTAAGCCCTGATAATCCAGGTCTTGCTAAAATGATAAATACTGGACTTGAAAAGATGATGAGTTATGGAGCTTATGATGAAATCTATGCTGCTTACTTTGGTGGAGTTCCAGAATTAAAACCAATAAAAATTGGAATGATTCTTGTAGGACCAAGAAATGATAAAGGTTGGTCTCAAGCCCATTTTGAAGGTGGAGAATATGCGGTTGAAAAAATGGGTGGTAGCCTAGATGACGATTATATAGTCGTTGACTTTGTGAACCCAGCTGATTCACCTGACTTAACAGTTCCTGACGTAGTTTCAGACATGATTGACCAAGGAGCAGGAATTATCTTTGCAACTTCAGATGACATGGGTGATGGAATTATCGAAGCTGCTGCAATGCACCCAGATGTACCTATGGTATTTGCTTCTGGTGATACAGCACTTGAAACAGGTGAAAGGTACAAACCTGAGCTTACAAACTTAGCAAACATTATGGGTAAGATGGAGTATGGACAACTAGTTGCTGGTTGTGCTGCTGCAATAAAATCTAAGGATGGAAAAATTGGATTCTTAGGACCATTAATTAATGCTGAAACAAGAAGACTGACTAACGCTACATACATTGGAGCGCTTGCTTGTGCTGGAGATAAGACAATTGACTTTAAAGTTACTTGGATAGGTTTCTGGTTCCACATACCAGGATTCACTTTGGACCCAACACAAGTAACAAACGATTTCTTTGACGAAGGGCGAGATGTGGTAATTTCACATATCGACACAACTGAAGCATTAGTTGTAGCTGGTCAAAGAGCTGCTAATGGGGAAACAGTATGGGCTGTCCCTTATGACTATGAAGGTGCTTGTGAACAAGCTCCTGATGTATGTCTTGGAGTGAACTATTACAACTGGGGACCATCATATCTTCTAGCTGCAATGCACGCTTCAAATGGCACTTTTGAAAATACTTTTAATTGGCCTGGGCCTAACTGGAGTGATTGGAATGATCATGATTCATCTATGATTGGATGGCTTTCAGGTCCTGGATTAACAAGTTCAGAAAATGCTCAATTAATGGAATACATTGATGAAATAACTGAATCAAAGATAATTTTTGAAGGTCCACTTAATTATCAAGATGGAACACCATTCTTAGCTGAAGGTGAAGTAGCTACAGATAGTCAAATCTGGTATGCACCTCAACTTCTTGAAGGAATGATAGGTGACTCATCTGCCGATTAATAAAAAGTAAATAATTACTTAATATAATAGGTGGCTAGAGAAATTTAGCCACCTATTTTTAAATAAATGGAATTAAAAATATCAAAAATATCAAAGCAATTTGGTTCAGTTAAAGCCAATAAAAATATTAGTCTTAAAATTGAATCAAAAAAAATACACGCACTTCTAGGGGAAAATGGGGCAGGCAAATCTACTCTAGTTAAAATTATTTCTGGTCATTACAAGCCTGATTCTGGAGAAATATACGTCGATAAAAATAAGCTAGAACTTGGTTCTACCCTTTCAAGCATTAGTAATGGCATTGGAATACTTAGTCAAGATCCACTTGATTTTCAAAATCTTACTATTAAAGAAAGTTTCTTAGCTGGTTCAAAAAAATTTGGAAAATATTTCAGAGAAAAAAATATTGAAAAGCTTCTTAATGAATCTTTTAAAAAATATGAAATTAAACTTGATATAAGAAGCAAAATTAAATCACTTTCTATTGGTGAAAGGCAACAGATTGAGTTGATTAGATTATTATTTGAAAATTCCAAAATAATCATACTTGATGAGCCAACGAATGGCTTTTCACTTAAACAACGAGAGTTAGTTTTTTCAATGCTAAAAAAATTAAGTAATGAGGGATATATTATTATTCTTGTTTCTCATAAATTAGATGAAGTATTTGAATTGTGCAAAGAAGCTACGATTTTAAAAAACGGATCAAAAATTAAGACAATTCCAATTCCTTATGAAAGAAAAAAAATTGTAGACCTCATGTTTAAAGGAGATAAATCAGTTAATAAAATTAAAAATCCTATTTCAAAAATAAAAAAAGATAATATGCATATTGACTTAAAATATTATAAAAAAGGAATAGCAAAAATACCTGAGGGAAAAAAAATTGGTGTCATAGGTCTTCAAGGTTCTGGAAATGACCAATTTATTAAAAAGATATTTGATAAAAGCATATCTATAACTAGAATTGTCAATAAAGAAAGAGAAATGCTTGAAAAAGAAAATATTTACTATACTCCCTCTGACAGGCTCGAAAAAGGATTGTTTTCTGATTTAACTTTGATTGAGCATATGGCACTTTCTGATAATAGAAATAATTTTATTAATTGGAAAAAAATAAAAGAATATTCAAGTAAAAAAATTAATGAATTTAATATTAAAGGAAATTTAAATTCGCAAGCAAAAGAACTTTCTGGTGGTAATCAGCAAAAACTACAGTTATCTTTGATACCTGACCAAAAAGGATTACTTGCAATTGAACAACCAACTAGAGGATTAGACCTAAATTCTACTCAAAGTGTATGGAATAAAATAAATGAAAGAATCAATGATGATATTTGCTTATTCTTTTCTACAACAGATATTGATGAGGTTTGGGACCAGTCAGATTGGATAATAAGTTTTTCTGGAGAAAAAATAACTGATATTTCTGAAAAGAAAAATATAAAAAAATCTGATATTAAATATTTTATTTCTGGGGTAAAAAATAAATGAACAGCTTTGAATTTAAGAATTTTTACATATTGACGATTCAAGTAATATTGGCGTTTTTATTATCTTCCTTAATAATAATTCTATTAGGTGCTTCCCCATTGGATGTTTTTAAAAATATTTTTAATGGTGCTTTTGGAAGGCCAGAAAAAATCGTTAAAACTTTATTGATTTTCCTTCCAATATCATTGGCTTCATTGGCACTTATAATTACTTTTTCTACAGGATTATGGAATATTGGAATTGAAGGTCAAATTGTTTTAGGTGCAATAGGAGCAACTGTTATAGCAAAATCTTTCTTAGGAGAAAATGCCCTTTCTCCCCTTTATCAACTAATAATAGGTGTATCTTTTGGTTCATTATGGGGACTTTTTTGTGGTTTTCTAAAAGTTAAATTTAATGTTCATGAAATATTCGGAGGCTTAGGTCTTTATTTTGTAGGAAGTGGAGCAATAATATACTTAATTTTAGGACCTTGGAGCAAAGAAGGGATCGCATCAACAAGTGGGACAGATATATTTAATAAAGCATCCTGGTTTCCAACATTTTCTGATTTAAATATTCCTGCATTGCCAATATTAATTGTTTCTGTGATTTTAATATTATCAATTGTTTTTTTAGGCTTTACTAAAACCGGGTTAAAACTTAAAGCAACTGGAACTAACCCTGATTCAACAGAAAAATTTCAATTTAGTAGCGGTATTTACATTTTCATAGCATTTGCTATTGCCGGAGGAATTGCTGGGTTAGCAGGTGTTTTTCAAGCAAGTGTATTTCATCACAAGCTTGTTCCTTCTATTTCTGGGGGGTATGGATTCTTATCTATATTGATTGTTTTAGCATCTGGTAAAAGAATCATACCTACAATGTTATTAGCATTATTTTTTTCAGCTATGATTGCAGGAGGTTCTCAATTGCAATTACGACTTAATTTACACTCAAGTTTAATATCTATAATTTTATCTTCAGTAGTATTTTTTTGGCTTATTGTAAATTCTGAAGTACTAAAAACTAAGCTTAATAAATTATTTTTAAAGGATACTTAAATTGCCATTTGAAACTTCATTTATAACAGTTATCTCATTAAGTGCTCCGATAGTTTTAGTTGTATTAGGAGAAACAATTAATGAGAAATCAGGTGTAATTAATTTATCTATTGAAGGAACATTATTAATTACTGCCCTTACAGCATTCGCTATTTCAGTTACAACAGGAAGTCCGTTCATTGGTTTTATTTGTGCTGGATTAATTGGTTCAATTGTAGGTCTTGTAATAATTTTATGTGACACAAAATTAAGAATGGATCAGATTGCTGTTGGATTCATCTTGACAATTTTTCTCGGAAAATTAAGTAGTTTTTTAGGTCAAGATTATGTAAGAATTCCGGGCCCTTATTTTCAAAAAGTCTCTATACCATTTTTAAAAGATATACCTTACATTGGGCCTAGTTTATTTGATCAAAATGCAATAGTTCTTTTTTCATTTATCATGATTCCTGTATGTTGGTATATGATTGAGAAAACAAGATGGGGCTTAATAGTAAAGGCAGTTGGTGAAAATCCTATTTCTGCTGAAAATAGAGGAATAGACCCTGAAAAAGTAAGAATAATCTCAACAGTTATTGGCGGATTTCTGATTGGTTTAGGAGGTGCTGCTTTCTCATTGCATTCAAAGTTTGGTTGGTCCGAAAACCATACAGGAAATTATGGATGGATATGTCTTGCGATAGTAATTTTTGGCGGATGGAATCCTATTAGGGCATCTCTAGGGGCATACTTTTTTGGCATTTTTCAAATTCTTGCTTTGAAGCTTCAGTCTTATGCTTTAGGGTTGACTCAGGTACTCCCTCTTATCCCTTTTCCATTGATGATATTAACTTTAGTGTTTATTCAAAGGTTTAATAAATCAGATAATGTTACTAAGTTACCTAAAATTTTGAATTTATTTTTTGGTGGTCAAGAACCAGGTGATATTGGAAAACCTTTAACTAAGAAATAGCTATTTGTACTTTAAGATAAAAGTTGTGCATTTTGGTAGATTTTTAATATCTTTAGCTCCAACATAAGTTGCTGCTGATCTCAATCCTCCAAGAATTTGTTGGATAGTTTTATCTATAGGCCCCTTGTATTCCAAGGCTATTGTCTCACCTTCGCTTGCACGATAATTTTTGATATCACCATAATATCTTTCCATGGCAGTATCTGAGCTCATTCCATAAAATTGTTTATATTTTTTTCCATCTTTTTCAATAAGCTCTCCACCAGATTCTTCGTGTCCTGCAAACATTCCTCCAAGCATAACGAAATCTGCCCCTGCCCCAAAGGCTTTTGCTACATCTCCAGGTTTTGAGCATCCACCATCAGATATAACATGCCCTCTTAATCCATGTGCGGCATCGGCACATTCAATTATTGCTGATAACTGAGGATATCCGACCCCTGTTACTGTTCTAGTTGTACATACAGACCCAGGCCCAATTCCAATTTTTACAATATCAGCACCAGCCAATATCAATGCTTCAGTCATTTCGCCAGTAACAACATTTCCGGCAATTAAAGGATTATCGAATTTACTCCTTATTTTTTTTACTAAATCTAGAAACAATTCTGTATAGCCATTCGCAACATCTAGGCAAATAAATTTAGGTTTATTTAAATTATTCTTTTTTAAATAATCAAAAAATTCTTCTGCATTTTCTGCTTCTTCAACTCCAAATGTAACAGCACAATGTTCTAAATCTATTTGGCTTGAATTTATAGCTTTTGCCCATTGATCTAAAGAATAAAATTTATGAATAGCAGTTAACATTTTTTCTTTTTTTAATGACTCAGCTATTTCAAATGTTCCAGTTGTATCCATGTTTGCTGCTATTACAGGAATACCTTCCCAAGTTTCATTTGAATGTCTGAATTCAAATTTACGATTTAAATCAACTAGCCTTCTTGATGATAAAGTACTTCTTTTAGGCCTTATCAGCACATCATCGAAATCAAGTTTAAAATCTCTATCTACTCTCATTTATTCCTTATTCATCTGAAATGTAAAGAACTTGCCTCATTGTTCCTTTTTCATTATCCATCCCATATCCGTAGACCCATGTATCTTCAATATCAAAGCCTTTCCACTCAATATCAACCAAGCTTTTCTTTTCAATTTTTTTATCTAGCATTACAACAGTTTTTATTTCAACAGGACTGTATTCACTATTAAGATAATTTATTAGTTCATTTAAAGTTTCACCTGTGTCATAAATATCCTCAATTATTAATATATGAGATTTGTTATTTGGTTTTGATCCTGAAAAAATCCATTCATTATTTTTGTCCAATACGTAACTTATAAATATTTTATCTGCCCCTGGATTTGAAATTTCTCTAAGTATATCTACTGCAAAAGGAACTCCGCCATTCATTGGCACAACCACACATAATTCCTCAACTTCATTTTCTTTATAATATGTGGATATGGATTTAGATAATTGAGATACTTTTGATTTAATATTTTCTGAGGAAATTTTCATACATTCTTATTATAAATTTATATATTAGATATAATAAACAAGACTTTAAAAAAACCCAAATTTAAAATGTTTAAATCCATAGAAACTGAGATTAGCTTTATATTGACTGTATGGGGTATTTCTTCAATGATTGGTGGCCTCACTTTTTTATATTTCGACAACCCTTTTATGGATGCTATTGGTTTTCAATTTTTAATATGGGGGCTTATTGATTCCTTAATTGCATTAACACCTCCTTTTTTTCGTAAAATAAGAGGAAATAAACATGTTGAAAATTTAACTAAGTTAAAAAAAATATTAATTATTAATTCTTTTCTTGATTTAGGCTATATCGCGATAGGTATAATTATTTTTATTGGAATTTTTAATATCAATGAATACAATGGTCATGGTATAGGGGTAATTATTCAAGGTAGCTTTTTAGCAATTTTTGATACATATTACGCAGTAAAAATTAAAGCGAAAGGTTTTTAATGTCTAAGAAAAAAGTATTGGTGACTGGTTTGAATGGAGTTGTTGGCTCTGCACTAAGGCCTACATTTGAAGAAAAATATGAATTATCATCATTCTCACGCTTTGGGTGTGAAGATATGCCTGAAGACAAAAATCATTTAGGAAATTTAAATGATTTTGATTCTGTTGTAAAAGCTTTTGAAGGTAAAGATACAGTTGTTCACCTTGCAGCAGATAGAAGCATGAAGGCAGAGTGGGACACTGTTCTTCCTTACAACATTGTTGGTTTATATAATGTGTTCGAAGCTGCAAAAATTTGTGGAGTTAAAAGAGTTGTATTCGGTTCCTCTCAACATGCTGTTGGTGGCAATTATAATGATGAACCCTACAAATCAATACTTGCAGCTCAATTTGATAAAGTTAAAAGGCCTTACAAAAGAATTGATGAAACAACAGCGATTAGACCATCAGGATTTTATGGGGTTTCTAAAGCGTTTGGTGAAGCAATTGGTTCAATATATAACGAATATTTTGGAGTTCCTTCTTTGCACTTGAGAATTGGATACACATCATCAAATGATAATCCTGGTAGAGGTATGAGCTTGTGGCTATCTCACAGAGATGCTGCACAAATTCATATGAAGGCTGTTGATGCACCTGAAAGCTTAAAATATGGTGTATATTTTGCAATGTCAGATAACTATTGGAATATTTTTTCTATTGAAAAAGCAAAGAAGGAATTAGGTTATGAGCCCCAAGACGATAGTGGGCCTGAATATTCAGGAAGACTCCTTGAAGAGCAACTTGAAAGAGACAAGACTGAATTCAAAAAGCACCCTTATGACGAAAAATAATGGAAAAAACTATTTTTCAAAAAATAATTGATAGAGAAATAAAAGCTGACATTATTTTCGAAAATGGAAATATTATTGCATTTAATGACATAAACCCTGTTGCTCCAATACACATATTGATTGTTCCTAAGAAGCTAATTGAATCAATCAATTCAATTAAGGAAGAGGATAGTAGATTAATTGGAGAAATGTTTTTAGTTGCAAAAGAATTAGCAAAAAAATTAAAAATAGACGAAAGTGGATACAGAACAGTTTTCAACACCAATGATGATGGGGGGCAAACTGTTTATCATATACATTTACATTTAATTGGTGGCAGGAAATTAGATTGGCCGCCAGGATAAGGAGAAATTATGAACGAAGAATTTCATAGGTATAAAAAACAAAATATTATAGTTAATGGATTAATAACATTAGCTTTTGGATTATTGCCCGGCTTTGCTTTTTTAGTAGTTAAAGCGGTAGATTTGTCAGGAATTTCTATTTCAGCAACTTACTATGTTGTAGCAATGACTGTTAGTCTCTTTATAGGCGGCCTTTTAAACGCTGCGAGGTTAAATAATAAATTCAAAAAAGTACAAAATATTTAGATTATTGATCTAATCTCGATTTATTAGATTTTGATTGGTTTTTATTGTTTGCAAAATCTTCAACCATCTGTCTAGCTTCTTCATCTGTGTATTGAATATTTGGAGATTTCATAAAGTAAGCAGAGGCGCTATCAACAGAACCAGATTCACCCCTATCCTTGGCAATCATTGCACATCTTATTGCATCAATTGCAACACCTGCGGAGTTTGGGCTATCTTCAACTTCTAACTTTAACTCAACATTTAAAGGCAGATCACCAAATGATGTTCCTTCTATTCTGATATAAGCCCATTTTCTATCTTCGAGCCAAGGAACATGGTCACTTGGGCCTATATGGATATTATCGCTATTAATCTCCTGTTCTAGTTGAGATTTAACAGCATTTGTTTTACTAATTTTTTTTGAAAGAAGCCTTTCTCTTTCAAGCATGTTAAAGAAATCAGTATTTCCACCAAAATTCAACTGATAAGTATTATCAATTTTTACACCTCTATCTTGAAATAATCTTGCAAGAACTCTATGAACTATAGTTGCACCTACTTGTGATTTAATATCATCCCCCACAACTGGTACCCCAGCCTCTTTAAATCTTTTTTGCCAGTAATCTTCTTTAGCAATGAAAACGGGTATGCAATTTACAAAGGCACATTTTGCTGCCAAAACTTGTTCTACATACCACTTTGTAGCTTGTTCAGAACCAACAGGAAGGTAATTTATAACTACATCAACCTTTCTTTCTTTTAAGATATTCACAATATCTGAGGTAGATCCGGGTGCTTTTTTTATCATTGTTGATAAATATTTACCAAGACCATCATGAGTCATTCCCCTATCAACCTTGAGGCCTGTTTTTGGAACATCGTAAAACTTCAAAGCATTGTTATTGTTAGTAAATATAGCTTCAGACAAATCTTTTCCAACTTTATCCTCGTCAACATCAAATGCTGCAACAATATTTAGATCTCCAACACTATAACCACCTAATTCGTTATGCATTATCCCTGGAATCTGCTTATCACCTTCAGCTTCCTTATATTTATTAACACCTTGCACTAAGGCTGATGCACAGTTACCGACACCAATTATAGCTACATTTATTTGACCCAATTTATCTCCTTTATAAGAAAATCAAATTATAAAACTGATTTAGTTAAAATTAAAGTACATATTAGTTTTCTAGAATCATCTCAATGCTTTCTTGCATGATTTTGGACCTTGCAAGACCAGAGAATCTGGTTTTTTCTAAACCGTCAGAACCAAACATTATAAATGTTGGGGTCGATCTAACTTTATACTTTAATACTAAATCCATTGCTTCAGACTCTTTTACATTAACTACTATGAAGTCTACTTGATCTGAAAATTTATCTTTCATTGCAGATACAGTTGGTCTTGAATAAATACATGCCATGCATGAAGGTGACATAAACTCTACTACTGTTGGTTGATCGATAATAAAAAAACCTGCCGATTTTATTTCTTGTTCTAATTTTTCAGGAGTTGAATCATTTATTACAACTAAACTAGCAATTATTATGATTGGCAAAATCAACAAAAAAGCATATGATCTTGTTTTCAAAAAAAGGTAACTTATAAAAATTATTAAAGCTACCAATGCAATTAATACAGAGTTTTGATTTATAAATTCAAACAATTATTTTTCGAGTTCTTTCCAAAGGTTTTTACAATATTCTAAACTCATTTTATCAGAATAATATTGATCTCCAGTGAAAACTCCCTCTATTGACATAAAACCATCGTAATTTGAATTAAACATTGCTTCTACTGCAAACCTATAGTCAATCTCACCACCCATTAAAGTTTCTCTCAAAAATACCGTTCTATTATTTTCTGGATGATTTACTCGAGTTAAATTTTTGCAATGCCAATAATTTGATATTGGAGCAAGTTCTAAAATAGCATCTTCAGTTGATTCCTCAGGAATATCATAATTCCATACAATATTCCCTAAATCAGGATTTATTCCAAAATTTTTCCTATCAACTAATTTATGGATTAATTTTGCAGACCAGCTGTTGTCAACTGGAGAGTTTTGGTGAACTTCACAAGATATATTTAAACCATAATCAAAAGCTAAATCGGATACACTTATATATTTTTCAGCTAACATTTCGTATTCCGGCATTGTAGTTTCCCTGCTTGAGTTTTGTGAAAAAGGCAAACCGTTGTGAGTAACCAACTGACTACTTATTAAACCTGAACCAGTATCTAAATACGGTGATTTTGGAGGTATTGATATAGCTCCATTAATTACTTCTGAATTAAAAATTTCTGCAAACTTAAATGACCTAATTATTCTTTCATAGTTTTCTTGACCTGATTGAGGGTCAATCATCAACCCACCTGACCTAATAGCAACAAGAGGAACCCCATTATCATTTAATTTTTTTGCAAACTCTTTAGCTCCTTTTTCTCCACCATCAATTTTTTCTAAACATTCCATTCCTAGCTCAATGCCATCAAAACCCATATCATTTACCCTTTTAAGAAACTTAACGGTTATCCTTTCAGGGTCCATATTAAAAGCATTTCCAATATATGGGTAATCAGAAAATCTTCTAAATGCGTAACAAAATCTCATATTATGCCTTTCAGTACTTTTATCTTGCATAGAATGATAAAACATTTAGACTTTAATTTTAAATTTCAGAAAAGGAACTTATTATTTTATGAACATATTCAAGCCCCAAACTTATGTAATTTTAGGTAGCCTTTTTTGGTGGTTTAGTTTATATATTTACGTTCCAGTGCTTCCATTATATTCAAAAGATTTAGGAGCAAGTCTTCAATTTATTGGAATAATTATTGGTTCATATGCCCTTGGGCAGATATTATTTAGAATTCCAATAGGATATTTTTCTGATAAATTAAAATCTCGAAAATTATTTTCTGTCTTGTCTGGCATCATTTCTTTTTTGGGTTCTGCATATTTGTTTATATCTAATAACCCTGATGATGTGTTAATTGGAAGAACAATTACTGGAGTTGCTGCTGCAGGTTGGGTTGCCATAAGTGTTTATTATTCGAGTTTTTTTCCAAGAAATGAAAGATTTAAATCATCAACAATTATTCTATCTTCAAATATGCTGTCGGTGTTTATTGGTACTTTTTTAAGTGGATATATTTCAGACTTAATTAGCATAAAAGTTTGTTTTTTGTTAAGTATGGTTACAGCTATAATTTCTTCAATTCTTTTTTTTATTTCCAAGGAGAAACCTTTTGATGCTAAAACTCAATTTTCAACAATTCAATTTATTAATCTTTTAAAAAATAAATTACTAATTTGCCTTTGTTTGATTGGGATATTAATTCAATTCATTACTTTTTCAATTAATTTTTCGTATTTTCCTATTTATTTAAATGAACTTAGCTTTTCAGATTCAATTGTTGGGAATGTTGTTGCTTTTTACACATTAGCTTCTTTTATTGGAACAATATCTTCCCCAAGATTAATAAAACGGTTCGGCTTATGGAAAATATTCATATTTTCAGCGATTTTAATTGGAGTTACAACTTTAATAACCCCATATTTTGAAAACTTAATATTGCTAATTTTATTAAGATTGATTGGAGGTATTAGTGGAGGGATAATATTTTCTTCATGCATGAGTTCTATAGTTAGAGGATTTCAAGAAAATTATCAAGCATCTGCCATGGGAATATTCCAAGCAGTGTATGCCATTGGAATGTTTTTAGGGCCAGTGATATCGGGAATAATTGGGGCAAAAATGAATTTAGAAAGTGTTTTTATTTTTAGTGCTTTTATCTCCTTACTTATAATTACAGTTTGCTTTTTTATAAGGTCGGAAGAATTAGCAAAATAAACAACTAAATTTAATGAAATCTAATTAACTGTTTTGGTAAATTAAGTTTATGGATTTTTTTTCAAACACTTTAATCATATTCTTGTCTGTAAATTTATTAATCTTTTTTGCTTTGTTTTTATTATTAATTTTTTTGAGAAAAAAGAATTTCCTACTGTTTAAAAAAGAAAAATTATATGAAGTAGAGAATAAATTAAATGAATCTAATATTTCTAATATTTTCAAAGAGAGATTGATTGAAATTTATCATTTTCTAAATATCGAAAAGGATTCAAATTCAATAAGTAATTCTATAAAAACCAGATTAAAGCCTTTGGTCGGTTTTAGTGATATTAAATTTTTTTATAGATTAAAAGCATCACAAAATTTAAAAATTATAAACTCAAATGATGGTCAAATATACCCTATAAATAATTTTCCATTAAATTTTGAAATTAAAAATAACAAAGTAGCTGAATTTTATAATGAAGATATAAACGCTGAAATAAGATGGATCGAAAGCGGATTTAAAAAATGCATATTAATACCCACAATTATGGGTCAAAATTTTTTAGGCGTAAGTGCATTAATTTTTAATGATAATAACCAATCTGAAATTAGTTCTGATATAAAAAATGTTTTACATACTACTATGAAATTGATATGGCACCTTTCTAATTACTCAAATAATGATTTAATGGAAAGTATATTAATAGAATCTGGCAGATCCAAAGAAAAAAATGAAAATATATTTGAAGTAGGGTCTCTCAAATTAAATAAAAATAAATCTGAAGTTTTGATTGATGGAAATTACGTTGATTTAACAAAGCAAGAATTTAATATTCTTGAGTTGCTTGCAACCAGCAATGGGGACTTTGTGACCCCTGAAGAATTCTTAGAAAAAACTTGGGGAAAAACAAATGTTTCAACTGCAGCAGTAGATATAGCAATGTTTAGATTAAGGCAGAAATTATCAAAATATAAAAAAGGTTCAAATTTAATAAAAAATAAAACTGGAAAAGGTTACTTATTAAACGCTTCTTGAATTAATCAAGAAATTCTTTAATTATATTTAAAGCTTTTACTAAGTTTTCTCTAGAATTTGCAAATGATATCCTTAGGTACCCTTCTCCATATTTTCCGAAAGAAGTACCCGGTAATACAGCAACCCCTTGATTCAACAATGCATCTGACAATTCCTGACTTTTATATCCCGTCTCTTTAATATTTGGAAAAGCATAGAAAGCACCTTTAGGTTGAATACAACTAATACCTTTAATATCATTGAAGCCATCAACAACTATCTTTGATCTTTCTTTGAATTCTTTCAGCATCATCCTTACACTATCCTGAGGGCCTTGAATTGCTGCTGCTGCTGCTTTTTGACTGAAAGCAGAAGTACACGAAACACTATTTGTAACCAACCTTGAAATTGGCTCAACAAGTTGATTTGGGAATATACCGTAACCTAGTCTCCATCCAGTCATTGCATAACTTTTAGAAAAACCATCTAATATCACAACATTTTCTTCCATACCATCGTAATCATAAACAGAGTTGTGAGAACCCTCAAAATAAAGATCTTTATAAACCTCATCGGTTAGAATTACAATATCCTTTTCTTTAGCAATATCTGCAACTCTTTTCATGTCAGATGATTCCATTACACTTCCACAAGGATTATTAGGAGAATTTAAAATAATTAACTTTGTTTTATCCGAGATAGATTGCTCAATTAAATCAACATCTGCATTAAACCCTTTCTCTTCTTTTAATTCCATCGGAACTGCTTTGCCACCAACATAATTAATCATAGATTCATATATTGGAAAGCCAGGATTTGGATAAATAACCTCATCCCCAGGTTCAATCAAAGCCATTATTGTAAAAAACATTATTGGCTTCGCCCCTGGTGTAAACACAACATTTTCAGGTGAAATGTTTTTATTGTGAACATCAGATTGATGTTCTGCAATAACTTCCCTAACCTCCATTAATCCTGGAGAGGGTACATAATGTGTGAAATTATCATCTAAAGCCTTTTTTGCTGCTTCTTTAATATGATCAGGTGTTTCAAAGTCAGGCTCTCCAATTTCAAGATGAACGATATCTTTACCTTGGGCTTCTAGCTTTTTTGCTTTAGCTAATACTTCAAAAGCTGTTTCAGTTCCAAGCCTTCCAATACTTTTAGCTAATTTCATTAAATTCCTCACTTATGGTTAATAAGAATAATTGTAAACCGTAATCCTACCTAAATAAAGCAGATTTGAAAATACACAAATTGATTATTGAATAAATTGAACTTATATCACTACTATGCTTAAACTATTACTATGGCAAAAAAGATAGCAAAATTTAGTCCTTTAGGAATATTAAGATTTATTTTTATTGAGTCTACTTTTAAGACAAATGAAAGAGAAAAGCTAATCAAGAGAATTTCGTCTATTACTGAAAGTCCTTTAATTATTTTAGCTTTCGCTATGATACCTTTGCTTTTGGGTCCATATATTTGGGATTTATCGCAAGATGAATTAGATACATTTAATAGTCTTGATCAGATTATTTGGGCTTTATTTGTAATTAATCTTATTGTAAAAGTAATTATAGCTCCAAGAAGGTTATCTTTTTTAAAATCCAATATCTTAGAAGTTATTGTAGTTATTCCTTACTTGCAACCATTGAGAATAGTCTTTTTTGGAACCAAGGCTATATGGGGTATGACGAAAATAGCGAGGCCAGATTTTTTAATAGTTGTTTCAGGCGGATTAGTAATCATTAGTGCAACTATAGTTACAAGCTTAGAAAGGTCTAGTAATCCTGAACTTGGATCTTTCCCTGACGCTCTATGGTGGGCTATAGTTACAATAACCACAGTAGGATATGGAAACCAGGAACCAGTAACATTTTTTGGAAGGATTGTAGCAGTTATTCTTATGATTACTGGTGTTGGTTTTTTTGGTGCAATTGCTGCAAATCTTGCAGCTTTCTTTGTGAGAAAAGATGAAGATGAAAAAATTGATAAGCTACAGAGAGATATCAATTCAATTAATGAAAAATTAGATAAACTAGCTAAGAAATAAGGAATAATAATGAAATTTCGAGAAGAAAAAGATTCAATGGGTAAATTAAATGTACCTGAAGATGCTTTATATGGGGCAACTACTCAAAGAGCACTTTTAAATTTTCCTATAAGTGATTTAAGGTTTA
>Ga0208130_1000804_pt1 | contig 15835 bp, 13 predicted proteins | sample ETNtaG_31_FD_185771 | JGI IMG/M metagenome (GOLD analysis project Ga0208130, IMG submission 185771) | Marine microbial and viral communities from oxygen minimum zone, Eastern Pacific Ocean - ETNP201310SV78 (SPAdes) (version 2) | ecosystem: Environmental > Aquatic > Marine > Oceanic ...
AGTAAACCATCCTTTCAGGTAATTTTAATGCCATAAGTGCGAAGAAAGATAAATCTCTCAATTCTTTACCAAATACTTTGTTCCAATCACGATGATATTGATCTAAATTCTTTTGTGAAAAATCATTAGTTTCTAGAGCTTTTTTGATAGTATCAATGGCAATTTTACCTGCATGCATTCCATAATATATTCCCTCACCAGATAACGGAGATACCATTCCTGCAGAATCTCCTACAAGTAAAGTGTAATCCATAGTTGTAGCCTTTATTGGCCCATCAAGAGGAAGAGGTGCACCTTTCACAGGAGGGACTTCCTGATCCTTTGGGAAATACCCGTCCTCTTTCAATAAGTTAATGTAATCTGTCCATATCTCTTTGATTTTTATGGATTTGATTGTTCTGTTGTATCCTCCGAACCCAATGTTCAATATTTCTTTTTTTGGAAAAACCCAGCCATATCCTTCGATTCCACCTGGCTTGAAATGTACAAGTAATGAGCTATTTTTGCTGTAAGTTTTGTCGATAAATTCTTTTCCAACATGAGGTTCCCACATCAGTGCAGTTCCCATTTGACTGTCGCTCCAAGGTTTGATGTTTCTTTTTTCTCTAATCATTGAGGCTAACTTATCGGCTGGACCGGTAGCGCCAACAACCATTTTACCCTTGAAATCTCCATTAGAAGTTTTTACCGTAACTCCCCCATTGAATTCATAATCCTTAATTCTAGTTTGGGTCATGACTTCAGCTCCTACGTCTCTGGCAGCCTCTAAAACTGCATTATCAAAAACGGTTCTTGTAATGTTCCAAGGAGTGCCTACAGGGAACTCATAATCTATCTTGTATTTCATCGAAGGAGAATAAAGGTTAACATCACGGGAAGGACACTCTATAATTGGCTTGATGTATTTTTCTAGTTCAGGCAATTCATCAAACAGTCTTGCAGTTAATAATCCTCCACAAGCTTTGTCTCTTGGGAATTTGGATTTATCTAATAAAAGAACTTTCATACCTGCTTTTGCAGCATAAAATGCAGTAGTTGATCCTGCAGGACCTCCTCCACATACGATCACGTCATATTCAGTCATTATTGTTTACCCAATCCTTGAAAGGTTTGTGCGAATCATCCCAGGGGAATGATACGATAGCAGGCATGGAGTAGGGGTGGTTTTTAACGATATACTTTTCTAACTCATCATATTTTTTCTTGGAAGTTTTAATCAAAATGATGTGCTCAGTATCGTCCCTTAGCTCACCTTCCCATGAATAAATCGTTCTAACTGGCCAAAAGTTACAGCATGACCCTAACTTAGCCACTACAATTTCTTTTGCAAGAGTTTCTGCACTTTTCTCGTCTGGTGCTGTAGTGTAGACAGTTATACTCATTCATTATTCATTTCGAGCATGTATTAAATAGTCCCCCTTTCGTAGCGAACAACTCGCGTTTAACCCGTGATTAATGAAGACAAACGTCTGAAAGAGGTAAAAAAAATGGCAAATCCGTTATTTGTAACATACGAAGCTCCTTCCGAGCTATCAGAGAAAGCGTACCTTGCAGCTGAAACTGCAAGAGATGGTGGTAAAGTTAGAAAAGGTTCTAACGAAGTCACTAAGATTATTGAAAGAGGTCAAGCTAAATTGGTCATCATGGCTCTTGACGTTGAACCTCCTGAAATTCTTGCACACTTACCAATGCTTTGTGAAGAGAAACAAATCCCTTACACATATGTCCCATCCAGAGATGAACTTGGTAAAGCCGCAGGTTTGAAAGTAACTACTGCAGCTATAGCAATAACCGAAATTGGAAAGAAAAAAGGCGCTTTAGAAGAAGTCGTTAAGGCTATTCAAGCAGCTAAGAAGTAATAACAATGGACGGAATTCCTGCACAAGTCGTAGAAGTACTCGGACGTACTGGAATGAGAGGTGAAGCAACCTCTGTAAAAGTTAGAGTACTTGATGGTGATGACCGTGGTAGAATTATTAGACGTAATGTATTAGGTCCAGTAGATATTGGAGATCAATTGCTTCTGATGGATTCTTCAAGAGAAGCTAAAGCATTAGATAGGAGATAGAAATGGTTGAAACTAAAAAGTGTTCATTTACAGGAAAACCAATACCGCCAGGTACTGGCATGATGTATGTGAAGAAGACAGGTCAAGTTCTTTATTTCATTAATTCGAAAGCTAAAAAGAATTACATAGAATTAGGTAGAGTTCCAGCACGTACACGTTGGACCGATGTAGCAAGAAAGAAGAGAGAGCAATGAGTAAAGAAGTAACATACGTAATGGTTAAACCAGACGGTGTTCAAAGATCATTAGTTGGAGAAATAATTCAACGTTTCGAGAGAAAGGGATTGCAATTGGTTGGTCTCAAGCAAGTTATTCCTAGCGAAGAAATAGCTAAGAAACACTATGAAGTACATTCTGAGAGACCTTTTTTTCCTGGTTTAATCAAATTTATTACAAGTGGTCCAGTAGTTTGTATGGCTTGGTCAGGTCGTGATGCAATCAGTGTAGCACGTAATTTGATAGGGCCAACAAATGGTCGCGAGGCATCTCCAGGCACAATTCGCGGAGATTTTGGAATGGATATTGGATATAATATGATTCATGGTTCAGACGCTGCCGAAACTGCAGAATTTGAGTTAGGTTTATGGTTCCCTGAAGGGTTGAACGAATGGACACAAGATAGTCAATCTTGGGTTTACGAATAAATCCAATAGGTCACAGTTTTAATCCCATTTCTAATGGTGAAATAATGTCTAATCCACAAGATTCACGAGTGGGTGTTATTCGTATTGAAGGTACTAACTGCGAAGATGAGTCTGCACAAGCTTTTTCATCATTGGGTTGTGAAGTGGAGAAAGTTCATCTAAAGCAATTAGTAGGAGAAGTAGAGCCTTCAAATTGCCGGAATTTAAACGATTATGATGCGTTGTATTTCCCAGGAGGTTTTAGCTCAGGAGATTACGTAAGGGCAGGTGCAATTTTTGCATCAAGGATGAAAGCAGGTCTCAAAACACAAATTGATGATTTTATTAGTTCAGGTAAGCCCGTATTAGGAATTTGTAATGGTTTTCAAATTTTAGTAGAGCTAGGAGCCTTGCCAGGAACAGATAGCGGGACAACAAAGATACCTAATGCAGTTCTTCATACTAATGATTCTAACAGGTTTGAAGCAAGACACGTTAATTTGAAAGTAAACTCATCAAACAAAAGTTTCTTTTTAGATAAATATGAAACCGATCAAGTATTGGCTATTCCTAACGCGCATGCAGAGGGAAAGTTAATTTTGGATAAAGATAAATTAACTGAAATCGAGAGTAACAATCAAGTTGCTTTTAGATATTGTAATTCAGAAGGTTCATTGGAAGCTGGATATCCTTGGAATCCTAACGGTGCACCCAACGATATTGCAGGGATTACGAACTCTAGAGGAAATGTTCTAGGAATGATGCCACACCCTGAGCGAGTTTTCCATGGTTGGCAGCATACAGATTGGACATCTACTGGTAAAAATCCAGAGGGTCCTGGGGACGGTAGAGCTTTGTTTGAGGGAGTAGTTGAATTTCTTTGCAAATAAATGATTTAGATGTTGCAATCAAGGCAGTTATTCGAGCGTCTGAAATTATTGCTGAAAGTTATGGCAATTTCAAACAATTAGATTTTAAGTCGGATATTGATGTTGTAACTGAAGTAGATTTTCGATGCGAGGAAGCGATTACTAAAATTTTACGAGACGAAACTCCAGAATATGGAATTATTGCAGAAGAAGGAACTAGTTTTCCTGGCGAAAAAGTATGGATAGTAGATCCTCTTGATGGAACTATTAATTTTTCGCACTCGTTTCCATTATTTGGCCCATCAATTGGATTGTGCAAAGGAAATGAAGTATTAGTTGGTGTGATTGCAGATCCAGTACGTAAAGAGTTATTTTATGCATCAAAGGGAAATGGAGCTTTTTTGAATGATTTATACAACAAAGGAGAACCTAAACGTTTACATGTTTCAAATGTCAGTAAAATGAAGCAAGCAATTGTAGCTTCAAGTCTTCCTTATAATCGAGATGGTGAATATTATGAGAAAATGGGACGTAAATTTGTAGCTCTAGAAAAAGAGATTCAGTCAACAAGGAAGTTAGGAATGGCTGCGCTAACTATGGCATATATTGCAGCAGGCAGATTAGAGGGTTATATCGTGACTGGTGCAAAATCTTGGGACATGGCTGGAGGAATAGCGATTCTAGAAGAAGCAGGAGGAAAAATTACAAATTACAAGGGCGAGCCATATACACTAGACACGCTTGAATGGCTTGCTTCTAATGGCCATTTACATGAAAACTTTGTAGAGATATACAAATAATTAATTTAGCCAGTTCTTTGGAGTATTATGACAAATCAATTGTATATGACTATGAATGATGGGTACAAGATTCCAGTTGTAGGGTTAGGTACTTGGAAATCAGAGCCTGGTGATTCAACCTACAATGCAGTTTTTGATTCTATTGAAGCAGGCTATAGACACATAGACACAGCTAGAGCTTACGATAATGAATCAGATGTAGGTAGAGCAATTAATGCAGTAAGCGTTCCGCGAAATGATTTGTTTATAACTACAAAATTATGGAATAAAGACCAAGGCTATGAAACGGCGCTTGAGGCATGCGAGAAGAGTTTAGCAAGGTTAGGTTGTGGATATATTGATCTTTACCTAATCCACTGGCCGTTGAAAGATTTAAGAAATGATTCTTGGAGGGCTTTCATAGAACTCCGGAATAAAGGTCTTTGTAGGTCTATAGGTGTGAGTAATTTTACTATCGATAATTTGAAAGAATTAGAGTCAAAATATGATATTTTACCTGCAATTAATCAGGTAGAATTTCATCCTTATCATTATCAAAGAGATCTTTTAGAATATTGTAACTCGAAAAACATAATTATTGAGGCTTACAGCCCATTAGTTCATGCGAAGCGTATGGACGAGCCGCGATTAGTCAAGATTTCAGAAGAATTAGGCAAGACTCCTGCTCAAGTTTTGATTCGTTGGGCAATTCAAAGAGAGATGGTCGTGCTTCCTAAATCAGTTAATCGAGACAGAATCATAGAAAACTTTGCAGTTTTCGATTTTGAAATTCCAAATTCAGTGATGAATCAGTTGGATGATTTAGATGAAAGATATGTGACCTGTTGGGACCCACATAATCCACCTCCTTACGCTCCAGTTTAGATAAAGAAGCACAAAAAAATAATTTATTGAGCTCCAATCCATTATTTTGTGTATGCAAAATGCATATATATACAAAATGCATACTTTTTAATACTATTGTCTTCATAACGATAATATGTCTAAAACAGACTACACTTCCATAAGAGTAACTAAAAAAGTAAAAGAAAGTCTTCAAAAATATGTTGAAGAATGCTATGATGATCTATCAATTAATTCAATGCTGAAAGTTCATATAGAAAATTTGAATGATGGCCACGTTAGATTTCCAAAGTATGGAATGTACGAATGCCCTGAAAGCAGAAAGCAAAAGATGCGTTCTTCTATAAACAATAAATCGATTAAAAAAAGCGCTAATAATTTATCATTAACAGGAAGTTTACCTTCAGATCCATATACTCGAACAGAGTCTGACACTATGGGAGAAATGGAAGTTCCAAAATCCGCATTGTGGGGTGCAAGTACGCAACGGGCAGTACTCAATTTTCCAATTAGCGGTATTCCAATGTCACGTTCTTTTATTCGAGCTTTAGGGTATATCAAGGCCGGAGCTGCAGCAGCAAATGCAGAACTAGGAATTATTGATAATCAAATGAAAGAAGTGATAATCTCAGCTTCATTGAGTGTGGCCGAAGGAAAATACGATGAGCATTTTCCAGTAGATGTTTTTCAAACTGGATCTGGGACTTCAACAAATATGAATGCTAATGAAGTAATTGCTACTATCTCGTCCGAGCAGAGTGGCCTAAAGATACACCCTAATGATCATGTAAACCAAGGACAATCATCGAACGATGTAATTCCATCAGCCCTTCATTTATCAGCACTCATTGAAATAGAAGAGAGTCTCTGTCCTTCATTGCTAAATTTACAAACTAGTCTTAACCAAAAGTCCGAAGAGTTCATGTCTGTAATAAAGACAGGTCGAACTCATTTAATGGATGCTACGCCAATAAGACTAGGGCAAGAGTTTGTGGGCTATGCAGGACTGATTGAGCGTTCGCTTGATAGATTATTACTTGCCAAAGATGAATTGTCACTGCTTGCGTTGGGAGGTACTGCAGTAGGTACTGGTGTAAACACCAAGGTTAAATTTTCAGAACTGGCTTGTCAATATATATCTAAGTTTTCGGGAATAGATGTTTATGAAACAGACAATCATTTCTTGGCCCAATCTAGTCTAGATGGTGCGCTGACAACTAGTGGAGTGCTGCGAGGCTTGGCAGTTAGTTTACAGAAGATTGCTAATGATATTCGTTTAATGGGATCAGGACCGCGTTCAGGCATTGCTGAATTATCTCTACCGGCAGTTCAGCCAGGTTCTTCAATTATGCCAGGTAAAGTTAATCCAGTTATTCCTGAGGCAATCATACAGGCTTCTTCACAAGTAATAGCTTGCGATACAGCTCTTGTTCAAAGCGGACAAGGCGGTTATTTTGAACTAAACACAATGTTGCCCTTTGCAGCTCACAATCTTTTGCAGGCAGTTTCACTTTTATCTTCATCGGTTGAAGTTTTTGCAACAAAGTGTATTGATGGTCTTGAGGCTACCAATAAAGGTCCGGAGTTATTGATGTCAGGATTGATGCTGGCCACTACTTTAGCACCAGTAATAGGCTATGAAAAGGCAGCTAAAATTGCAAAAGAAGCTCATAAGTCTGGCCAAACAGTTCTAGAAACTTCACTAGAGTTAACTGATCTATCTAAAGAGGAGCTTATTGAAATATTAAATCCCGAAAAAATGGTTAAACCCAGCGACTAAATCCTTTCACTAACCAGAGATTCTACGACACTGGGATCAGCCAATGTAGAGATATCACCTAGATTGTCCACATTATCAGAAGCTATGTTTCTCAGAATTCTCCTCATTATCTTGCCGGAGCGAGTTTTTGGTAACCCCTCAGTAAATTGTATTTTTTCAGGGGTAGCGTGTGGACCGATGTCTGCCCTTACTATTTTAGTAATTTCAGATTTAGTTTTTTCAGTTATTTTCCTGCCAGTTCTAAGAGTTACAAATGCATAGATTGAGTTTCCTTTTATTTCATGGGGATAACCAACAACTGCAGCCTCAGCTACATCAGGATGTCTTCCTATTGAGCCTTCAATTTCAGCAGTACCTAAATTATGTCCTGATACGATTATAACATCGTCTACTCTTCCAGTTATCCAATAATATCCTTTTTCATCTCTTTTACATCCATCTCCAGAAAAGTATTTACCAGGGAAACGCGAAAAATAGGTATCAAAAAATCTTTGATGATCTCCATAAACAGTTCTCATTATGCTTGGCCATGGCCTTTCCATTACCAGATTTCCTTCAACGTTGTTTCCTTCTAAAACGTTCCCTTCATCGTCTACTAGTTGCGGTAAAATTCCAAAAAATGGTCTAGTTGCAGATCCAGGTTCAGTTTCAGTAACTCCAGGCAATGGTGTAATCATTATTCCACCAGTTTCAGTTTGCCACCAAGTATCAACAATAGGGCATCTCTCGTTACCAATAACGGAATGGTACCACATCCATTCAGGTTCTTTAATTGGCTCTCCGACGGTCCCCAGTAATCTTAAACTTTCAAGATTGTATTTTTTTGGCCAATTGTCACCTTCTTTCATTAAAGCTCTTAATGCGGTAGGTGCAGTATAGAAAATATTCACTTTATGTTTTTCAATAATCTCCCAAAATCTTCCATAATCAGGATAATTTGGTACCCCTTCAAACATCATTGTTACAGCGCGATTTGCCATAGGTCCATACACAATATATGAATGGCCTGTAATCCATCCAATATCAGCAGTACACCAATAAATTTCTCCTGGTTTATAGTCGAAAATATAATGATGAGTTGTAGAAGTATAAACCATATATCCACCAGTAGTGTGCATTACGCCTTTTGGTTTTCCCGTGGAACCACTAGTGTACAGAATGAATAAAGGATCTTCCGCGTCCATTATTTCAGGTTCACATAAACTATCAGCTGATTCCATAGCCTCATGCCACCAAACATCCCTCCCTCGTATCATTTCAGTAGGACTTCCAGTTCTTCTAACAACAAGAACTTTCTCAATAGATGGCGTATTTTTGAGAGCTTCATCAGCATTCTTCTTCATTGGAATATCAGTCTTTGTACCTCTAACTCCAGTATCTTGAGTGACTAGGACTTTACATTCGGAATCATTGATTCTTGATTCTAAACTATCCGGAGAAAAAGCTCCAAAAACAACAGAATGTACAGCACCTATTCTTGCGCAGGCCAATAGTGCAATAGTTAATTCAGGTATCATTTGCATATAAATGCATACACGGTCTCCCTTAGCTACGCCTAAATCTTTCAAAGAATTTGCAGCTAGTTGTACTTCTCTTAATAAATCATCATAGGTTAATTTCCGGTTTTCTGAGGGGTTATTTCCCTCCCAAATCAGAGCAGTTTCGTTCCCGAATCCACTTTCTACATGTCTATCAACACAATTGTAGCATGCGTTCAATTTAGCATCCTCAAACCAACTGATTTCAGCTTTGTTAAAATCCCAATTCCATACTTTTCCCCATTTTTTAAACCAAGAAATTCGTTCGGCTTGTTCAGCCCAAAAACCTTCAGGATTTTTTATAGAATAATCATATATTTCATTGTATTTTTCAATACTTCCGATGTATGCATTATCCTTAATTTTTTCATTAGGTTTAAATGATTTCATACTTTTTATTAAGTAATGCCGAACAAAAGCCTTTCGAAGCATAAAAAACAAAATCCCCCTCCTTTAGATGATTAATGGATATTTGCCTTAAGTGCGGGGCTGAACCTCCCCTCATTTCCCAAATTTGCCATAAATGCGTTCGTGAAACTGTGGTAATTTCACGTCTTCCAGAAGTATTAAGAATGGTAGACTGCAAGTCTTGTTATTCCTTGAAAATACCCGGAACTTGGCTTGAATTCGACAGTGTTGAATCAGCAGTAGGGCATTTCTTTGAAAGTTCAATTATTTGGCATGATAATTTATCTCAACAAAAAACTGATTTGACGTTGAGGCAATTAGATCCAAGCAAATATCGAGTTCTGGCTAAAACAAGAGCAAATTATGGCGGACTTGCTCTTGAATCAGATTTGGAGCAGGTTGTCGAGATTAAGTATCAAGTATGCCAAACATGTTCAAGGCATGCAGGAGGTTACTATGAAGCCATTTTACAGATTAGGACTAAGCAAAAGTCGGTTTTAGATGCTGCAGTTGAAAAAGTTTTCAAAGATATCGATTCTTCCCCAGCTGAATTTTTTTCTACTGAAAATGGACCTGTAAAAGGTGGTTTTGATTTTCAATTGTCATCCACAGAGAGAGCAAGAGCTTTGGCTAGAGAGTTAATGATTCAGTTTGGAGGACACGTTAATGAGACTAATAGTTTAGTCGGCCGTAAAGACGGCAGAGACCTATTGAGACACACTTTTGGAGTACGTCTACCAAGTTTTTTAGTGGGAGACTTTCTTTTAATTAAAGAAAAAGTTTATCAGGTTACGAGGTTAGATAGAAGGAAAGCAAAGCTAAAATTGATGGAATCACCATATACAAAGAAAATGGTGGAAATAGATACTCTTAGAAACCCTAACATTTTAGACGACTCTCTTAACGTTCAAATAATAAGTTCAAGAGAAGATCAATTTTTACTTTTAGATCCTTACACGCATCAGACTGTTGAGGCTGTTTCTCCACCCAATTGGAACGGTAAAACAGTTGAAGCACTACGTTTTGGCAATGAAACGTTCTTTATTTGGAACTAACCTTGATTATGTATTCCTATAGGTTCTTCGCTTACACTCCTGTGTTCTTTTGAAGAGTCACTTCGAATTCTTTCTATTTTTTCTAAGTATTCAGATGAGACATTCTCAGTCACATAAAATCCGTTAAAGCAGGAAGTGTCGAATTCTTGAGGCCCAGTAGCTTCAATTTTCACGCTTTCCACTAAATCTTCCAGATCTTGGTAAAATAATCTATCAGCTCCCATATTTTTGGCTATTTCTTCAATTGTATTTTTGTTTGCTATAAATTCACTGGATGCAGCCATATCAATTCCATAAACATTAGGAAATCTTACAGGAGGTGCTGCAGATGCAAAGTATACTTTTTTGGCCCCGGACAGCCTTGCCATTTCCACAATTTTTCTTGAAGTGTTACCTCTAACGATAGAGTCATCTACGAGGAGAACTTTTTTCCCTGCAAATTCATGTTCAACAGTATTCAATTTTTTTCTAACAGAGTCTCTTCGAATTGATTGTCCTGGCATGATAAATGTTCTTCCAATATATCGGTTTTTTACTAGTCCCTCACGATAATCAATATCCAATTCTTTCGCTAATTGTATTGCAGAAATTCTTCCGCTGTCTGGAACTGGTATAACTACGTCAATATCGTGTTCAGGCCACTCTTTCAAAATTTTTTTGGCTAATAATGTACCCATGTTTAACCTTGCTTGATGTACAGACACCCCATCAATTACCGAGTCAGGTCTAGCAAAATAAACATACTCAAAGATACAAGGAGACAATTTCGTATTGCTGCTGCATTGTTCCTTAGACATATTTCCGTTATTGTCAATAAACATAGCTTCTCCAGGTGCCAAATCAGTCACGTCATCAAAGCCTAATGAATTAAGAGCAACACTTTCTGAAGATATTCCCCATGAAAAATTTTCCTCAGAATCATTTTTGCCAAATACTAAAGGTCTGATTCCATTAGGATCTCTAAAAGCAAAAAGTCCATAACCGGCAATCATTCCAACTACAGCATATCCTCCAGAACATCGGTTGTGTAGGCCTTCGACGGCTTTGAATAAATCTTTAGGCTTCAGGTTTGGAGGTTCGCTAGTATCTTTCCGATTATTTTCTAGTTCATTAGCAAGTATATTCAGTAAAATTTCAGAGTCAGAGTTAGTATTTATATGTCTTAAATTTTCCTTGTAAAGCTCGTTAGTAAGCTCTTCAGCGTTTGTTAAATTTCCGTTGTGTGCAAGCGAAATTCCATATGGATGATTAACGTAAAGTGGTTGTGCTTCTGCAGCAGATGCAGTACCTGCAGTTGGATATCTGACATGTGCAATTCCAGATTTTCCTCTTAAGTTATGGATATGCTCTTTTTGGAATACATCATTGACTAAACCATTATCTTTTCTCAGGTGTAGCTTATCTTCATCACATACAACAATACCTGCGGCATCTTGTCCACGGTGTTGTAAAACTAACAATCCATCATACAAAAGATTGCTTATTGGACCTTTATTAGCTAAAATTCCAAGAATACCGCACATTTAATTATCAATTAAACATATGAAAGGGGGGATTTAGTCTTTTCAGTTAAAATATAACTAATGAGTCTTAGACCACTTGTATTCACGAGTTTTCGAACTTGCCCCGAACCCACATGCAGCACATCTTTTCTTACGCATGTGATATGCATGACGACCACATCTTCTGCAGATTAAGTGAGTCTGTCTTTGGCGTTTACCTTGTGCAGCAGTTCCTTTACTCATTTTTTACCATAATCTCCCGAAAGCAGTTCTCGGACCGTATCGGGGTGATGCTTCACCTGAAGGGGTTATAAAATAATTTGTTTAGCCCAAGCCTATAGTTTTGTAGTCAAAACCTACACGTTCAGCTTCATTTGAATTTAATGCCCTTCTTCCATCGATTAACACGTTTCCGGCCATTCGTCTCAAAAGTAACTCTAAATCTAAATTTTGATACTCTTCCCATTCGGTCATTAAAATTACGCAATCTGCCTTTTCAGTTGCTAACTCTGGAGTTGCAGTCATTGGAATGTCTACGATTTCTTTAAAATTAGTCATTCCTTCTGGATCATGGGCAGTTACATTTGCTCCTTTTTCAATCAAATTTTTGATAACAATTTCACTTCTACTTTCACGGACGTCATCTGTGTCTGGTTTGAAAGCTAAACCGAGAACAGCTATGTTTTTACCTTTTATCACGCCTAGCCTTTCCTCAGCCATTTTTACAATTAGTTTTGGTTGTAAATCATTGACTTCTAAAGTAGCTTTTAGCATAAGAGATTCAACTTTAGAGTTTTTTGCAGCTGCAGCCAGAGCTTTAACGTCTTTTGGAAAACAAGATCCTCCAAAACCAGCACCAGCCCTAAGAAATTCAGATGAAATTCGACTATCCAATCCCATTCCTTCAGCTACTTCTTGAAAATCAATTCCCCATACATTGGACATATTTGCGATTTCGTTTACGAAAGAAATTTTAGTAGCCAGAAAAGAATTAGATGCGTACTTTATCAATTCAGCAGTTCTAGGAATACATTCAAGTTTAGTACAATTGTATGATTTGTACAACTCATTCAATTTTTCCCGAGCAATTTCATCAGCATAGCCTATCACTATCCTGTCAGGATTCTGAGCATCATGAATGGCATTTCCCTCTCTTAGGAACTCAGGATTCATACCTATCCCTAATTTTTCTCTTTTCCACCCGCTTTTCTTCAAAATGTTTGGCATTACTACTTCTTCGGTTGTTAACGGAATGACTGTTGACTTAACAATTACAGTATGAGTTCCATCCTTATCCCTAAGCGCACGTCCTATTTCAGATGATGCGGATTTAATGTAACTTAAGTCAATGTTTCCTTCCTTATCTGATGGAGTGCCTACGCAGATAAATGTAATATCTGAGTTTCGTATATTTTGTTTAATTTCAGTAGAGCCTTTTAAATTTTTAGCTTTAAGTCCTTGTTGAATAAGTTTGTCTAATCCGGGTTCGTATATTGGAGATTTTCCACTATTCAGAATATTTATTTTTTCTTCAGCAATGTCCAAGCAAACAACTTGGTTGCCTAGGTCTGCTAATGTAGCACCAGTTACAAGTCCGACGTACCCAGTTCCTACGACACTTACTTTCATAAAATTCTAAGGGCGGACCTACATAAAATGCTCTCTATTGAGAGTTGTGGTATCAGACTTAGTAGTAAAGAAGCGCAGGCCAATAAACAAAAAAGAAGCGCGCTTCATTAAAGAGGGCCTTTTTCGCACCCATAATCTTGATATGCCAATTACTGCAGGTAAATATGAAATTGGCAAAACAGATAATTTTGACGTTTTAATTTCTAAAGGAAATATTATTGCTCTAATAGATGACACAGTAGTCCATTTGGCAGTTAGAGGTTTACTTTCAAATTCAGTAGTTAATGGCTGGGTTCAGGTAGATATGGGAGCAGTTCCGTATGTTTGCAATGGGGCTAATACAATGTCAGCAGGGATTAACGGTGTAAGTCCAGAAGTAGTCAAAGGCCAATATGTTTGGATAAGAGAGGAAAACCATCATAAACCATTAGCAATTGGTATTGCGTTGATGAACGCAGAAGAGATGCTTACGTCTACAAAAGGTAAGGCAATAAAGTCATTACATTATATAGGCGATAAGATTTGGAATTACGGTATCAAAGATTAGTTGAAAAATGAAGAAAATAAGTTTATGTCTGTCAGTTGCCTTTTTGCTCTTATTCTTGGTTGGAGATGCTGAAGGCGAAAACTTTGCCTCAGTGCCGATGTTCATAACAGGAGAATCTGAAGGTTCATTGTCTATTGATTCGCCATCAGGCTCTAACGTTGAAACTGTAGCAATAGCTTCGAATGAGCAAGATCAACAAGGAGTTTTCAAGGAATTAGGTAGGTGGAGTACTGGTTCACTAGACGTAAATTCAAATCTCTCAGGCGATTGGTCTGGAAATACTTGGGTCTCCTCAAATAGAGATGCTACTGTTAATATCAGATACACCATAATACAAGATGATAATAATTTGGCTGCGTTTGAATTTACAGACGTAGTTGCTGCTGGAGACACTATTGAAATCACTGGTTCTTCTAATATAGAATTAACAAATTTAGGTACTTCATCTCTAACTTTACTGATTGAAGCTAGTTGGACAGCTCAGCCAGGTACACCACCACCTGCACCACCAGCTAATACGACAATTCTAATGGAATACGGTTCCTCTTCTAGAAATACAGGTGTCGAGATATCAATAAGCCATGTACAAATACGTGGTGGCGGTGAACCATTTGTTAACGAAGGTCAATCGGAAATTACAATCTACGTCAAAGTATATTCAGTATTTGGAGTAGATCAAATTTTGTCAAACAGTAAAAATAGTTATGAACTATCCATGGGCCCTAGGGATGAATCTATTTGGGAATCTTCAGTAGATTCAGTTTCCGAAAAAAGTAGCTACATGGAAATTCAATTTTTGTGGTCTTACGAAGGTAAAAGTTTACCTGCAGGCGATAATGATTATGATGTTAGCATTAAAGTTTCAGACATATTAACTGGAGACGATTGGAGTGATAACAGAATACTCAATATTTACATTACTCCAAAACCAGATGTTGAGATGGATCCTGTTTCTAGTACTTCGAAAAAGGTAGTACTCGGTAATAGCGCAATATATACCCTATCAATCAGAAATACTGGTTCCGGTGAAGATGATTTCATTGTTACTACTGAGTACGATAATAATTGGGACATATCAATAGATTATACAGATTTTATGCTGGATGCAGGAGATAGCAAAACAATCAAGGTAACTATTACTCCGCAAGATTCAGTATCAGATGGTCAAGAATTATCGATAACCATTACAGTTACCGCAGCATCAGATTCATCCATTAAAGATTCAAGAGTTTTAATAACAACTGCTGAAGAAGCTGAGCCGGATTGGGATTTTTCAATAGAAATTATTGAGACTGGTAATGATAATTTTGATGGAGCTTCATTTATTATTAAAGACAGAGAGCCATTAGAAATGCAGGTTTTGATAACTAATCGTGGTAATACTGAAAACAATTACAACCTTGCAGGTTCATCGCAGGATGATTCTTTCATTTATTCGTTCAATCCAAGTTTTGTTTCTTCCTTGAACCCCGGCCAGGAAGCCGAAGTAACTGTTAAGTTAACTCCACGATCAGATTATTTTGGAACAAGTACTTTAGTTCAAATTGAAGGGACTTCTGCAGGTAACGGCAATAAAGAGTCCGCTACATTTTCGGTTGAATTTCTTCAAAGTGGCTTAATTAATCTTAGAAACTCGAATCTTCAATTGTCCTCTGCTATAGGTTCATCTTCCTCTCATACTTTCGATATAACTAATCTTGATATAAACGAAGCTAAACAGATATACTTTGAAGTCGATGGTTTGTCGGTAAACGATCAATTAGCAAAAGATTGGGTAACTTTTTTCGATAAAGATGGAAATCAGATTTCATACGGTTCTTTCAAGACATTGCTTCCGGGGCAGCAATCGGTTGAAATAACAATGCGATCTTCTGTTCCAGCTAGTTCAGATATAGAAACCTATAATCTTCAAGTTTGGATAATGAATGAAGAAGGTTTACGTATTTCTGAGTCTTACTCATTTAAACTAAAAACAACGGCAGCAGTAGAGGAAGAATCCTCGAACCTTTTATTGTTTGGAGGCGTTTTAGTATTTGGTCTTCTATCAGCGATATACATTTATCAAAAATATTCTAATTATGATGATTATGAAGATGATTTTGAGGATGATTATGACGATGATAACCAATATCAGGATTTAGATGATATGGGTACTGAACCACAGCAAGCTGTGG
>Ga0208130_1000806_pt1 | contig 15809 bp, 15 predicted proteins | sample ETNtaG_31_FD_185771 | JGI IMG/M metagenome (GOLD analysis project Ga0208130, IMG submission 185771) | Marine microbial and viral communities from oxygen minimum zone, Eastern Pacific Ocean - ETNP201310SV78 (SPAdes) (version 2) | ecosystem: Environmental > Aquatic > Marine > Oceanic ...
ATCGTTGAGCACCGTGAGCAGCCGTCCGCTGCTGTCGTGTTCGAAGAAGTCCATCTCCAGTTTCTGGAGATGGTCATAGGCCTCAAGACGCAGGCTGTGTTGAGCGCTTTGGGCGAGGTTGCGCCAGAGCAGGCCATAGAGATATTCAAAAAAGGATTCAGCCGTCCAGACCAGGAACGACAGCACTGCCAGCACGATCAACTGACTGAGCACCGTGGTGGCGCCGAGCTGAGCAAGCCATGACGTGTCCTGCTGAACAACGACATCCACAGCGAGCGCGATCAGCACCGGTGGTGCCAGATCGAAGATTTTGTTGATCACCGAGCAACTGGCCGCACACCAAACCCTGCTGCGGTAAGGGCGCAGATGCTGAAACAAACGAATCAGAGGCGCCTGCTCACTGGCATGGGGCTTGGAATGGGGCATCCGTTCGGCGTGCTCACTGTCTTATTCAAGCGTTGTGTTGAGCAGTCGCTTGAGTCCATTCACAGCCGAGCTAGACCATGAAAGGAGAACGAGGAGGTTTCATGACCCGTTCACGCGCACTGAACCGATTCCATCGGTATTTGGCACACCGTCATCGGCAGACCCTGCGCTGCAGGATTCCGGACGCTCAAGCTGAATGGGGTGGACATCAACGACTGGACGTGAGTCAGCGCCTACAACGGCGTGCTCTTCAGCGTGATCAGTGGCTGGATGGCTTGGAGCAGGAGCCAGCTCTCTGAGCCGGCTCCAAGGCGTTGATCACCAGCGATTTCCGCCACCGCCGCCGTAGCCACCGCCACCGCCATCACGGCCGCCGCCGCCGCCGCCATAGCCACCGCGGCCACCGCCGCCGCCACCGCCGCCACGCTCACGGGGTGTGGCTTTGTTGACACGGATCATCCGACCCATCCATTCGACATTTTGGAGGTCGTCGATTGCTTTCTGTTCGTCTTCGTCGGTGTTCATTTCAATGAAGCCGAAGCCGCGCTTGCGACCTGTCTCTCTGTCGAGAGGAAGGCTGGCGCTCTTCACTTCGCCGTACTGGCTGAACAGGTCAAGCAGATCTTCCTGCTCAGCCTGGAAGGAGAGATTGCCGATGTAGATGGTCATTTCCTATTGGGACCGATGGACATTTGATCAGTGAAGCCGTGGTCCGAATTGGAAAGTCCTTGATGCTGTAGCCGAGAAGCTGAAGCCTGGGGGAGCGAGCCGATCAGAGCCGAACGATAATGCTGATGCTGTTACACGCTACAGCCTGGACAGGAAAGAGACGCGAAAAAAGTGTCTAATTCCAGGTGGGGCTTGTTGATAAAGGTATTGGCGGTTTGCGGATCAGCTTCAAAGCACACCGATCAACAGTTCAGCTTTGGGGAGGCACCCTGACCAACTTCGGCTGGAATTCAGATTTTGAAGCGTTCCGCTGCCTGTTGTGTGCAGGTTTCCTGTGCCGATTCAATGGTGCTCAGCAGAGATTGCCACTGAATTGAATTGCCCTTGTTCATTTCTCTGAGAAAACAGTCACAGGTGAAATCTCCCATCCCCTTTGGCGGCACTTTGCCGGCCTGACTCATGGCCGTCTTGAAGCCCGCAAGGCAAAGCTGAGTGATCTTGTTTTCAGCTTCCACGGAGTGTGCGGGCCCGCAGACCGGGATCAGCGTGGCGAGTGCCATGCTGATCAAACAAAGGCGGCCGACCATCAGGGTCAGGAGGCTGGAGTGATCTGCAGCTCTCGGTTCATGACTTTCAGTCTGCGAAGAGCGTTGTACACATCCTCAGGCATGCCTTTGGGAAGATCCACAAGACTATGCGCATCAAAGATCTGAATTCTTCCGATCATTCGCCCCTGCAGGCCTGATTCATTGGCGATAGCGCCGACGAGGTTCCCCGGTTTGACCCGGTCGCGATAACCCACCTCAACCCTGTAGCGCATCATGTTGTCCTCAGGAGGGCGTGACTCTCGATCGACGCGGCGACGATCGCGACCGCGTGGATCGCGCCGATCATCGCGACGATCGGCGCGAGCAGGTGTCTTGAGCCAGCCTTCATCACCCTGCACCAGCAGCGGTTGATCACCCACTGCAAGCTTTAGGGCTGCCACTGCCAGCTGCTCCATGCTCAGCTCGTTCTCCTGGCCCACCCTTTGAATCAGCTCCTGTAGCAGGGTGGTTTCTTCGTCGCTTTCGGCTACAGCAGCCTGACTGAGGCGGCTACGCAGCCGATTCAACCTGCTCTCGTTGATTTCGGCATTGCTGGGAATGTCCATCGGTTCAATGGCCTGACCCACCGCCCGTTCGAGGTTGCCGACAAAGCGACGTTCCCGAGGCGTGATGAACAAGATGGCTTCGCCTGTGCGGCCTGCTCGACCTGTGCGGCCGATGCGGTGCACGTATGCCTCGCTGTCGAATGGCATGTCGTAGTTGATCACCAGCCCAATCCGGTCCACATCAAGACCACGGGCTGCCACGTCTGTGGCGACGAGGATGTTCACCGTGCCCTTGCGCAGGCGATCAACCGTGCGTTCGCGCTGGTTTTGCGGAACATCGCCATTGAGAACCGCCACATCATGACCTGACGCCTCCAGGGACTCAGCAACGGTGAGAGTGATGGCCTTGGTGCGGGCGAAAATGATCACGCCTTCCCCGGTTACAGCCTCCAGGACCCGATTCAAGGCCTCGAGTTTGTGACTGTTCTGAAGGGTGATGGATCTGTGACGGATTCGTTTGGCTTCACGGTCTTGGGTCTTGATGGTGATCTCTGCTGGTTCGCTCAGATAGCGCTTCGAGAGACGACGGATCTCATTCGGCATCGTTGCTGAGAACAGCACCACCTGACGCTCTTCAGGCAGTTGCTCAAGAATCCACTCCACATCGTCGATGAAGCCCATTCGCAGCATCTCGTCGGCTTCATCCAGCACCAGACTGCGCAGTCCTGAGGTATTCAGTGTTCCCTGGCGCATGTGGTCCATCACGCGGCCAGGGGTCCCGACCACCACATCCACACCACGCTTGAGGGCATGAATCTGCGATCTGAAATCGGATCCTCCGTAGATCGCCAGCACATTCAGATGGGGATGTCCGGCGGCGTAAGCCTTGAAGGAGTCGGCAACTTGCATCGCCAGTTCACGAGTGGGTGCGAGCACCAGCACCCTCGGCTGATTGCTACGCCCCTCAAGGCGTTCCAGTAGGGGCAGCGCAAAGGCAGCGGTCTTGCCTGTGCCGGTCTGAGCTTGGCCGACCAGATCGCGGCCCAGCATCAGTTCTGGAATTGCTGCTTTTTGAATCGGGGATGGTTCCTTGTAGCCCTTGTCATCAAGGGTCTTCAGCAGTGCTTCGCTGAATCCGAAACCAGCAAAGCCCGATGGTTTGGACTCCTCAGTGCTTGGGTCTGCGCCGGATTCGTCGTCCCCGCTCGGTTCAATCACGGTGGTGAACAGATCCTGTTCTGCGGCCTCGGCTGTTGGTACAGGAAGCTCTGAAACAGTGAGATCCACTGCGCAGGGCTCAACGGCCTGCGATTGCGTCTGGGTCATGTCGATGAAGGCGGTCTGCCTGATTGATCCTTCAAATCAGGCCTGCAACGTCCCATCGGCATGTTGTGCCGCGCTGTATTGCTTGCCTTCTTTTCAAAGGTGAACGATCAATTTATCACCCTCCCGAAGTCATCCTCCAGTCGTTCGATGTCGGATTCCAGCAAAATTGCGCCGCGTTGGACTTCGATGATCAGAAGATCTCCGGGACCTCCGAAGGCCCGATGAATGGCTCTTACAGGAATTTCAAAGGTATTGCCCACCGCAGCGTCCATCCAGGTGCCATCGCAATAGACGGACCCACTTCCAGCGGCAATCACCCAATGTTCGCTGCGATGTTGGTGGCGTTGCAGGCTGAGCCGCGCGTTCTCCTTCACAAGTAGTCGCTTCACTTTGTAGCCGGCTCCCTCGGCCAGCTCTTCGTACCAGCCCCAGGGACGATCCACTCTTGTTGTCACACCGACCCCTGACGATCGATCGCCCCCAGCATGCCGCTGCTCTTTGAGGATGCCAGTCGCACCACAGTCAGTTGATGACGAGCTCTTGTGATAGCCGTGTAGAGAAGCGCTGTGTTGCTTGTGTCATCGCAAGGTGGCCATAGCAGCACCACTTGATCAGCCTCGCTGCCCTGAGCTTTGTGAATCGTGAGAGCGACAGCAGGCTCGATTCGGCGGACCCTGGCTGGATGCAGTAGTCGATAAACACCGTGGCCTGATTCATCACTGCATCGGAACAGCAGCCTGCGTGTTTCGCCGCTGCCGATGCAGAGCCCAAGGTCGCCGTTGGCAAGACCCAGTTCGATTTGATTGTCGCTGCAGAGAACAGGCAACCCCTCGGGCCAATCACGAGCATCACTGCCCGACACCAAATGCCGGTGAAGACTGTCCACTCCCCATAACCCCCGACGCCGCGGGCAAAGCACGATCAAGGCATCGAGGCGCTCGAGAAGGGCATGGGCTCGTTCGGGATCGGGAGATCCATCAGGCCTGACCTCCAGGCTGTTGGCCGCCAACCTCAGGCTCTCCAGCTGCTGATGGACGGCATCGGTCACCGTCGCTGGAAACCGAGAAGACTCAGAGAGCAGTTGATGCACGTTGGCCGCGTCATCGAGATCCGCGAGGTCGGTCCAGAAGGCTTCTGCCCCCTGATGGCACAACAGCGAGCTCAAGCGAGCCAGGTCTCCTCGGTTTCTGTACACCTGATTTAGACGCACAGCAGCAGTGCCGAATCGCTGCTGCAGATCTGCCTTTTGTAGGTGTTGCCAGACCGCGCCGACTCCGATCGGTGGTAGCTGGTTGGCATCACCAACAAGCAGCAGTTGTGCCGTGGCTGGTAGAGCATCCATCAGTGCCTGCGCCAGTGTTAGGTCGACCATTGAGGCTTCGTCGACCACCAGCAGATCCAGGGCGAGTGGGTTGCGGCGATGACGGCTGAAGCCGCCTGGTCTGGCCTGCAGCAACCGATGCAATGTGGTGCAGGGCAATTCAGCTGTGCGTTGATCGCCTCGGATTGCGTCCTGCAGTCGCCGTGCCGCTTTTCCTGTCGGAGCGGCCAGATGAATGCGCAGATCTCCGCGATCCGCCATGGCTCGGATCAGCATGGCGCGCACGGTGCTGGTTTTGCCGGTGCCGGGCCCTCCGCTGAGCAGCACCACCCTGTGATTGCTGACCGCATTGACCGCCGCAAGCTGCTCCGGGTTGAACGTCTGCTCCGACGTCAATCTCTTGGTGTCATCTCTGCTGCGACGTCCGTCTGGCTTGCCAACGGGGGACAGTGCGCTGCGTTGGATCAGTGTCTGCTCAAGCGTCTCCATGCCCTGATGCCAACGTCGCCAGAGCAGCTGATCCCCTTCCATCACCATCAGCACAGGCTCTTTCTGCAACCAGCCGCTGGCTTCAATCACCCGTCGATGCGTCTCGGGCCAGCCATCGGCCTCCAGCTCACTGGGTTGCTGGTTGCTGGTGCCCAGATCGATACTCATCTCACCCTGGCTGAGAGCCTGGGTCATCGCCTTCACAAGATCTTTAAGAGCACTGAGCTCGTTGTTGCCGAACTCCGCCGGAGGTGGGTAGCGACGCAGCAGCATCGACATCATTCCTCGACTCAGAGCCGATGAGGTCGCTGTCTGATCGCGGGGATCCATCAATCCTCACCTCTCAAGACACAGTCGAGCGCACGGAGGCGTTGCAGAGGTGCTGCTTCAAGAATCACGCCACTGCCGCCAGATTTGGAAACACCACGAAGGAAGACGTAGGCGTATCCGCCGAGATGTCGCTCAGGCTGGTAGCCGTCGAGTCGCCACTGCAGGAATCGATGTAGGGCGACAAGGTAGAGATGGGCTTGCAGAGGATAGTGATGTTGATACATCTGCTCCTCCATGGCGCTCTGGGAATAGTGCCGTGGTCCGCAGTGCAACGGACGCCCATCCACGTCTCTTTCGCCGATCCAGTTGCTTTTCCAGTCCGCAACCCACCAACGAGCAGTGGTGGGATCGTCGCCATCAGTGAAGACCAGATCGATGGAGCCAGTGAGAAAGCCTCGGCTGAGAAATTCCAGATCTTCCAGTGAATCGGCGTAGCGTTCACCGAATCGGCGATCGGGTTCAACGCGAAAGGCCCGCGCCAGTTGCTTGGGCTGGACCGCTCTGCCCTGATGAGCGACAGGTAGATCAAAGCTGAGTTCATGCAAACGCCGTCGACTGTGCAACGACTTCAGTTGCAGATTGCCGAGTGGTCCTCCGAAGGGGGCCTGCATCAGTGTCTCTAGACCCTCGAGGACTGCGTCGTCCAAGGCGGTCTCCAGGCCGGATCGCGTCAGTTCTCGCTCCACCAGAGCGCGGTTGTTGTCCTGTTTGATGTCTTGATCAAATGGAACCTGCTCCAGGATGCGGTGCAAGCAATCACCGGCTGCTGCACCCCTGGGGAATGCTCCCAACGGGCTGTCTTTGGGATCCACCGGTTCGCTTTGATCGCTGAATGAGAGGCTTTCGGTATCTGCACCGGTCTGGGCATCCACATCGCGCCCTTCCTCAAGGTTGCGCGGGTCTGGGCTGGAGGCTTTCGCATTGCCATGGCTTGAGATCCAGGCCGAGTAGCTGCTGCGCCCCCAGCTGCGGTCAAAACCATGACTTGGTACGGCACCAGTTTGCAAGTTCCGTTCAACCATGCGGGGGTGCCAGCGGTCGGATACGGCGTTGACTTCGGCTCGATGCAGGCTGATCAAGGGACCCGGTGGGTCAGCGAGTTGCTCCAGCCATGGTGCGAGTGGATTGCCCTCCTGCCGCGCTGCCCTGGCTTGAAACAGAACTAGATGGCGTTCGGCCCGTGTCATCGCGACGTAGGCGAGACGTTCCGCTTCAGCTCGACTTTCCAGTTCATCGCATTGGCTGGCCGTATGCCCCAGTCCCCAATGTGGATTCAGCGCTACGCGCCAGCTGCCGGACTCGTCCCCTGCCGGCACACGCCACAGCGGACCTTTTGCAGGTGAGGGCGCTTCCCACAAATAGGGACAGATCACGACCGGATACTGCAGACCTTTGCTGCGATGAACAGTCACAACCGCAACCGCACTCTCGGCTAGATCGCTGAAGGGCTGGCGCTGCTCTGGGATCGTGTCGGGAGGGTCAAGGCGTTGGCGTCGCAACCAATCGGCACCACTTGGGGCATCCAAGCCCTGGCGGTGCATCGTGTCCTGCACGAGTCGTGCACATTGCTGGAGATCACCGAGTAAGCGGCCGCGGCTCGATAGATCGGCAACGGTCTGCCCATCCATCAGGCGTGCCAGGCAACCCATCAGCCCTAGTTTCGGAAGATCCACGGCGAGCTGCTGGAGCTGTGAGGCCAGTTGATCCAGCTGACCGTTGCCATCGGCGGCTGCCAGCTCATCGCTTCTCCACTGCAGGAGTGAGGACACGGCCAGTTGCCGTAATCCACCGGCATGGGCAGGACGTGCGAGTGCGTCAAGGAAGGTCTGCAGATCCGAGGCTCCCTGGCTACTGAAGACATCCCCTTGACTGACAAGGCGGCTTGGCAGTCCAGCCGCCGCCAGCTCTGCGCGGATGGCTTCGGCTTGGCGATGCCTGCTGACCAGGATGCACAGTTCGGAGGGATTCAGGTCTGGATCTTGTCTGAGGGTGTGCAGGATCAGGCCGGCGGCAACGCGGGGAATCTGCTCCTCCAGAGATGTACGGCTACTAACCCCCTCGTCGTCATCGGGATTGATGTCGTGGATCTGGAGTGATGCACTCCCCTCAAGCAGTGGCAGGGGTTGTGCGGAAGATCTTGGCATCACCTCAGGTACCGAGAGTTCGGAGAGCAGCAATCCTGGAGCCATCAGCTGATTCATGGCCTGCATCAGCAGGGGTGTTGTGCGGCGGTTGTCGAGTAGGTCATCAATACAGTCCGCTTGCCGCCGTGCCGCTTTGTAGGTGTTCAGATCTCCGCCGCGGAAGCGATAGATCGCCTGTTTGGGGTCCCCGACCATCAGCAGCAGGTGGTTCGGCGTCGAGAAAGCGGTTTTCAGAAGTCTCCACTGAAGCGGGTCGGTGTCCTGAAATTCATCGATCAGCACCGCCCGGTAGCGCGCCCGCAGAGGAGTGAGCCAAGCTTCCGCTGCATCTGACTGCGCGGGGTCGAGTGCATCCAGCAGCCCTGAAAATCCAACCACTCCGCGTTGTCTGCGCCGTTCGATCAGCTGATTCAGCCCTTTGATCAGCAGATAGCGCCAGGTCTGTTCGGCTGGTCCGTCCCAGAGGTCGGCGATGGCGGTCTGCAGTGCGGCTGAAGCAAGGCTGGGGTCGGCTTCAGCGCAGGACCGCGCCGTTTTCTGAAAGCTGCCTGGATGGAAATAACCACCGAGAAGCATCTGATTGCGTACTTCGACGTAGTGCATCGAAGGTCCACAGGTCTTGCTGATGTGGTCAATCCAGGTGTCGAGCTCCTGGCTTCGGTCTTTCCTAGGGCGGGCACTAAAGGGTTTGGTGTCGGTGCAACCGAGGCTGCGCCATTCGGCTGCGCAGCTTCGAAGGGCTTGTTCCAGAGCCGCTCCACCGCTATTCCATTCAGCAAGGAAGTGCTTCCAGCGGCTCTGCAGCCAACCCTCAAACACCTCGCCAAGCGTTTGCTCGGGCGCGATCGGCTCTGCATCCTCAGCGATGTGCACCGCACAGTCACCATCCAGTCTTTGAAGTGCTGAAGCGAATGCTTCGGGCGACAGGCCTGCTTGCAGCAGTCCTGCAACGTGCCCTGGTTCAAGCTCGAGGACCTCTTCTCGCCAGAGGTCATGAGCGACCTGGATGGCCAGGGTCTGTGGATCATCATCAAGGGCAAGATCAATGGCCTGACCGTTCTGAAGCGCTTGCCGGCGAAGGCTGCGGCGGCAGAAGCCATGGATCGTGGTGATGTCGGCTCGCTCCAGGGCTTCGAGGGCCTCGAGCAGTCGGCTGGCCAGCAGTCTGCGTTGCTGGGAATGCTGTCCGTGCTGCTCAAGCCAGTTCTGCAGAACTGCATCGGTTTCAGGCAACAGGCTGCTGCTTCGTTCCTTTTGGAGTAGTCCCTGCAGCGTCGCGTCAAGTCGGCGTCCGATCCGGTCGCGCAATTCATCAGCCGCGGCTTCCGTGAAGGTCACCACCAGTAGTTGATCGAGGCTCAATCCTTGTTCCGTTACCAGTCGCAGCACGAGGTGGGCCAGGGCGAAGGTCTTTCCTGTTCCAGCGCTCGCCTCCAGGAGTCGAATGCCGGGCGTCAAGGGGTAGGTATTGGCTTCGAATCGTCGCGTGCTGCTAGCTGTTGCCATCGTCATCAGCACCGCGCCTCGAGCAACGGTTGATACAACGCCTGAAAAGCGGCTTCAAAGCCTTCCAGGCTTAACAGCAACTCGGCATCGCAGTGGCTGCCGAAGCAGACTTTCTGCTCGGGCCGATCCCGTTCGGCCCAGCCGCTGAAGCCTCCCTGCCAGCGATTCATAAAGGCCTTGTCCGCCGCTTCTTCCCCCTTCGACCACGCCATTGCTCTGGCCAGGCCGCTGTCCGGTGGAACCGGCCAGCACAACTCTGATCCCTGCTGTGCCAGGCTCTGCAGAGCTCTGATTTCGTGATCAGCCTCCTGGGGTTTCAGCGCTCTCCAACGCATGGCGATGTGGAATTGATCGGCTTTTGCACTGCTGTCTTGTCGGCACACCACAGCGGTGTGGCAGGCAGCATCATCCAGTTGGGCTAGCAGGTGCTTCAGCCAGCTCTGCAACAGAGAGCGTGACCTCAGCCTTGACGTGCTGATTTGAACAGCTGTCTCGCCTGCCATCAACAAGGCTGAATGCTGGGACGCCGGTTGCTGCTGCAGCCGTAGAGGTCCCAGGCTCAGAACAGTTTTTTGGAGGTTTTGCCAGCGTCTCTCCAGCCGATTGTTCTCCAGTTCAGCTGCCGCGCCAGGAGGCATGAAGCCTTGCCCGCAACTACGGGCAATCCAGTCTTCCGTCTCCTGAACGTCCCAACGGGCTTCGGGATCGTGCGCCAGCAGATCGAGCTGTTCAGACAATCGCTGGTTGAGCAACTGATGACAGTCCAACTCCGGTAGCGATAGGGGAGAAAGATCGTTGACAGGATCACACCATTCACCCGCATCGATGCCTTGACGTTTCAACCATTCCTTTTGCGGGGCCTGCAGCCAGCGTTCAAGTCGTTCGATTGCTTCCGCGTTGATTGGTAAGGCTGCATCGGTTGTTGGAGGCTGCCAAACAAGCGGTAAGGCCAGGCCTAGATCACGATGTGCATGATCTTCCCCGATCTGTGCATCGAGATTGCGTCGTGCGTTTAAGAGCCGGCGGTCGCAACTGATCGCGTCTCTTTGTGGAGTGACAATGAAATTAGCGACATCCAGAGGATTGGCGGGAGGCTGAATCAGCAGCCGGTCCATTTGCTCAGTCTCCAACTGCTCTGCCAGCAGACTCAGCCACTGTTGAACCGGTGGGCATGGCGGCAGTGGGTCACCTTGTCGCTCATCACGGTTACTCCAGCTGATCAGCAGATGCTGCCGAGCTGAGAGCAGTGCTTCAAGCAACACATAGCGATCCTGGTCTGTACTGCTGGGGTCGCCGAGTCGACGTTGTAGTTCGAGCAGGTGAAAGCCTGCACGTTCCTGATGTCTTGGAAAGGAGGAGGCATCAAGACCCATCAGGACGATCACACGATGTGGGATTGCTCGCATCGGCTCCAGAGCGCTGATCGTGAGGGCACCGCTGCGGTGGCCGAAGCGGCCGCTTTCCGTGGAGAGCGCTTCCTCCAGCACGCTGATCACAACTGCAATATCCAGTTCCAGAGCGCAGTCATTGGCTTGGAGCTGCCAGGTCTCAAGGCACTGATGAATGGCCTGCAGCTCCCAGTCCCAGTTGCCACCATCATTGAAAAGCTCCTGAAGCAACCTGCGCAACCGATCCACCCATTCAGGGCAGGGAGCACTGCAACGCAACTGGGCGATCCACCCCGCCAGTTGATCCAGCAGCGGCCACCACACCTCGAGTTGCTGCAGGCTCAGATCAGTCAGCGCGGGTGCGCAGGAATCAACTGCCAGTCCTGGTTCTTCCGGTAATGCCAGACCCAGCAGCCAGCGATCCAGGCACCAGCGCAAGCTATTGGTGTCATCTCCGTTGCGTTCAGCTGCATCCAACCCCCAGCGGAAGCCACTGCGCTGCAGTGCTTCGCTGATTGCCATCGCGTCCTGCGATGTCAGCTGTTTCAGGCTTTGCAGTGCAGGATTGCCAAGCAGTGCCTCTAGTCCGCTTGCGGTGAGCCGATCCGCGCTCAAGCGCAACAGGCTCATGAAAGCCTGCTGAAGTCCAGGACAGTTTTGTTGACTTCGATCGGTTAATCGCCAGGGCAGGTCCACACCAGTGGCATCCCGATCGGAAAACACAGAAGCCAACAGCGGTGCATAGCGCTCCACATCGGGTGTCATCACCAGAACATCCCTGGGCTGCAGGCTTGGATCAGCGGCCATCCAGCTGAGGATGCGATCACGCACAAGCTGCACTTCCCTCCAGGGACCTGCGCAGCCCATGAACAACAGCGAATGATCACCTTGCCTGAGTGACAGGGTTGCTTGGTCCGATTCGCTGCTCGCGAGCTGCCGTTGCAGCTGTTCCAGTAGAGACGCCTGGGAGTCTTCTGCCGTTCTCATCACAGTGGGATCAGCGAACAGGTCGCCCTGTTCCCAGCTGCCCAGCAGACACTCGCCGCTTCCCTCGAGCAGCAACTGAAATTCGGCACCCATGCGGCCCAGGATTCCTTCCAGACGGGGAGCTTCAATCAGCCAGGAGCCATCGGGGGAGTTGATCCAGTCTTCACCCAGTTGCCTGCGTCGTCGCTGCGACCGCTGCCAAAGGTCTGGACAGGGTGTGAGTAAAAACAGATCAACGCTGATGCGTCCGGCCAGGGCCTGCAACAAATTGATCTGGACCGGGGCCAGATTGCTGACGCCGAAGAGGCGTAGGCGTGGCGGTAGGGGTAGAGCAGGCTCTTCTCCGTTGCGGAGTCGTTCAATCACCTGTTGCACCTGCAATCCGAAAGGCCTGCATGGCAACTGCTCTGCCAGAGCACGGGCCAGACAAGGTTGCCACCGCAATCCCTCCGGGAGTTGATCGCCCGCGCCTCCTGCCAGCCAGTCAGCGAGCTCCTCTGGCCTATAGAGCGCGTAATCGTCGATTGCATCGGCCAGGCTGCGGGCCAGTTGCCACTGGTCACGATTCAGTTGTCCCTCTCGACCGCCATGGAGCTCCCACCACTCCCTGAGGTTCGACGCACACTCTTCTTCAAGCAGGTTCGGCAGAACGTCCAGGACCTGCCAGACCAGACGCTCCGCTCTCCATGGATCTTCGATGGCAGGCGCATCGCTGAGCACGGTCTGCACGAGCTGCCGCAGGCGACTACCAGGGAATGGAAAGCGCACCAGTGCACTGATCCCATTCACTCTGGCCAGCTGTTCACCGAGCCAACGGCTGGTTGGCCAGGTGTTGACCACCACCTCGATTTGTTCAAAAGGGCCAGGAGGCTCAAGCCTGAGTTCCTGCGCCAGAAGCTCAGCGAGTAATTCCGCTCGGTTGCTGCGGTAAACCCTCAGCAAGGCACTTCTGCGAAGAGCTCATAGCGGTCTGCGGGCGTTGGCCTGTCAGTGGGCTCTCCGATCACCTGCACCACCGCTTCAGTTTCTGGGCAGAACGCGGTGAGCAGACCGCCGTAGACCGCGCCGGTGTCAATCATCACGATCTGGCCGCGATGTTCCACGGCCGGTCGGGGCGTATGGCCCACCACCACGGTTCCATAGCGACCGTCGTAGCCCTCCCAGAAGGGTTCGCGCACATTGAGGTCTGGTTGACCCTGTTCATCAAAGCCGGCATGGGTGGCCACCCATCCATCTCCGGAATACATCAAAGGAAGCGTGCTCAGGCGTTGTTGCCATTCCCTCGTCAGCGAGTCACCTAGTTGTCGGTAGGTCTCGATCGCTAGTAGATCATCTCTCCCCTCAGCGGAAATGGCCTGAAGGCCTTCCACCAAACTTTGCTCGTGGTTTCCTCGCAACCAGGTGGCTCGACCGCTGGCCACCAATCCCCACACCTGATTGATGCATGCGGCGATTCCAGGCCCGCGATTGATCACATCCCCACAAAACACCAGGTGATCTTCAGCTGGAAGCACTGAAATCAGGCGATGCAGGGCCTCGTGACATCCATGCACGTCACCGATAACCCAGTGATGGCCTCGAGTGGACGCCATTTCGAGCGCTTTGATCACTTGATTCTGACTGTGTGAACCAGAGCTGTCAGCGAATGTGATTACGGTGGGTCGCCAAAGAGCTCTGGATATGGATCCCCGTTCTCTTTCCCCTTTCCGTCGTGTGGCTTTGTTGGTCAGGGCACTCGATGGTGCCAAGAAAACAAATCAGGCCTTGGCTCGGTGTAGCGATGGAGAGGAGATGCTGGATGTGCTGCTCGGAGCCTCACAGAAGCTCAAACTTGGATTGACGCGTGAAGAGCTGCGCAACACGCCACCCATTCGCGACTGGGTGTGGTGGAAGAACAAGGAAGCACTGGTCACGATTGGGAAGTGATGCTGGGACCAGGGTGGGACTTCTTCTGCCTCTGGAGAACGACCTGTCCTTCAACGGTCAGCAAGGATGTGAGTCACCAGGTCTGCGTTGATCCAACGAATCACCCCTGAATCCACATCGGCCACCTGAAAAAGGTTGTGGATGCTTGGGTCACGAGCAGCGCCGCCGCAGTGGATCACTTCTGCCATCCACCAGTCCTGGTCTTGGGTTTCACCAGGTCGCTCGTCATTCCTCACGATGACCTTCATGCCAGGTTTCACATCCAAGAACCCTGGCTTCGCCTCATCAGGAGCTTTGGTCGCGGCGACGTGATCGACCGACACAGCATGACAGTACGAAGGTACTAGTTACGCTAGGACGCTCGTCGGGCTTCGTCGCTTCTTTCATCTCAGATCAGAGCCCATATCGGCGGCGAATGGGTCGATCGTCAGATTCCAGGAATAATCCGAAAGACGTTCAATTGGGATCAAGAACTTTCGGGCCCATGGTGCGGGATCTCCGTGGTTGCGAGGCATCTGTCACCTGACAATGCAATAGCAGTAACGCACAATTCATAGGTCAGGCGAAACTGCATGAGTCCTACGTATCTGATCACCACACCTGTTGAAGTCGATGTGCTCTGGAAAGTCAACGCAGCTTCTGAGGAAGAAGCTGTTCAAAAGCTCTCAGAACACTGCACAGAGCTTCAGAAAACACCCGATTCAACGACATTAGGTTCCATCACTAGGGGGATCTCATACCGAGGATTGCCAGACGAAACGCAGAATATCCAACAGATGTCGATCCGCTTCGCTGCAGATAATCCTCATCGATGTGTTGTTTTCGACGAGCTTGACGAAGTCGAGATTTGACCAATGCGGCTTAGCGATCTGATTGCACACCAGTGAAGGGTTACGAACCGGTACTCAAGCCGATATTGATGTCGATATGCGATTTCATTGAGGGTGGGTAAACCGCATACTCATTCTCACGCAACATGACCTTCCCGACTTTTAAATTTTTGGAGTCACCCTCGTTCGGGTGATGACGGACCTCGGGAGTGGTTGGTAGCTGCTCCTTTTTCCTGACCCAGCAAGGAGAGCATGAGTTTTTCCTGCCTAGAGCCGTGAGATGTCGCTTGTTTTTAATTGGTGATCGCCTAACCTAATTCGATGCAAAGCAGCCAGCCACAAGACAATCGAAGATGGGAAGAAAAATTCTATTCCATTAAGGATGATCTGATTGAGCATGCGAAAGATTATTCAAGGTATGAAAGTGGTTTTTATTGGAATGATGCTCAACACTCAGGATTATTATTTGTTTCGAGCAGGATGGTTGGCAAATATCAGCTCCGCCTGATTCCTGATGACAATATTGAAAGCTGGATTGAACACTGTGGCTTGAATGCAAGTGAGACGGCAGCGTGTCTTGAAAGGTATGATCACGCAATTTATGTTCACCATGCGGAAGCCTTTTCTATTACAAAAGATGGGTTAGATTTTTCAAGTGGTACTTATACGAAAACACCTCACGGAGAATGCTATTCTCGCGAATTTGTCGCTTGGTTTAACGACTTTCCCGTTGATCTGCTGAAGGAAGACAAAGAAGATCTGAAAATTGTTAAATGGTGTGATGGCTAATTTGTCAAATTGGTATGAATCAAAGAGTTTGCTTGTCCAAGCACTCGTTGATCTGATCTGTCAGAGAACTTCCTTTGTGCTGAAGGAAACCGAAATGGATAGGTTTCTTTTGATACTTGCAGATTATGGTATTAAATCGGAAAACGAGTTTGCAGATTCATTCTTCGGTGAGTACGAGGGTAATGAAGATGATGTCTTGCAGCAGTTTGTACAAGACTGGTGCGCTTTGGCTAAGGGATGTCTTCCTAAGCAGTTGTTGAAGCAGAATAATTCAGCGAAGCTTTGGCATGAGTTGATTCAGTTTGACTTTCACAGAATTGTTTTCAATGGCAACACCTATTTCTTTAGGAGAAATTTTTAGATTCTATGGTTTTAGAGAATAACCAGTTTTTTATTCATGTCTGGGTTAAAGGTGAAGAACATCTTGATAGTGATTTTGCTGGCTTGGATGAGGCTGTAAAAAGATTTGAATACCTGAAAGACCATTGGCAAGAAGTATTCCCTGATGGATTGACTGCTGTTGAGTTAGTAGATCAGTACTTTGATCAAATTGATCAATTTAATCCCATTAATTAAGGTCTAAAT
>Ga0208130_1000807_pt1 | contig 15804 bp, 15 predicted proteins | sample ETNtaG_31_FD_185771 | JGI IMG/M metagenome (GOLD analysis project Ga0208130, IMG submission 185771) | Marine microbial and viral communities from oxygen minimum zone, Eastern Pacific Ocean - ETNP201310SV78 (SPAdes) (version 2) | ecosystem: Environmental > Aquatic > Marine > Oceanic ...
CCAAAATAATATTTGCCAAAGTGTAGATCCATCAAAAGACTTAACGATTAAGCCCCCAAAACTTAATGCACATGCTCCTAAAAAAACTAAAAAAGGTCCTGGTATTTTTGATAAAAAATTCATTAAATTTGTGAGAGTAAATTTTGAGTTTCCATTTCATATAACTTAAATAAAGTCTCTGCATCAGATAAATTTATCTCTTTAAATTTAATTTTTGATCCGGGTGATAACTGGACAAGCTTGTCATAATCTGCACTTATAACAGTTCCTATTTTTGGATATCCGCCAATTGAGCCATGATCGGAAAGCATGATTATAGGTTTGCCGTCAGGTGGTACTTGTATTACACCTTTTATCAGACCTTCAGACTTAATATTTGTATCAACTATATTTTCAATCTTTGGTCCTTCCAATCTCATTCCCATTCTGTCAGATAATTTGGAAACAGTAAAATCTTTTCCAAAGAAAGTTTTTTTTCCTTCTTCTGAAAAATAATCAAAGTTTGTGCCTTTGATGATTCTGATATTTTCAATTTTCGTATTTATATATTCAATTTTTTTTTTATTTAGATCAGAAAATATTTTTGAAATAAATATTTTTTGATTTTTTTCAAATTTTTTTCCATTATTAGGACCAATTTTTGCTTTTGTATTTATAGAATAACTATTCCATTGAGGTTTAATTTTAAACTCACCACTTATATTAAAATATCCATATACAGATTTATTTGTTGATAAAATATCAATCTCATCATTATTTTTTAAATTATACACTTCATAACAATTTCCATCTATTTCTTTACCTTTTGATCTGATTATGAAGCTAACATCACCTGTTATAACAAAATTAATTTCATAACCTGTATACTTTAATAAAGGGCCTTGATAAGCAAATTCAATTGCAGGCGCATTAAGATTATTGCCAACTAATTTATTTGCAATTAGATAATTTCGCTTATCCATTGCTCCACTAAAAGTAATTCCAATATGATAAAGATTTTTTCGACCTTCATCTTGAAAGGTAGTGTTAATACCGGGTCTAATTAATTCAAAATAATTTTTAGTCATTAAAACTGTTATATTCTTCTATTGTTATTTGCTTAAAAGTAATTACGTCGCCAGGATTAATTAAATTTGGTTCAATTTCCTTAGTGTTATCAAAAATTTTTAATGGGGTGTTACCTATTATATTCCAACCTCCAGGACTTTCAAAAGTGTAAATATTAGCAAATTGTTCTGTTATAGCCACAGCGCCTTTAGGCACTTTTATTCTTGGTGTCTCTAAACGTTTAACTCTAATTTCTTGATCTAAATCTCCTACAAATGGCATTCCAGCTATAAATCCTGTCATGTAACAAAAATATTTTTTATTAAAGAATTTTTCTAAAATTTTATCATCTGACAAACCTGATTTTTCTTTTAATCTTTTGATATCTAACGAAAATTTATCTTCACAACAAACTGGTATGTTAATCTTATTACTGGGATTTTCTTTAACATTTTTTATATCTATTTTTTCGATGAGTTTTTTTAAATTAGAGTAGTTTGTTTTGTTCGGGTCAAAAGATATAATCAGTTTATTATAAGAAGGTGTGATATTTGTTATTTCTGGAATATTTTTTTCTTTAATATTTTTAAAATATTTAATTACATTGGTATTTATCTCTTTATTTACTTCTTTTCCAAAATCACAATAAAGTGCTGCGTCACCAAGATTTGATATATTTTTTATCATGCAATGTTATACTCAACATTAAAGACTATGGAAATTAATATAAATTGTGATTTAGGGGAAAAATCAAAACATCATTCAAATAAACATGATCCAGATTTGCTAAAAATAGTTAATTCAGCAAATGTTGCTTGTGGATATCATGCTGGGGATGTTGCCACCATGCATGATGTAGTTCAAATTTCAAAAAAAAATGGTGTAAGTATAGGTGCCCATCCTTCATTTAATGATCCTGAAAATTTTGGAAGAGAAAGAATGAATTTATCAAACTCAGAAATTAAAAAATTGATTTATGATCAATATAATATATTGCAAAATATTTCTATTCAGCATGGAGAAAACGTAACTCATATTAAGCCTCATGGGGCTCTAAATAACATGGCATGTGAGGATATTGAATTAGCCACAACGCTGGCTAGTGCAATAAATGATATTAGTAAAGATTTAATATATTTGGTTCCTACAGGCTCTAAAATGGAAGAAGCTGCTAAAAAATTAAATATGAGGATAGCCTGTGAAATTTTTGCTGACAGGAATTATGAAGATGATGGGAACTTGGTATCAAGGAAAAAATCACATGCTCTAATAACTGACCCAGATGAGGCAAAAAAACACGTATTAAGTATGGTTAAAAATCAGTCACTTAATTGTCACAGTGGGAAGCAGATACCTTGTGAAATAGACTCTGTATGCATACATGGGGATAATGAAAGTTCTTTATCTACAGCAAAATCTATAAAAGAAAATCTGATAGAGAATGGAATGGAATTAAAACCTTTAAATAAAATGGAGAAATTTAAAAAGTGATTAAAAAAATATTCATAATTTTGTTTTTTACAATATTTACAACAAATTCTTTTTCTGCAGGATCAGACTCTACTCCTGCAAAAGTTAAATCTAATTATGATAAAGCGGTACAATCAATAAAGTTTGCGAAAAAATATGAAGCAAAAGGAAAAATTGAAAAAGCAAAAAAAAGATATGCAAAGGCTCAAAAACTTCTTTTAAAATCTAATAAAGAAAAACCACTTCAAGCAGATACTTTAAATTATCTTGGTTTCACTACTAGAAAACTAGGAGATTATGAAAATGGTGAAAAATATTATCTTCTAGGTTTAGAAATTGACCCTAAACATAAAGGTATTAATGAATATCTTGGAGAACTCTATATTGCTACTAATAGAATTAATCTTGCAAAAGAAAGATTAGAAGTTTTAGCTAGCTGTAATTGCGATGAATATATACAATTAAAAGAAATATTAGACGGAACAAAAAAATCAAAATATTAAATTTTATTAGAAAGAAATATATTTCTATGACTATCGTAGAGTTTCAATAAAGAAATATTAATATTTTTTTTGTCTACTCTTAAAGTTGGTGTTCTTGGAAACTTATCTACAAAAGTCCAATACCTAGGAACATAATTTTTATTTAATTTTGTTTTGAAATAGTTTGATATTTTTTTAATTGATAAATTCTTACTTTTCTTTTTAATTATTAAGGCTACCATCTCTTCTTCACCAATATCAGCATCAGTAGACAAAATTGCTGATTCTGAAATATCCTTATGCAAATTTAAATTTGTTTCAATTTCCCAACATGAAATATTTTCACCTTTTATTCTTACAGAATCTTTTTTTCTTCCAATAAAATAAAAATTTCCATACTTATCTTTTTTGGCAAGATCTCCTGTGTAAAAACCATTATTTTTGAATGCTTTAATTGTTGATTTTTTATCACCATAATATCCTTTTGATATTACATTTTTACTAATTTCTTTTATAAAGATTTCTCCTACGTTTTTTGATTTATTAACTAATTTAATTTTAAACCAAGGTAAAACTTTTCCTATAGAATTATTGATCCGATCAAAATTGATAGTTGTAAAACTTGACGCTTCAGTCATTCCATATACTTCTCTCAAAGGAATCTTGAATCTTTTATTAAATATTTTGATTGTATTTTTTCTTGCTCCTGCTCCAAATCCAAGTTTAATATTATGTTTATGATCTGTTTTTTGCGATGGTTGTTTAACTAAAATATCTAATATACCACCTAAGTAATGAAATTTTGAAATCTTGTATTTTCTAACTTGTTTCCAAAAATTTCTTGCAGAAAATTTTTTAACTAAAAATAATTGAGTCTTTTTTAATAATGAGATAATTAAAATTTCTAATCCACCAATATGATGTAAGGACTCCCATAATAAAAATCTATCATTTGCTTTAACGTCACAGGCTAATCCAGTGGCATAAGCTGAGGTTATTAACATTTTATCACTTACCATAACTCCTTTTGGTGGCCCTGTGGTGCCTGAGGTAAATAAGATACAAGAAATATTATTTGTATATTCTTTAACTTTTACTTTGTTATCCACAGATTTGTCTTTTAAATTTTTAATCAATAAAATTTTTTTATTAAGTTTTTTTTTAATGTTTATTTTTTTTTTGTTTTGAATAATTATTCTTTTTGGATTTATTAAATTTATAATATAATTTAAACCAATCCCTTTTCTTTCTTTTCCTAGTGGCACCCAAATAATACCTAAACTCAAACATGATAAAATTAAAATAATCTGATCTAAAGAATTATCCATTAAAGATAACAATTTATCTTTTTTTTTAAATCCTAGACTAACTAGTTTTTTTTTACATAATATAATTTGATGGTAAAGTTCTGCTCTTGAAATTTTTTGTTTATCAATAAAAATTGCAACTTTATCGGGTTCTTGAGTTTTAAGACTATAAATAATATCTTTTATAGAAATATTAGGTATCTTAAGCATTGCTTAAACTATTTCTTTAAAAATTTTTTTGAAACTTTCTGTGGTTCTCCTGAATTGAAGGATTTTTTATGATAAATAATAGCAGATTTAAAGATTTCATTTAAATCAGCTTTAAATATTTGCCACAATCTTCTTTTGGTTAAAGTCATTGCATTTGTCGGTTTTAAGGACAAATCTCTAGCAATTTTTATCGACTTTTTAAGTACATCTTTTTTATTTGTAAAATGATGAATAATGCCTTTATTTTTTGCTTCGTCACCACTAATTAGCTTTCCTGTAAGGCAAAGTTCTACACAATTTGAAAAACCTAAAACTTTTTCTATTATCCATGGCCCTATTATACTTACTACACCTGAGTTTATTTCAACTTGTCCAAATTTTGCATTTTTATGTGAAATCCTAATGTCTGTTAACAAAGCTAATTGAAAACCTGAACCAGCAGCAACTCCATTTATAGCTCCCACTATAGGTTTTTCAAAAGATCTAATACAGGAATATAATATTTTAAATTGGTTAATCCATTTAATTACATCTTTATAAGTAAACTTACTCATTTCATGCAAATCTTGACCGGAGCAAAAGGCTTTGGTTCCAGAGCCCGTTATAACTAGCGCTTTAATTTTTTTATTATTTTTTTGTTTGTTAAAAATTTTAATTATAGTTGATCGCATGTCATAATCCCATGCGTTTAATTTTTTTTCGTTCTTTAATATTATGATTCCAATATTTTTTTTAATTTGAAATTCAACAGTCTTTGTCTTTGACATTTTTTATTTTTTAGCCCGCTCCAGGACCTTTTATGGTGCTTGGCAAATAAGTGGCCAATTCTGGAAATGCTATCATTATAAAAACCATTACAACCATCATTAAAAACATTGGTAATGCAGATTTAGCTAAAAATAACATTTCATGCTTAGTCATTCCTTGAAGAACAAAGAGGTTAAACCCTACAGGTGGTGTTATTTGCGCCATCTCTACTAAAACTGTTAAATAAATACCAAACCAAATAACATCAATCCCTGCACTTCTTATCATTGGTTCCACTACAGCCATAGTGAGTACTATTGACGAAATTCCATCAAGAAAACATCCAAGAATAATATAGAAAACCATCAAATATAATAATAATTCTATATTTGTTAATCCAAGAGATGCGATCCACTCAGCAATGGACCTTGGCAATCCAGTGAAGCCCATTGACATAGTTAAAAATGCACCACCTGCAAGGATGAATGCAATCATGCATGAAGTTTTGGTTGCCCCAATTAAACTTGCAAAAAATGTTTTAAAATTTAACGAACCTTGTAAGGTTGCTAAAGACAAGGCGCCTACTACACCAAATGCTGCAGCTTCAGTTGGCGTCGCCCAACCCATGTACATTGAACCAATTACAAAAATAATTAGTGAAAAAATTGGAATTAAAAATTTCGAGCTTTTGATTTTTTCCATTATGGAAATTTGGGGATCTTTTGGAGGCATTTTTTTCTTATTTATTGTTGCCCAAACACCAACATACAACATGAAAAGTCCTGCTAAAACTAGACCAGGTAAAATTCCAGCCATAAATAGCTGAACAATAGACTCATTAATAGTTACCCCATAAACAATCAATGTTAAAGAAGGGGGTATCATAAGCCCTAATGTGGCTGATCCTGCCAATGTTCCTATAGTTAAATTTTCAGGATAATTTCTTCTTCTTAGTTCTGGAATTGACATTTTTCCAACCGTAGTAAGTGTTGCAGCTGATGAACCTGATACAGCCGCAAAAAAAGTAGATCCAACAATATTTGTATGCAAAAGTCTACCCGGAAGGTTATTCATCCATGGTGCCAAGCCTTTAAATAAATCTTCTGACAACCTTGTCCTATATAATATTTCACCCATCCATATAAATAGAGGTAATGCGGTCAGAGACCAACTCGAAGAAGTTGTCCATATAGTAGTGATCATTGCATCTCCAGCAGGTCGTACTGTAAATAATTCCATACCCACATATGCAACGCCCATCAATGCAAGACCTATCCAAACACCACTTCCTAATAGGAAAAAAAGGGTAAACAAAAATATTACTGTGAGATATAAATTTTCCATAATTTATTCTGTATCAATTGATTTTTCGTCTTTTACTTTCCATGCTACTTCTAGATCCTCATATTTAAAAAAAATGGATTGATAGAATCTATCTAGAAAAGCAATTGCTAATATTAAAGTACCAATTACCATTACCATTTGTGGGATCCACATGGGCCAAGCGTCATCTTGTTGGGAAATATCGTTCAAAATATATGAAAAATGTGCACCTCTTGCAGAATAATAAAAAAAATATATTGCAAGCAAAGAACCTATTCCATAACACCATCTTTCACCCCATTTTTTTTTATCTCCAAGTTTGTTTAATAAAATCCTAACTCTTATATGTCCATCTTGATGAAGAGTATATGCCATTGCTAAAAAAGCTGATGCCGCCATAGAGTATCCTGCATATGCTGTGGCTCCCATTACAACAAACCCTGTCCATCTAGCTATCATCTGAATACAGATAATTACTAAAATACAAACTAAAAAAAATGCGGCTATATAAGCTGCTGATAAATATAATTTATCTAGGAAATTTCTAATAGGATGTTTTTTCATATTAAATATTAAAAAATTGAGCCCAAATAATATTGGGCTCAATTAATTCTTTATACTAATTATTCAGATTTAAAACCGTCGATAATTTTCTTACCAACAGAACCTGCGTTGGAAATCCATTCATCAGACATTGTTTTACCAATGCTTTCTAAATCTGTTCTTAATTGACCTTGTGCTTTAGTAACAGTCATACCATTTGCAGCTAACTGAGTAAGATACCAACCAGAAAGTTGTTCTGATCTCGCAGTACCTGCAGCTTCAGCCATTTTTGCTACACCCATTATGATATTTCTATTTTTTTCACTTAATTTATTCCAAGTTTTTTTGTTAACCATAACGTAGTTTCTTGGAAGCCAAGCATTTACTTCATAGAAATGTGATAAATGTTCCCAAACTTTTCTATCATAACCTGTGGCACCAGATGAAACAAATGAAGAAGCAACACCAGTTGCTAAAGCTTGAGATAATTCAGCTGCTTCAACTTGAACTGGCAACATACCCATTAACTCTGCAATTCTAGCAGTTGAGTTATTATAAGATCTAAATTTAATACCTTTAGTATCAGCTACAGAATTGATTTCTTTATTGAAATACAAACCTTGTGAAGGCCAAGGCACTCCATAAAGAAGAACTAATCCTTGTTTATCCAAGATTTTTTCTAGCTCAGGTCTCAAATGCTTCCATAATTTATCAGAATCAGCATATGAGGTTGCTAAAAAAGGAATTGAATCTGTACCAAAAATTAAACTTTCATTTTGGTGTCCAGATAACAATCTTTCTCCGATTGGTACTTGTCCAGTTTGAATGGCTTTTTTAATTTCACCACCTTTAAAAAGTGATCCACCAGCGTGAACTGTAATATCTATTTCACCTCCAGTAGCTATTCTAACTGCATCAGCAAACATAACTCCATTTTGACTATGAAAATTAGTTGCTGAGTAAGCCATAGGCATATCCCATTTTTCAACTGCATTAGATGTAGATGTTAAAAATAGAGATAAAACTATCGCTGAAAAAATGTTTATTATTTTTTTCATTTTGTTTCCCTCCTTAAGTATTTAAAAATAGATTTGAACAGAATTTAAATAAAATTTCAATGATAAATTCTACCTACTAGGGTTGAAAGACTCTATATCTAATTTTTCATTATCTCTTAAAATCGTTTTTGAAAGTATTTTTCCTGTTTTAGGACCACCTGTTAAACCAATATGATGGTGTCCATAACCAAAATGAATTTTTTTGTTGACAGATGAACTTCCTATTACAGGTAAACTATCAACGGTAGATGGTCTATGTCCTGACCATTCTTGCTTAGTTTTAAATTTAATTCCCGGAAACATAGAATTTGCATTTCTCATTAATAATTCAAAGGCTTTAGGATTAGGATTTGAATTTAAACTTCCAAATTCAACTAAGCCCGCAAACCTTATTCCTGTAGGTCTTGGTGTAATTGCTAATTTTAAATAACCATTCATAATTGGATATTTTAATTTTATATCTGTTTCATGAAGTTCGAGATGATAACCTCTTTCAGATTGAATAGGAACTTTAACACCAAATTTCTTTGCAAATTTATCTGAATACACTCCAGAAGAAATTATAATATCTTCTACTAGAACACTTTTTTCTCTTCCTACAACTTGAACCAAATCTTCTTTTTCCGAAATATCAAGAACTTCATCTTGAATTAATTTTCCACCTAATGATTTAAATCCATCTAACAAATCGTCTAAATAGTTTTGGCTATTAGAAATATATCCTAAGTTATCAATTTTTATTGCAAACTTATATTCCGATGAAAGACCAGGTACTAAAGATCTTAATTCTTCTTGTTCAACTTCAATTAATTCAAATCCATGCTTCTTTCTTAAAGACCAGGTATATTCATCATTAATAAAATCATTTTTATTTTTATAAATAAATAAAAAAGGAGAATCCTCAATCCATTTTGTAGCATTTGTCCCCTCTGCTAATTGTTTGTGTTCATTTACACTATCTTTTAAGAGGTATGCTAAATTTTTTGAGATATGTTCTACTTTATTTTTATTAGCATAAGTAAGATATTTCAAAAGAAAGGGAATAATTTTTATAAATCCAGGAAATCTCAAAAACAATGGCCCATCTTTTGAAAATAAAAGTTTTGGAATTTTTTTAACCATTCCTGGCATTAGCACAGGAGTAATAGATGGACTTGATAACCATGAAGCATTGCCATACGAAGCTGGTTTACCTTTAAAATCTTTATCTATTAAAGTTACATCGCACCCTCTTTTTGCTAAATAAATTCCACTAGATATTCCTACAATTCCTGCACCAACTATTGCAATTTTTTTTCTTTTCATTAAGCGATCCACTCACTTACTGGAGCCTTCGCGTCTTGAAGTGGTTGACTAATTATATCTATTAAACAAGGGCCTTTTTTATAATTTAAAGCTTCTTTAATTGTTTTGTTAAGATCAATTGATTTTTCAACTTTCCAGGTTTTGAGACCAAATGCTGAAGCAACTTTTGAATGATCTGTTCTTGTAAAATCAACAGAAAAATATCTTTTGTCAAATTTTGTTTTTTGGCCAGCTTTTATCCATCCATAAACACTATTTGAAATAACAATAAATATAACTGGCAATTTTAATCTTATTGCAGTTTCTAATTCTCCCACCGCAAAACCAAAACTTCCGTCTCCCATAACCGATACTACTCTGTTTTTAGGTTTTCCAACCTGTACCCCAATTGCAGCAGGCAATGCATATCCTAAAGCACCATGAGCGCGGTTGGTTAAAAAATATCTTCCTGGTTTTTTAAAGTTATAATAAGCAGCAAAATAAGGACAAGGAGTACCTGGATCTACAACTATATAAGTATTAACTGGAAGTACATTGTTTAATTCTTTTACAATTCTTTCAGGCTTTATTAATCCACTGTTTTCTTCAGATAGCTTATTGAAATCTTTAAACTTTTTTTTCTTTACTTCCTTAACTATTTTGTCTCCTTTAAAATTTTTTTTAATTACGTGCTTATTTAAAATTTTTAAAGTTTCTTTAATTTCAGCGACTAAAGATATATGTGATTTATAATTAGAATTTATTACATTAGGATCTATATCTACATGAACAATTTTTTTATCTTTAGATGGGTATTGCCATTTTTCAGTAGTTACGGAACCTGCTCTACAACCAAAAAATATTATTAAATCTGATTTTTTTAAATATTCTCGAGTAAATAAAGATCCACCATTACTTCCAACAACTCCTAAATTATTTGAATGGTTATCTGAAAGTGTTCCTTTACCTGTAACCGTTGTTGCCAGAACAATGTTTAATTTTTCAACAAATTTTTTTAATTCGTTTTCAGCAAAAGCATTTTTTATAGCACCTCCTACAATAATTATTGGATTTTTTGAATTATAAATAGATTTCAATATTTGTTTAACTTTAAGAATATTTGGTTTTTTTGGATTTGAAGGAAAAGATGAATAGCTTTTATCAGCCCATATATCTTTTTCTGGAACTTCTGAAGTTTGAATATCAAACGGAAAACAAATATGACAAGCTCCAGGTTTTCCTGTGGTGCTTTCTTTAAATGCTCTTCGAATATTATCTGCTAGCTTAGATGATTTATTAATCACTGTATTCCACTTAGTAAGTGGCTTAAATAATTCTTTTTGATTTAATTCAGTTAATGGAAAATGACCAATAGATGTAGTTGGAACATCTGTAGTGAACGAAATTAAACCTATTGAGGACTCATTAGCCTCCACTACACCAGGTAAAATATAAGTGGCTCCACCACCACTTGGTCCTTCACATATTCCTACTTTCCCCGTCACTCTGGCATAGGCATCAGCCATATATGCTGCACTTCTCTCGTCTCTTGTTAAAATATGTTTTATTGAGTGATTTAATCTATGTAAAGCATCGTAAAATGGAAGTGATGTATCTCCACAAAGTCCAAAAATATGCTCAACTTTATGAAGATCTAAAAGTTTAACTGCAGCCTCAGCTCCATTTAAATAATTTCTTTTAATCTCAGAGGACATGCTAATTTATAATATTGAATATTGATAACTGTCAAATTTATTAACTTGTTTGAGAATGAATTTAACAGTAGGATTAAATTATGAGTAACAATAAACAGCTAGGACACAACAGAAAAAGTATAGCCGTTGGTGGAAAAACTGTATATGGGGGTACGGTTGGAGTTTGCATGCTTGACACACAATTTCCAAGAGTACATGGAGATATTGCTAATGCAAGAACGTGGAGTGTTCCAGTACATTATAGAGTAGTTCCGGGATCTACGCCTAAAGCTGCTGTTTATGAAAAGGGAAAAGATATATTAGATGGATTTATTGATGCTGCAAAAGAATTAGTAAGAATGGGTGCTGATGGAATTACTACAAACTGCGGTTTCTTATCCCTATTTCAAGAAAAAATGGCAGAAGCAGTAAATGTTCCCGTTGCTACTTCTTCTTTAATGCAAACACAAATGGTTCAAAGTTTATTGCCAAAAACAAAAAAAGTAGGAATTTTAACTATTCATAAACCATCTCTAACTGAGGAACATTTAAAAGCTGCTAATGTACCTTTAGATACACCAATCATAGGAACAGAAAATGGAAAAGAATTTACTAGGGTTATCCTAAATGATGAAATGGAAATGGACATAGACCAAGCACGGCAAGATCATTTAGATGCAGCAGAGGAATTAATGACTAAAAACAATAATATTGGAGCCATTGTCATGGAATGTACAAACATGAGCCCTTTTGCAGCTGATGTAAGAAAAAAATTTCAAGTGCCTGTATTTAATATTTATACATTTATAGAATGGTTTCAATCTGGCTTATTACCTACAAGATTTAATCCAGATCATGATGATCCCAGAAAGTAAATGTGTCAAATGTATTAATTTATTTTTCCTCTTTTGAATTTTACTTTTTTGTACTCTTTTTAATAATCATTGGTGCAATAACACAAAGTGCTATTGGAATAGGTTTTGGAATTCCTGCATGTTTTTTAGTTTTATTAGAGCCCTCAATGGTACCTAGTTGTATTGTTTTAATGGGATCGTTTTTGGCATTTAGTAACGCTATGTTGAGTTTTAAAGATATAATTAAAGTTGACTTAATTTATGCATATATTGGTAGAATAATTGGTTCTCTATTAGCTATGCCGTTAATTTTTTTTACACTTGGTACAAAAAATTATTTAATAATTTTTGGAGTATTGCTTTTAATAGCAACTTATATGAGTATAAAAAAATGGTATATTGTTGCTAATAAAAAAAATATTACTATTGCAGGTACAGCATCTGGTTTAATGGGAACCTTAATAGGTATTGGAGGTCCACCTATGGCAATTGTTTATCAAAATAGTGCTGCAAGAAAAGTAGTCGCTACTTTGAATATGTTTTTTGGGATCGGTGCATTGTTTTCAGTAATATTATTTGTCTACTTTGATATAATAAATATTCCTGAAGTTATGAAGTCAATATACTTAGCTCCTGCATTAATTATTGGAACCTACATAGGAAGAAGAAAATTCATAAGAGAATTTGTTGATAGAAATTTAAAGAATTTAATTGTTATAGTGTGTTTTGTAAGTGCTATTGTAATTATTTTAGATGCATTTATAACAACTTAGTTGCAGCTTCTTCTTTTATCTACACCTTTCGACAAGGTCATGTTTGGATTTACTTTAATTGCAGTAACACCTCCAAAAACTCTATGGGGTTTATTGTATATTTTAATTTTAATTTTTTTATTTTTTAAAAATTTAAATTGCTTTTTAAATCCTTTTTCAGCTAAAATTTGATTTCCTTGATTATGTCTTATTCTTGGTAAATTTATAGCTTTCTGAATTTTATATCCATAATTATAAATATAATTTAATATTTGAAAAATTGTTTGAGGTTGTCCGTGGTCTCCTGGTGTTGAGATTGATAAATCAAGTTTGTTATTATCTAAAATAATAGCTGGACATAAAGTGTGAAATGGTCTTTTTTGCGATTTAAGAATATTAAAACCTTTTTTTGAAATTTTTTCTAAATACATTCTATTATGAAAAACTACACCAGTTTGAGGAGAAACAATTCCACTTCCAAATTCTTCAAATAAACTTTGAACCCAACTTACAGCATTGCCGTTTTTGTCAACAACAACTAAAGTGCTTGTATCTCCAAAATTTTTTTTAAAATCTTTTGTAATATTTTTGAAATCATTAAAATTAATTTGTTTTTTTTTAAAAAAATTAGAAACACTTGGATCTAAACAATATTTATCTCTTATTGAAAAAACTTTTTTTTTAAAATCTAAGTAATCATTTAAATTTATTTTTTTATTTATATTATTGAATAATTTACATAATCCAATCAATGCCAAACCCTGTGAATTTGGTGGTGCAGAAAAAATTTTTTTATTGAAATAATCTGTGCTAATAGGTCTTTGTATTAGTGTTGAATGATTAATAAAATCTTGTTTACTTAAAATAGCACCCTGTTTCTTTAAATCATCTATCACTTTATCACATAAATCTCCCCTATAAAAAGATTTAGAGCCAAACTTGCCTAAAACTCTTAAAGTTTTAGCTAATTTTTTTTGTTTTATGATTTTTCCAAATTTTATGTTTTTTGGTAAACCATAGATATTAGATAAATTTTTATTTTTTTTTATTAGATCTTTATAAATATTTCCTTTAAAAAAATTATATAAATAGTCGTCAACTTTAATTCCTTTTTCAGCAAGTTTAATGGCATCTTCTAAGATATCTTTAAGTTTCTTTGTTCCATATTTTTTTAACGATGTTTCCCAAGCATGGATTACTCCTGGAACAGTAATTGAAAGCGAGCTTCTTTGTGGTATTTCTTTTAATCCTAGATTTTTAAAGTATCTAGTGCTTGCTTTTTTAGGTGATCTACCAGATCCATTAATTGTATAAACTTTTTTTTTTTTTGAAGAATAGTAAAGCGCTATACTGTCCCCACCTAATCCATTCATATTTGGTATAGCTACAGCTAAAGTAGAGGCAGCAGCTATGGCTGCATCTATGGCATTACCACCTTTTTTTAAAATTTTAATTCCAGATTTTGTTGCCTCTTTATGGCCGCTAACAACCATGCCATAATTAGTTTTTAGCTTCATGTTTAATTTTTTAAATCAAAAAGTTTTTGACTGTAGTTCGTTAATCTTTCTGCACCTTTTTTTTTAACGACAAAAGTTTCACTAATAACTATTCCAAATTTTTCCATCCATAAAGCTGGTATACAGTGGAAAGTCATATTTTCATGAATAATATTTTTATCACCTTTTCTTAAACTTGTTGTAAGTTCTCCCCAAGTTGGCGGATATCCAATACCAACTGGGTATCCAATTCTAGAATCTTTTTCAATATTGTATTTAGAAATTACTTTTTTCCACACTTCTTCTAAATCATGTCCTGAAACTCCTGGTTTCACTCTATCCAGAACAGAATTTAAACCCTCTTTAATAATTTCAGCTATTCTAAGTATTTTTTCTGGTGCTTTGCCCATATAAATACATCGCGCGAGTGGCACGTGATATCTATGCTTAGCACCTCCAAGTTCTAAATAAAAAATTTCGTTCTTTTTTAGTTTTTTATCTGTCCAACTTAAATGTGGTGCACTACAATATTCACCAACCATAGCGTTAGGGGGTTTGCAGGTAAAAGTTCCTCCTACTTTTTTTGTGCCACTGGTTGTAGTTTTATTTAATTCAGCAATTACATCACACTGTCGAATACCTGGTTTTGCTTTTTTCATTGCATTTTTCATAGCTAAATTTGCTATTTGTCCAGCTTGTTTCATGTATAACAACTCTTGATCTGATTTTATCATTCTTACCCAGTTCACAAGTAAAAAAGCATCAACAAACTTAGATTGGCTTAAATTTTTTTTCAAAATTTGATGCCATTTTGCAGAATAATAGTAGTCATCCATTTCAACACCAATATTTTTTTTATGCCATTTTTTTTTCTTTATGAATTCTACAAGAAAATTCATTGGGTGTTTGGTGGTTGAGGCTACATATGTATCTGGATATGAGACAATATGATTTTTATTAAGAAATGATGTGAATTTTGCCCCAACTGCATCCATTCTTCTACCAATCCAATATGGTTGAGCATCATTTATATGGATTAAAACCATTTGAGGTGTATAAAAAGACCATCCATCATATCCTGTAAGATAAAACTGGTTGGCAGGGTTGGAAATTAATAATACTTCAATTCCTTTTTCATTCATTTTTAGTTTTACTTTATTAATTCTAGAAATGAATTCTTTATTAGAAAATATAATTTCCTTACCAAAATAATTGAAATATTTTTTCATTTTAAAAAATAAGAAATTTCAGTTTTAAAATTAAATATAAACTATATATTATTATTGTGTTAGAAGAATTTATAATATTAACCAATATTATTTTTATCACCATTATATTAACTGCTGATAATGCAGTAATTGTTGGATCGATTGCTTCAAATTTTGTCCCAAAAAATAGAAAACAAATAATTCTTTGGGGTGTGATTGGAGCCTTTGTTTTTAAAATTTTTTTTGCAATTTTTGCAACTTTTTTATTTGAATTTTATTTTATAAAGATTTTGGGTGGTTTGTTATTAATTTGGATTGTAAATGATTTA
>Ga0208130_1000808_pt1 | contig 15785 bp, 11 predicted proteins | sample ETNtaG_31_FD_185771 | JGI IMG/M metagenome (GOLD analysis project Ga0208130, IMG submission 185771) | Marine microbial and viral communities from oxygen minimum zone, Eastern Pacific Ocean - ETNP201310SV78 (SPAdes) (version 2) | ecosystem: Environmental > Aquatic > Marine > Oceanic ...
CCTTCTCGGTTCGCAGGAATACCTTGAAGAGTCGTTCCGCCAACATTCACACCGTGATACCCCCGACTGCGTCTTAAGATTATTTGACGTTCGGGTTCTCCGCGCAGGATTGCTACTTTACGCATAATTTTAATCGCTGAGTCTACTGACTCAGAACCAGAGCTGCATAAGAAAACTCGACCGTCAGGGAACGGCGAAACTGAACGTATCCGTTCTGCCGCTTGATCAGATATCTGACTCCCCATCGGAGCGAAGGTATGGTAAGAACTTAAAGTTTGGAGTTGGTTGGTAATTGCCTGAACTAGTTCGGCTCTGTTATGCCCAACTTGGCAATACCACAGGCTCCCTAAACCATCGATATATTCATTTCCTTCGTCATCCCAGACGCGCACACCTTCAGACCGGACAAGCGTCCGGAAATTATCAGAGGATGGTTTTGAAAATGGATGCAAAAGGGCTGATGTCATTTAAACCTCCGTATCGGCGATTTCTCAAGATTACTCATTCGCAATCCCACACGCTAGTTCACGCAGGGCTATAAGTTTCGTATGTCGTGATGATAAGGTTACGTAAATTTATGTCTTCTCTACAGAATGCACGCGAAGCTCCTCTTTGGTTGGACTCTTTTGATGAGAGTTTGCATGGCCGTAAACCCTTGGACGGTCCTATGTCAGTTGATGTCGCCATTATCGGTGGCGGCTATAGCGGATTATGGACAGCGTATTACTTACTTGAAAATGATCCCTCTCTGCGTGTACTCATCATCGAAAAGGAATTTTGTGGGTACGGGGCCTCTGGGCGCAATGGTGGATGGTGCGAGGGAGCGTTGGCGGGAGGCACTGAAAAGTATGCGAAACGGTCAACAATGGGCGAAGCTCTCCGACTTGAACGAACAATGTTTGAAACAGTTGATGAGATACAACGTGTTCTTGATTCTGAAGACATTAACTGTGATTTCCATAAAGGCGGTTTTGTTAGCGTGGCAAGAAATTTGCCGCAAGCACAAAGACAACGTTCTGCTGTTGAACTCGCTCGTGAGCGAGGCACCGGTGAAGAAATTATCCGAATCCTTGATGCAGACGAAGCTAGAGCTCATGTGAACGCCTCTAATGTGCATTCAGGTATTTTCTTTGCTCCTTCTGCTGTTGTTGACCCCGGCAAAATGGTTAGAGGACTAGCTAAAGCTGTCGAACGAAAAGGTGGAACGATTGTAGAAGGAACCACAGCTTTGTCCATCAGCACAGGAAAAGTTGTCTGTGCAGAAGGTGTCGTATCAGCTGATGTCATAGTTCAAGCAACCGAAGGGTACACGAGAGATATTAAAGGAAAGAAACTTGATCTTCTTCCTGTTTATTCACGAATGATCGCAACTGAACCACTTACTGATTCCCAAATCAGCGAAATCGGCCTTGCTGATCGACCTACATTTAATGATGGCAGGTACATCGTTATCTACGGACAACGAACCTCAGATAACCGAATCGCCTTTGGAGGACAAGGAAACCCTCCATATCTTTACGGGTCGAGAATTGATTCAGCAGTTGAAAGCAACCTCCACTCGCATGAGGTTGTTTGGGAAAATCTGGTGAACCTTCTTCCGCAGCTAAAAGACGTAGCGATAACACACCGATGGGGAGGCACATTAGCAATTCCCAGAAATTGGCTTCCTGGCCTTCGCCTTGACAAACGATCCGGTTTTGGTTTTCTTGGTGGTTATGTAGGTGAGGGTGTTGCGGCAGCAAACCTAGCGGGCAGAACAATGGCCGACTTAATACTTGAAAGACAAAGTGACCTTATTTCACTTCCTTGGGTTGGAGTGCGATCAAGAAAGTGGGAGCCGGAACCGTTACGGTGGTTAGGAGTCCGTATTAGCAGGCGCTTCATGGGTGCTGCTGATACATCTGAGACAAAAAAGCAGAAGACGGCCAAGTTAGCTATGCGCGTTGCTCACGTTTTGCGAGGAGACTGAACCTAGCTACTACCTATAGCCTTGATTGCAGCCGCTATAGCTTCTATTCCTTCATCGATTTCGCTTGCTGTTGCATTTAGCATTGGCGTGATACGGATTACATTTCCATATGCACCGCCTTTGCCTAGAAGAAGCCCATGGTCTTTGCAGGCTTCAAGAAATTCTGCAGCACGTTCTGGGTAGGGCTCTGTGTTGCCACTACCTGAATCCGTCCCAACAATTTCGAGCGCTACCATCAATCCTCTTCCCCGAAGATCACCGATCCATGAAGTGGTACTAACTACTTCTTCAAGGCCACTTTTGAGTCGCTTTCCCATCTCGAGGGCGTTGCCTTGCATATCTTTCACTTTTACTTCTCTGAACGTAGCAAGACCTGCTGCAGCCGAAAGAGGATTACCTCCAAAAGTGCTGAAATTCAATGCTGTAACGCTTTCCATGATTTCTGCTCGAGCTACGACTCCTGCAAGGGTTATTCCATTTCCGACGCCCTTTGCGAAAGTGAGCATGTCAGGTGTGATTCCATGCGCTTGGTACCCCCAAAAGTGTTCACCTGTCCTTCCCCAACCCGTTTGCACTTCGTCGCTTATCAGTAGGGTCCCATAATTTGATAGGACTTTACTCATCTCTCCGTAAAATCCATCGGGGGGAATCGCAAATCCTCCGACTCCCTGAATTGGTTCAAAGATCAAACATGCAACATTTCCTGTCGTTGCAGTATCAAGAATTTGTTGAAGGTCGACAACGCAAGCTTTCGTGAAGTCCTCGTCTTCCATATCTTGGAAGGGGCTGCGCAACCGGTAGGGCCCCTGAACGTAGTTGACGGAGAGACCAGATATCCGTGACGATAACCACGTTGATTGGCTGGTGATTGCTTGAGTAGCGAAAGTCCTCCCGTGATAGCTATGTCTCATTGCTAGGATCTCATTGGAGTTTCGGTAGCTTGTAGCGAGCATAAGGGCTGTGTCATTTGCTTCACTACCTGATGTCGTGAAGAAGACGCGTGCATTAGGGATTCCCGATGCTGATCCAATTTCTTCTGCCAATTCAATCATGGGTTCGCTTAAATACAGCGTGCTTGTGTGAAGAACTTTAGAAGCCTGCGACTGAATTGCTTCCGTTACGGCTGGATTATTGTGACCAATCATTGTTGTGAGAACACCACCAAAGAAATCAAGATACTGATTCCCTTCTACATCCCACACATAACTGCCTTCTCCCCTATCGATTGATATGGGGGAGGTATAAAGGGGATTCAAATAGGGGGCCATAATGGCCTTGTATCTGCGATGTAACGAATCGTTTGTTGTCATTGTTAATCCTGGATTCCTATATATGAGGATATTGACGGCATAGGAAGTTTACGTAGATTATGCCGTAAGTTTTAGACTACTTCCTAAGTTCAGCTTCGATCCATTCTGCTATTCCTTCTTGGTCAACAGGGCCTATCACACGATCTGCAACGCTTTTCACTTTCTGAGATGATTGTCCCATAGCCAACCCTGTCCCTGCCCAACTCAGCATTTGAAGGTCATTCATACCATCGCCAAAAGCAACTACAGCTTCTTTCTTTATTTGTAGATGATCTGATAACCAAGCAAGGCATGTGCCTTTCCCGCTACCCGCAGGAACAATTTCAATCATCGGCAAACCGGAGTAGACAACGTCTACACGTCGGTCATTGACGGCGGCGCTTATAATGCTGAACAATTCATCTAATTTGTCAACATAATTGGGGTGGTATAGCAAGAGATCACGAACGTTGAGGGTTAAAGCATCCATTATGTCATCGACTACTCGGTTAGGCGCTATTTCAATTCCAGGAACCAAGCCGTCAATGACTTTAGGCTCTGCATATAGTTCACTTCCTATCCCTGCCCCGATTGAAACTCCAGACACTGAGGTACGAATAGTTTCTACGAGATTCCGTACGAGGCCCTCGGGTATTTCCTCTGTGTATAGACATTGACCAGCTCGGTCATAGGCTTCCAACCCATTTGTGCAAATCGCATACTCTATTTCAGGAATAGCTTCCATTACCCGATCAAGTTCGCTCCAACTCCGACCGGTAGCCAAAGCGATTGTTGCTCCTTGATCCGAAGCAGTCGCTATAGCGGCAATAGTTCGTCGGGTTAGCTCTCCATGGCTATTGAGGAGAGTCCCGTCGACATCGAAGGCGAAAAGTGAATCTTTGAAAATCATATTAGTGTCCGGCTTTCATCTGAGACCTGGAGGAATCATTTCTCCATGTGCTTGTATCATTTCATCAACCAGTGACCAGATTTGTTCAAGGCTTAGTTCAGCTGATGTTCGAGGGTCTAACATAGCCGCATGATAGATGTGATCTTTATTCTTTTCGAGAACGGCTCGAACAGTTAAGGACTGAACATTTATGTTTGTTTGGATGATTGCCGCTATGTGCGGGGGTAGTTTACCTATCGTCTGAGGCTGTATCCCCGAGCCATTCACTACACACGGGACTTCAACGCACGCCTCGGTAGGAAGATTTGTGATCAGGCCCGTGTTCATGACATTCCCGTTGAAAGTACGTTCTTGCCCTGTCTCCATACTGTGAATAATTCCTGCGCCGTATTCATTGCTTTTTCGCGGTTCAAATTTCGTATCGGGATTTTCAAGTTTGTCTCGTAGCGAATCCCATTGTGCTATTTGCTCCTCACATCGTCTCGGGTACTCATCAAGAGGTATTAAGAATTCATCAAGAAGATCCTCTCGCCCGCTTTTTATAAACCATGGAACGTACTCTGCGAAATGCTCACTTGATTCGGTAACGAAGAATCCAGTGCGTCGAAACACCTCATATCGCACTTCATCGGACAATGCGACAGTATTTGAAACTTTCCTGAGAGGGATCTGACCTTTAGCCCGCTCCCGCAATTGAGGGTACAGGTCAATGTTTCCCTGCTCCGCTACTTTTTCAAGTTTTAGAAAGAAAGACATATGATTTATCCCTGCGGCTACATAATCTAAATCTGACTCTGGAATTTCTAGATCCCCCGAAAGTTGTGCAGCTGTGTGCTGAACACTATGGCATAAACCGATGGTCTGTATTTTAGATGACTCATTAATAGCCCAACAGAGCATAGCCATTGGGTTTACGTAATTCAGTAGTAAAGCATCTGGGCAAAGAACTTCCATTTCTTTAGCCAATTGCAGCATCACCGGAATAGTTCGAATAGCTCGCATGATGCCACCTATCCCAAGCGTATCTCCGATAGTTTGACGCAATCCGTATCGCTTGGGGATCTCAAAATCGATTACTGTGGATGGCTCATAACCGCCGATTTGGAACATGGTGATGACATAATCAGCTTCATCAAGAGCCTGTCTTAGATCCAATGAAGTTGATATAAGCGCACTAGTAGTGAGCTGAGCTTGAATTCTATTAGCAACCAATGCACTTGTTTGTAAACGATCAGGATCAATGTCGTAGAGCATGATTTCGGAGTGGCTTAAATCAGGCAGAGAGAGAATATCTGTAAGCAAATTTTGAGCGAATACCGTACTGCCTGCTCCAACGAAAACTATTTTAGGCATCAACCCAATGTAGACGAGTTAACTATAGGGGAGGAATTCCTTGGTTCTTCATTTCATTTCTGACGCAGATGCTGAAGAATAGGGATGTGAACATTTCTAACCCTGAAAAAATAGAAATAATCGCGGATAGTTTCCAAAAGCAGTTTGGTTCTACTCCGGACATGATTGTGCGTTGCCCAGGAAGAGTGAATCTGATTGGCGAACACACAGATTACAACGACGGATTTGTTCTTCCGATCGCGTTGCCCTTTGAAACTGTAATTGCTGCTTGTTCATCAGCGGATGCTCAAATGAACCTTATTTCTGAGGAATTTGGACCAACGCATTTCTCACTCGAAGATAACCCCATGAGCACATCGGGTTGGGGTAGATACATCCACGCAATGGGAACCCTCTTAGCGCAATCCAATCCTGAGTTATTGGGCTGGAATGGATATATTTGTTCCAGTATTCCGATCGGGGCAAACCTATCGTCATCAGCAGCCTTAGAAATCGCAGCAGGCATGGTGTTCAAACATTTTGGAGGGCTAGAAGTAACACATACTGAATTAGCTTTGATTGGACAGCGTGTAGAGAATGAATTCATTGGTGTGCGTTCTGGAATAATGGATCAAATGGCCTGCGCTCTTTCACAACGCGACACTGCGTTGCTAATTGATTGTCTTACCTTGGAAACTTCAATGGTTTCTATACCTGAAGATGTAACAGTGGTGATTATGGATACTGGCACAAGACGAGAGTTAAGGTCATCAGAATATAATAGAAGAAGAGAAAGTTGTGAGTCTGCCGCTTTAGAGCTCGGAGTGACATCACTGCGCAATGCTTCACTTGAGGACATCACAAATCTAACTGATGAGACTCTTAAGCGAAGAGCTCGGCACGTAGTTAGTGAAAACGGACGTGTTCTGGATGTAGTCAAAGCATTTTCAATCAGTGATTCATTCACTGCCGGACAACTCTTCAGTGATAGCCATTTAAGCCTGCGGGATGACTACGACGTGTCTGGTCCTGCTTTAAACCAAATTGTTGAGGTTGCTTTGGGCGCCCCAGGTTGTTTCGGGGCACGTATGACCGGCGGTGGGTTTGCCGGATCAGCAGTAGCTCTTGTTGATCGCAACGAGGTCAACAATTTCTGCAACTTCGTTAAAACAAATTTCACAGCACCTAAAGCACAACCTGCTATAACTTCAGTGATGCTTTACCCAGTAGAAGCGTGCGATGGTGTTTCAGTTTTAAAGCCTAATTGAGCAAGTCAAGCCCGTTCACATAACCTTCTGGGCCAATTATCTCAGGAGGTAAGGAAGTTCCATCTGAATATCCTATTTCCACAAATAAGGCTGACCCTTGGCATAGTGATTGAAGTCCTATATCTGCATAAACGCATGACCAGCCGAAAGACCCTACTCTTCCTCGAGTCTGGCCATCATCCATAGTTCCGATAATGGTGTCTGCAGTTAGATTTTCATATCCGATCTCTGAATATAGGTCATAAATATCAAGCATCGTTGCCCACCCGAGACCGGTGAAGGAAGCATCTGTAGCTTCGGGCGAGTATTTCTCCAATAGTCCATCCGTTCGGTCAAATTCGTCCCAAACTTCAGCGGGTGCCCAAACTTCACGATCGGTATATCCACCTTTGTGGATGTAGCTACCGACCATTAGCTCACCGACCTCTGCGTAAATGTCTTCCGTGTCACATGTGGCGCTGTAGAACATCTTCTCCGCAGGTATCCCTAATTGGTTTGCTGCTCTAATAACAGGAACGCATTCGTTTCCTGCCGCAAGGAGCATAACGAGATCAGCGTTAGCTGCGTTTGCCTGACTTACTGGAGGAATTGCATCTGTCAGAGGAATCGGCACATCGATCGCTTCATATTCAATTCCGTAGGCATCAAATATAGGAGCTAAGCCTGAATCCAAGGCAGCGGTAGCCGCAGGATTTTGGTTTACGAGCACAGCGACCTTATCTACCCCGAGGTCTTCGGCTACGAACCGTGCGGCAGCAGAATAGACTTGCACACTGCCTCCGTTAAAGTATCTAGCGTTTGGTTGGTTATAGTCTCCAGCAAATAGAGGTAAACCTCCAATAACTGGTGTGTTTCCCATAGTTCCATAGAAATCAAATGCAACTGTCCAAATGTTGACACCGTTTATGACAGAAACTAGATCACTGGTTGCAAGTTCCTGGGCGCATTCTTGTGCAGCAGGAACACTATTTTGGAGACAGGTTACGAGCTCAACAGGGTGTCCATCAATTCCTCCCAATTCTGCATTGATGTAATTAACAGCTCCTTCGATACCAAACCTTATTTCTGGAAATGAGCCTATGGGATCGTTCTCTTGATTCATTAACCCGATTCGAACGGCAGGCAGAGAATAGTCTGCTTCAACAGGTTCGTCGGCGACTTCTCCCTCTCCATCAATTTCAGAAAGTTCCATGATTTCTTCTGGAGACAATTCCGCTATACAGGCTATGCTTGCAGCTTCAGCTGCTTCATCAGTTTGACCACCTTCACTTGTAAGATCTTGAAGGATTTCCTCGTACGTGAGGCCTTCTGCTTCAGCAACAGAATCAATTATGCATGCAACGTAACCCTCATTGTCTAAACCCGTGACTGCGCTGACGAGACCTATAAGAGTGTCGCGTGCATTATTCCCGTCGGTGTCTTCACTCACGGGAGAAGAATCTTCTTGTGAGTTTTCTCCAGGTGACGTTGTACTCTCTGCCGCAGAGCTTTGCGAGCTCTCATTATCTGATCCGCTATCTGACCCACCACAGGCAGCCACAACCATTACAAAAATTGTGAACACTGCTATTAGTGTTTTTTTCATTTTTCCCCCTAGCTTGCCTTTGGCAAGAGCTCTTCTTTTGTTTGCTTTGATTTAGCTTTTCGTTTCGCTTGGTTATCCCGAGCGATCTTTCCAGCGATTCCGTCCGTATTTAGTATTGCAGTCAGTATTAAACCAACCCCTCCGACTAAGTTAGCGTAAGTTCCTATGCTGTCGCCAGAAAAGCCTTTCGCGATCAATGCAACTGCTAATCCACCTGGTGCTATGACTCCTGCAACTAAGGCACCGCTTACTGAACCGATGCCCCCTAGGTAGGCAAAAGCTAGCAAGGCCAGACTGGCAAATACGCTGAAGGACTCTCCGCTAATTTGTCCGCGCAAGTAAGCCATCATTGCTCCCCCGAGCCCTGCAAGGAAGGATGAAAATGCAAAAGCTTGCAGTTTGACTGCCGCACCGTTGACCCCACAAGCTGCGGCAGCTCTTTCGTTTGCGCGAATTGCGAGGAAGCGAAGCCCAGTTCCTGAGCGACGAATATTCACTACAAATAAGGCACATAACGCCGTCACAATTAGGAGCATGATGCCATATTCCCAACGATTAAAATCCGTGCCTACATTAGCGGCAAGGTTAACTCCAAATAAATCCGGTGCTTCAATGGGAAGCGCACCCGTATTCCCAATAAACCACCTATTGGTGAACAGAATTGTGCCGAGGGCAACGCCAAGAGCCATAGTAACAACCGCTAATTGGATACCACGTATGCGCAACGCCGGAACGCCTACGATGAGACCAAGGATTGTTGCCCCTATCGCTCCTAAAATTGGAGAGATAGGAAATGGTATTCCCGTTTCTAAAGCTATTTTTCCTAATATGAATCCTGCAATTCCTGCAAAGACAGCTTGAGCCAAGGAGACTTGTCCAACAAAGCCTGTCAGAACGACAATTGATAACACGATGATCGTAGATGTGAGGGATTCGTAGAGGCTTAGCCGAAGCGCTCTATCAAAGAAAAAGATGCCAAGAAGCGCCAACCCAGATAGAACCACGGTTGCATTGAGGACGTTCCGAGGTTTGGGGGCGAACGCTAGTTTTGTATCAACCAAACTTGCTCGTGTCGGGAGACTTCTTCCTTTTAGAAATAGGATTCCTACGATGACAATAAATGGAAGGACGTCACGCATTCCGGTCCGAGCAAAATCTGGCCACCATGATTTAATTTGCAGTAAGGAGAGCTCAGACCGAACCATTCCTAGCACTAGGCATGTTCCAGCAGTAACCCAAAAGGAGCGTAACGCGCCCACCAAAGCCCCGGCAAGAGCAGGAACAACTAGCAAAGTGTAATTGACTGTGTTAACCCCATTGGATAGTGATGCAGCTAAGATTCCGAAGACTGCTGCGACTACTGAAGCAAGCATCCAGTTTCCGGCTGCTAGGACATTTGGCGAGAACCCTAATAATGTTGCCCCCTTTTCTTCTTCAGCCGCTGCTCTAGTAGCCAATCCAAATGTGGTTGCCTTATATAGAATGCTCAGAAGTAAAGCGGTAAGAATCACGATACCTGCAAGCCAGAAGCGATCTTGGGGTATTCGTGTCCCTAGTATTGTGAGCGTATCTGTAGGAAGAATCGCTCTTACCGTTTCATTGGAGGTGCCGAACCGAAGCAGAACGAGAGATTGCAGCAGAATAAAAACACCAACTGTCGCAACAACTTTTGCAAGTAGTGGAGCTCCGCGCAAAGGCCGGAAGACAAGTAAGTGAATCAGCAAACCTAACACCGCCGCCATCAGGAGCGCAATAATGAAGGCAGGCCAAAATGCTGCTAATTCCCCCTTTTCGGGTGTCCCAAGTAAATTGATTCGATCATTCCCGAGAACAGAAATTGGGAAAACGAAATCGCCAGTATCACGCAATTCATCATAAATATAGGTTGAGTACATCATCATTGCGCCATGCGCAAAATTCAAAACCCCTGACCCTTGATACGCAAGCACTAAACCTAGAGCCACTCCGGCAATGACGGCACCATCACCCAAACCCGTCAAAAGGTTCTGAAGATAGAGCTCCACGAAAATTTCCCCCACGATGTTGTGACCGCATTAAAGGTCTAAATGGTAATGCGATTAGATTTGTGCAACAGTATCACTAAGCACCATTAATTACCTAAACGGTGCTCAGGGGGAGATATGGCAACAACGGAAATACCTGATTCAGGCACAACGGAGGACAAGCCCTGGCACCTATCAGGAAATAATGCTCCGGTCTTTGATGAACTCACTGTTACCGAACTTGAAGTGAAAGGCTCTATACCTACAGAGTTGCAGGGCCGCTATTTCCGAAATGGCGCAAACCCTCAGTCCGGAACATCCGATCATTGGTTCGTTGGAGACGGAATGATCCACGGTGTTGAGATCTCTAATGGAAAAGCTAATTGGTACCGAAACAGATATGTACGAACACCCATGTTTGATAACCCCGATAAAGAGCGAATGGAACTGTACCTTGATATGGAAAAAGGCGCATTCAACTACGAAGTGAGCGTGGCAAATACAAGCATTCTTGGACACGGTGGAAAAATTTTCGCACTTGAGGAAGGCTCATTCCCATATGAGTTGAATAAAGATGTAGAAACTATTGGGTATCACGATTATGGTGGCAAGCTCACGACAGCTATGACTGCTCACCCCAAAGTATGCGGTGAAACTGGTGAGCTTCTGATGTTCGGATACAGCTCATTGCCCCCCTACCTTGTGTATCACCGGATTAGCGCCGATGGAGAACTTCTTCAAAGCGAAGAGATAACTGTTGGTGGCCCAACCATGATGCACGATTTTACAGTCACCCGAAACCATTCTATTTTCCTTGACCTTCCCGCAGTTTTTGATATGGAAGAAGCTATGAGTGGCGGCATGCCCATTAAATGGAGTGACGACTACCCGTCGCGATTTGGGGTTATGCCCCGGGCTGGTAAAGATTCTGATGTGAAATGGTTTGACGTTAACCCTTGTTACGTATTCCATACTTTGAACTCATATGAAGATGGTCACGAGATTGTCGTAAATGGATGCAGGTTACGAGAGATTTGGAGAAACTCATCTGATATTGCCGTATCAAGTGATCCTAATCCTGAAGATGCTCCAATGATGTGGGAGTGGCGTCTAAACATGGAAACAGGCGCTGTTTCAGAGCGGCAAATAGACGATAGGGGCAGTGAATTCCCTCAAATTCCTGACAGTCTTGTTGGACTTAAACACCGATATGGCTATTGCCTCTCCACAGGAGATGGAGGAATCACCAGTGAAGATGAAGGCGGCGCAACAATTAAATACGATCTTGCTAATGGCGGCACTTCTGAAAAACACAATTACCCTGCAGGTCACTTTCCCGGAGAACCATCGTTCGTTCCGGCTGAAGGAGCCGTTAACGAGGATGACGGGTACTTAATGACCTACGTTTACGCCGGTGACACGAATACGTCGTATCTTTCTATTCTTGATGCGAGTAACATCTCAGCTGAGCCGTTAGCGGAAATCCATATACCACAAAGAGTCCCAACGGGATTCCATGGAACGTGGATTAGCGATAGCTAAAAATTACCTAGTTGGCAATAAAACGTTCTGCCATTGCGTGCCAGTGGCGGATTTTGACCTCTTGGTATTTTGTTAGCGTCAGACCGTCAGCTCGGAAGGTTTCTAAACCCTTTTGCACTTTGGGAAGATTAAAGCTGTCCTGATGGAACACTCTGGCAAGATTCCCAATCACTGGTATAAGTTCAGTCCATTCTTGGTCGATTCCTAGCTCTATGTATTCGGCAGGGGCAGGCCTTTCATCACCTTCAAAGTCTTCTGTATAAATACATTCCATCAGACACTCATCAACTTTTGTACCAACTGGACGGAATCGGTAATTGATCCTATTGAAAGCGCCCCATGGATGGAAGTTCGGGAATAGGGTGAAGTACATGCTGTCATTAATTTCAGCATCACAATAGGTATCAACGTCAGGGACTGCCGACCGAAGTCGTTCTCGCGCAACTTGAGCTGCAAAAGCTCTCGCTGTCATTCCTTCCGGGATGGTTGCCATTGGTTCTTCATCCAATCTTTTATCCGTAATAGCGTCAAATATTTCTTGTTCCGTTGGATCCCATTGAAGATGAGGGCTGGGCGTACCGTTCGGCGTGATCGCTCGGGAGAAATTCCCAAAAACATCGTATTGACTGTTGCAATCCCCAGTTCCGGTCAAGATTTGAGGGTGAGTGGCAATTACATGAAAGGCTTCCATGAACGCCTCTTGAGCTACTTTCCAGTTCACAGGGTATCGCTTCGCAACATGGGCGGAAACGAATTTCTTGTGTGGCGCCCACTTTTCAAAATGCATAGGGAGGTCACCTATATATTCATTAAAGTCTTGGCACTGGGGGTCCATGTTGATGAAGACCCATCCTTCCCATGTCGCTACTTTCACTTCAGGAAGAGAGAAGTTCTCAGGCTCTACTTGAGGGAAATCCCATGCGGTTGTTAGGTTTTCAAGTGTTCCATCTAAGTGCCAGGCGAGTGCGTGGAAAGGGCACCGAATTACGTCGCCTGCGTGGCCGCTGCATTCTCTTAGTTGACGGCCCCTGTGAAGACATGCGTTATAGAAGGCCTTTATTTCATTTGGAGCTGATCGTACGACCAGAATTGACGTACCGACGATGTCATACACATAGGTGTCGCCCACATTTGGGATGTGTTCTTCTCGACATGCCATTTGCCAAGCTTTTTTCCAAATCTTCTCAACTTCAAGATCAAAGAACTCTTGGGAAAGATAGCGTTCAACTGGGATGTTCATGGTTCCGAAATCTACGTCGCTTGTCAGACGAAGAGTCGGATTGACTTCGTGTGTATCGGAATCTAAGAGTTGTTGGTAGGTAAGGTCTTTTGATTGTGATTCTGCAAGTGTCATGACATTTTCCTTGTTCTATTCTCCGTATCTCGAAACCGATTTTCGCCTCGCTCGCTTCCTAACCAGCCACATAAATGTGAGTCGGCTGCTTTGAGGTCACCTGAAATCCATTGTCCGCCAAAGGTGAAGACGCCGGTACCAGCATTGCCAGTGACAATGACGTTTTGGCCGTCATCGCTGACTTCATAAATTTCATCTGTCATTGGATGTTTGATACCACGCATATTTCCCCTTTACTTAATATTACACTTTTGCGATAGCGGACACTATTTAAGCTGCTGTAAGTCCACCGTCTACCGAAAGTATTGAACCCGTACACCGAGCTGCCTCGTCAGAAGCCATCCAGCAGATGGCATTAGCGGCAGATTCTGGCTCAGCCATTCCTCGGAAACCGGTGTACGTCTGCATTAACGAATAATCAATACCTTCAGGAACATGATAATTTTCTGTCATCCCTGTATTCATTCCACCGGGAGCAATGGCGTTAACCCGTAAATCGGTTTTGATATATTCCATGGCCAATGCCCGTGTCATGTTGATCACAGCGCCCTTTGCGGCACAATAGGGAACCGTGTACGCCTGTCCCATGAAACCGGCATTCGATGCGACGTTCACAATATTTCCACCTGATTCAAGTAGATGGGGGATAGCTGCCTGCGTGATCCAAAACATTCCATCTAAATTAACTCCCATGATGAGCCTCCAGGTCGCTTCATCAACGTCTGTAACATGATGAGACTTAACGACGCCCGCTACATTTGCGACAATGTCAAGTTTCCCAAAGGTTGTCACACACTCTGCAACTGCAGCTTGCGATGCTTCTCGATTACTAATATCGCAAACAGCGGGCTTAAAATTTGCTCCGAGCTCATCTACAACAAGATCTAAGCCTTCTTTATTGATGTCAATTCCGAAAACTTTTGCACCTTGAGCTACCATTTGGCGCGACGTTGCCCTACCAACACCCGATGCTGCCCCTGTCACAAGTGCAACTTTTCCTTCAAACTTGGTCACTTTTCCTCCAAATACTAATAGCGAACCCACTTTAACCCGAATAGTGGCTTTAGGAAATACTGACCATGTGGGTCATTTCTGAGTCTGCTCGTTGTGAGGTTTGCATTGGTGCTGAGTTTAAGCGAAGCTACTCAATAGATTAACAAGGAGCGACTGTGACGATAATACATAAAAGCCCATTGCCCGATATAGAGATTGCTGATGTTTCAATAACTGACTACGTGTTGAGGAAAGCTGATGAATTACCTGATAAACCTGCTTTTATAGATGGCGGAAATGGAAGAGTGATCACCTTCTCTGAATTGAAGGATCACGTTCGACGTTTTGCTGGTGGGCTTGCAAATCGGGGCTTCGGAGTCGGATCAACGCTGGCATTGGTAGCTCCAAATATCCCTGAATATGCTGTCGTGTTTCATGGATGTGGCGTTGCCGGGGGAACCGTAACCACGGTGAACCCGACATATGGTGCCGAAGAAGTCCGGTTCCAATTACTTGATGCTGCCGCTACCATTCTGGTTACCGTTGAAGCAGCAATGCCAATCGCTCTTGAAGCTATTGAAGGCACTGACGTAAAGGAAATCATCGTTATCGGTGAACATCCAAATGCTACCTCACTATCGGAGGTCCTTACGGCTGAGCCGATAGACCAAGTTGAAGTTGACCTTGCCAATCACCATGTTGTGCTTCCCTACTCTTCAGGCACAACCGGCTTACCCAAAGGTGTCATGCTTACTCATAGAAATCTTGTTGCGAATCTATGCCAATGCGAATCAGCAATTCCGTATGACCAGGATTCATCAGGTTTAGCTGTTCTACCCTTTTTTCATATATACGGAATGCAAGTCTTGATGAATGGTTTGCTCGCTAATGGTTGCACAGTCATTTCGATGCCGCGTTTTGATCTCATCCAAGCACTTGAGCTAATTCAAGAACATAAGATCACTCATTTTTTTGCTGTTCCGCCTATGATCCTGGCTCTCGCGAAGCAGCCCATCATCGATAATTATGATTTGTCCTCTCTTGAAATGGTGATGTCAGGAGCAGCTCCTCTTGGCGCCGAACTATCGGAGGAAGCAGCAACACGTATTCAATGCGATGTGATTCAAGGTTACGGGATGACAGAATTGAGTCCTGTCTCTCATATGACCCCACCAGGACAATACCGACCAGGCTCTGTTGGCGTCACAGTACCTAACTCAGAATGCCGAATCGTTGACCCAGAAACAGGTCAAGATAAAGGTGTAGGTGAGGAAGGAGAGCTTTGGGTAAGAGGACCGATGGTTATGGCGGGCTACCTGAATAACCCTCAAGCAACCGAAGAGACTATAGATAGCGATGGGTGGCTGCACACAGGTGATGTCGCAGTGATTGATGAATTCGAACATATTTATATTGTTGATCGCGTGAAAGAACTCATTAAGTACAAGGGGTTCCAAGTTCCTCCTGCAGAGTTAGAAGCACTAATTATCTCTCATCCCGCAGTTGCAGACGTAGCTGTTATAGGGATTCCAGATGATGA
>Ga0208130_1000809_pt1 | contig 15783 bp, 15 predicted proteins | sample ETNtaG_31_FD_185771 | JGI IMG/M metagenome (GOLD analysis project Ga0208130, IMG submission 185771) | Marine microbial and viral communities from oxygen minimum zone, Eastern Pacific Ocean - ETNP201310SV78 (SPAdes) (version 2) | ecosystem: Environmental > Aquatic > Marine > Oceanic ...
ATGACTGCGAAGTCATCTGCAGTCGCATCTTCCCCGTAAGAAATTGAGACTTGCTGCTTTGCAGATAAATCGGCTGATTCACCTCCTCCAGCCGCCGCATCAAGGTCAATCGCTAGGTCAGCCTCACCCTGTGAAACGATTGCTGAATCCCAAGGGCCGCTAACTAGTGATCTTCGACCTTCGACGGGAATAATCGAGCCGCCTTCGGCAGCCCAAGCAGCGGCGATTGCACGAGCAGCAGAGCCACCACCGCGCATTCGCAATATGCTTCCTTTCGGCTCAATCCCAATGTGCTGGCAAGCAGCGACGAATCCTACACCATCTGTGCTGGTCCCGGACCAAACTCCGTTGGTTCTCTTCAATTGATTAATCGCATTTACACCTTCAGGCCCAGACACCGCAAGTCTTGCCTGAGGTGAATGTTTCAAAGGAGCGGTACAACTCAACCAAATGTCTCCTCGCAGGTTTTCCAAATTAGTCTCAAATTCATCCATAGAATTCGCTTCAAGATATACGGACTGGGCACTCAGACCAAGTTCCTCTCCTACAATCTCGAACAGTCTGGGGGTCAATGAATGGGATATCGGATATCCCGCGATACCCCAGTATGCCGGACCGTTCATTATGGGCTCCTCTGAATTATCCAAAATGAAGGTTTCAAGTGGCGCTCATAGGCCGACTTAGCGATGGACAGCGACCTTGACATCGCCCGAAATGCAACAACTCGCCCAATTCAAGAAGTAGCGGACAAGCTAGGATTAGAGCGCAGTGACTTGATTTTACAGGGTTCTTCGATAGCCAAAATCTCTTGGGATAGACTCAAACAAGCAGGGGAAGGGAAGCAAGGATTCCTAATTTTGGTTACCAGTGTCAATCCGACTCCTTTCGGAGAGGGTAAGACCGTAACCACGATTGGACTCAACCAGGGTCTCAATCGACGTGGTCATAATGCAACATGTGTAATTCGAGAACCTTCGATGGGCCCGGTCTTTGGTATCAAAGGAGGAGCAGCAGGTGGAGGATTCTCTCAGGTATTGCCAATGGAGGAAATTAACCTACACTTTACTGGAGACCTTCACGCTGTAACAATGGCCCACAATTTATGTTCTGCAATGCTTGACAATCACCTTCATCGAGGAAATGATCTGAATTTAGATCTGGACCGAATTCTTTGGCCGCGTGTAATTGACATGAACGATCGAAGTCTACGTGAAGTCACAGTCGGACTCGGAGGCAAGGCCAATGGAATCGTCCGAACAGAGAGGTTTGACATTACAGCGGCTAGTGAAGTCATGGCGATTCTAGTGCTTTCAAAGGACTACGCTGACCTTCGCGCTAGGCTTGGTCGAATTGCAATTGGGGTCTCAACTGATGGCGACCTAGTGACCGCAGAAGATTTGGGTTGTGCGGGTGCAATGGCGCTCCTTCTGAGGAACGCACTATTGCCCAACCTCGTCCAAACACTTGAGGGCGATCCAGCCTTCATTCATGGAGGTCCATTTGCAAATATTGCTCATGGAAATTCCTCAATTATTGGAGATTCACTAGCATTATCCTGCGCTGATTATGTGGTAACTGAAGCAGGCTTTGGTGCTGATATGGGTGCTGAAAAGGCTCTGCAAATTAAAGCCCAGGCCTCTGGAAAAGTACCAGATTGTATAGTTCTCAACGTCACAGTTCGTGCCATGAAATTACACGGAGATGGATTCTCTACTGGCGGAGGAAAGAGGCCTCCGAAGGAAGAGTTGGAGGCAGAGAATGTCGAAGCTACTAGATCTGGTGCGGCGACAAATTTACGCCGACACGTCCGCAACCTATCTTCGACTAACCTTCCTGTTGTTGTATCCATTAATCGATTTGCCAGCGATACAGACGCTGAAGTCGCGGCTATCCGTGAAGAAGCAATTGCCGCTGGTGCCAGAGATGTTGTTGTCTTCGAGGGGCACGCAAAGGGCGGACAAGGCGCAGTTGCTCTCGCAGACGCTGTAGTCGAGGCTTGTGATGCTCATGATTCAGCGGGTCGTCCTTACGATCCATTGGTTGAACCGGGAATGTCCGCTGACCAAACCATCCAGAGTGTCGCAACTAATGTATACGGTGCTGATACAGTCGAATTTTCCCCAGAGGCTCAAAATACTCTAGAATTGTTACAGGAATGGGGTCTTGAGAATCTACCAGTATGTATGGCTAAGACTCAGTATTCGTTTAGCCACGAAGGCACAGCTCTAGGTGCGCCTAGTGGATTCACTTTACCAATTCGTGAGTTAAGACTCAATTCTGGAGCGGGATTCATCGTAGCCGTGTGTGGCTCGATGATGACTATGCCCGGACTGCCAATTCGGCCAGCAGCCATGGATATGGATATGGATGAGGACGGCCGGCTAACCGGCGTATTCAGTTGATGGAAGTGAGGTTTTGCGGCAACTGAAAGCCTCAGATGAGGGTGTCAGGCTTCGAATTGACGACGCCGATGACCTCTGGACATTGGCTCAAATTTGTCGAGTCGGTTCCAATCTTGGTATGCTTTCACATCGGCGGGACTCCACAACTGGAACTCAGGAAGGAGGCCGTTCGAAGTCAGCAGAAAGAAAGCCGATGTGGATTGAGATAGAAGTATCAGAGTGTGCCTTTCAACCATTCACTGAAAACCTCAGAGTCCACGGAGTAATTTCTGAGGCGAAGATCGATATTGGATCTCACCATACACATCTAGTCTCACCAGGTGATGAAGTGGAAATCTCATTCGAAGGCGGTCTGCCAGATGTGGACCGTGAATTGATCAAGTCTGCTCTAGCAGCAGGAACTCAACCTAAGGCAGGTCTGTTGGTAGTAGAGAATGATGAAGTATTAATTTTTGAAGTATCAGGCCATGGAATCAGAGATCTATCTTCATTTTCGATGAGAGGCGGGGGTAAGCGAGCAGACGACTCAACCGGAGTTCGTCGTGGCTTCTTCGAAAGGGTAGCTCGTGAGACAAAAATGGTATTCCCTGATCAAATGCCGCTGGTTATCTGTGGGCCAGGAATGGCTCGAGAGCAATTCGAAGGAATGCTTAGAGCAATTGGAGCGGAGAATCAAATTCACAATGTTGCTACTTCGATTGGAGGTCGCGCCGCCGCTAATGAGGTGTTAGCAGGCGGCGCTGCTGATGCGGTTTTGGGTGAACATGAATTGGTTCGACAAGTACGAGCAATCGAAGATGGTCTAACTCGAATTTCAACCAATGGAGCAGTGTCCTATGGATTGAATGCAATCGAAGATGCGGCCGAACAAGGTGCAGTCGAGGTTCTAGTTGTGGACGCATCCTTGCTTCGCTCCGATGATAGGGAAATTAGGTCTAGATGGGATGGAATTACAACTGCAGTCACAACAAATCGAGGCGATGTAATCCAAGCATCGGTTGATCATGATGCAGGACAACAACTCCTTGGTATGGGTGGGGCCATCGCTTTGTTACGCTGGAAGGTAGATTGAATGGAAACTACCGTTAGAATTGTTGGCTTTGGTGACTCGGTAGTTTCTGAAGTGTTAGATTCTGCAGATGGTGGCTCTATCGACCGAATCGATATTCCAGATCTTTCCGATTTTAGTCACGGAAAAATCGATTGGAGAGGCCGGCTAGAAGGCGCTCATTGGCTCGTCCTATCCACATCTTCAATCTTAGAGGGAGATAATGCGAAGAGTGCTCAAGGTGCTAGCATGACCTTTGCTGAATTCGAAGGACCTCGTACTGTTATGGTGACAGATATCCCCTCAGATCCAAGTCGACTTGCTGAAGCATGGGGATTTGTTATCGAGAGGATTCGCCAAATCCACATGTTATTTTTCACAAAGGAGACTTTATCGGCGATAGCAGAAATCGAAGAGATGACTGAATCAGAATTGCTTAGTGAAATCAGATTACGTGGAATGACTCCTCAAGTTATTGCTTATGGTTATCCAAAAAATACAGTCTCCATTGAACATTCATTGGGTAATTATTCTTGCAATCCGAAGTCGGATTCAGCCTCGCAATGGCTCGGTAAGTACCTGTGCGAACTCCCACTGCGGGGTCCTGGCTCTGAAGGAATCAAAAATGCCGCAAATCGTTGTTGAATGCACTTTAATCAGAAGTATTCAGGTATGATTTTGAAACTTAGAGTCAAACCACCAGCGAATATGCCTTTAGTAGGGACACCCCTTGGGCTTACCCTGCGAGAGCGAAGCCTATGCCACTCAAACTAGGACCAGCCGGTGTTCCATTGTCCTGTAAGGGCCGAACAATTGTAGAAGGAATGGATGATATCACCGTTCTGGGTTTGGAGACAATGGAGATTCAAACCGTACGACAAGTTCAGCCACATCACTTCGACCAATACTGGCAAGCAGGTATTCTAAGTCACAAGACTGATTTCGAGATGAATGTGCACGGTCCGTATTATGGTGAACTATTGGGTAGCCGACGTGAGCGTAACCGAACTCTTTCGAAAATGGAGTCTACCATGCAGGTTGGAAAGATAGTCAATGCTCGACATATGGTTTGTCACGTTGGTCCTTATGGCGAATACGACCCTGGGACCGAGGCCAACGAGGAGGTTGCCAACATACTCGCAGGAGTTGTAGAGAGAGTCAAATCAATCTGGGGTCAAGAAGGTGAAGAGGAAGATTACGCAGCCTTCCCCTGGGTGCATGAAGCAGAACCTACTTTGGTAGCCGTAGAAACCTCAGGGCAGCAGGAACTGTGGGGAACTGTAGAAGAAGTTCTGGAAGTTTGTAATCACGTTCCTGGAACTGTTCCAGTGCTAAACATGGCTCACATTCACGCTCGAGGGCATGGTCGTCTCAAGACTTCCGAAGATTATGCGGAATTGTTTGACCAAGCTCGAGAAACATTCGGCGGGAAGACATTCTACTGTCACTTCGCCGGTGTCGAACACAGAATGGGTAACGCTCAACACTACACTCAGATCAAGAAATCCGACCTGAAGTTCGAGCCATTCGCAGAATACCTCGCTGAGGAAGGCGATTGGATGGATATCACAATTATCTCTGACTCACCATTGCTAGAACACGATGCAATGTACATGGTACAACATTACGACAAGGCTCGCCAGAGATTACTTGAGATTAGAGCCCGCGACGAGCGCAGAATGAAACTCGCTGCAGAATCTGGAATCGATGTCGAAGAATTAGCTCGACGTGAGAAGGAACAAGCAGAAGCACGCAAACAATCACTAGAATCTGATAAAGAGAAGATTGTTGCTGAGATGTCAAAGACACCTGCTCAAAAGAAAATCGAAGCCAAGAAGGCCGAGGAAGCAAAGAAGGCAGAGGAAGCCAAGAAGGCTGAGAAAAAGCCAACTAAGAAGAAGGACGATGGTAAGATGATGTCCTTCGATGATGACGACGAAGAGTTCGATGACCTCTTCTAATCAGTAGTAATTTGGTGGGACTGGCCGGACTTGAACCAGCGGCCTCCGCATCTTCAGTGCGGCGCTCTCCCAGCTGAGCTACAGTCCCCGTAGCACCCATGCGATTCCATATTCCCCTTCAATACTTCTGAGGTGTCTAATTCTAATTGTCGCAGGATGAATCATAGCCTTCGCTTTGAATTGCTATAGGTCGCTGACAATAAAATTACCAATATCGCCATGAATGAACTCGTTGAAGGTAGTATGTCTCCGATACTAGAAAAAGTAGAATCTTCTGGATATTGAATTACTTTGATTGTACAAGAAATTGTCTCGCTAAGCAAATATCCATCCCAATTTTTTGAGTACTCACTGGTTGCCTTTAGGGATATTTTGTAGATGTTTTCAATCGTACCATTACTAGTTAACGATTGAGTCTCAAATGCGTCGTCTCCACTAGAATAGTCTGCCCCGTATGAAATTGAATTCGGTGCGAATAATCCAATCCGAACTATATCAGGTCGGAAATAATCAATCAAAACTGAATTTATATCTTGATTTACTGTCCAACCTAAATTATTCAATGCTTCTTCATTTTCAATAGATAGGGTAAATTCATCTACAAAATTGCCCATGTTCATCACACTAAATCCGTAATTTCCTTCTTCTCCAACTTGAATTTCTAATACACTATCCAAGCATGCGAGTTGTAATCCTGGAAACTGAAGGATTTCAACGATTAAGTTCACTGAAGTAGTATCATAATTTGGATTTGGCACTCCATTTACTTGAGTGACAGTAGCATCTATTTGGATTTGGAATGACCCTTTCTGCATGTAATTTTCACCCCGAACAGTAACCTGAAATTCTTCTGATTCACCCCCAGGTAGAGAAATACTCGAAGGGCCAGCAATGCTCAATGGTCCACCTTGATATTGCAGCGCAATATCTTCAAAGTGAATGCTAGGATTCGTTAGAGTACAATCTACCACTCCAGTAGGGTTAGCGCTAGGATAAACCTCGATCTCAATGGTGCTAGAATCGCACTCTAATTCAACACCTGGGGTTAATTGTTGAGATTGCATAATTGGTATGAATTGACAGAAAAGAAGAATTGTGATTGCACCAACCAGGTAATTTCTTCTAACCATGAAAATCCCTGTAATTCTTCTTTGAATAATCTATCCCCGGCAAGATGCAGTTACAATCCTTAACGACTACTGGACATTATCAAGGACTTGAATTTGCATTTCATTCAAAGAAGCCACACCAGCGGTTGCTGCATTCAGTAATGCATCGAGTTCTTCTCTAGTATAGGTGAATTCTTCACCAGTTCCTTGAACCTCGACGAACTTCCCATCAGCCGTCATTACAACATTCATGTCTACATCTGCATTACTATCCAAAATGTAATCCAAATCAGTGTAAACATCTCCATCGATTAGTCCAACGCTAATTGCTGCAAGATCATGAGGGATAACCGCATTCTCGTGTGCTACGGCTTCCTCTGCACTTAGCGTAGGCGCTTCCATTCCTGATTTGATTTGCTCGTGAGTCAGCCTCTTATCGGCAGGTAAACAGCGTCCCGATGCAATCAGTCTTCTAACGCACAATCGCATTGCAATGCTTGCGGCTGTGATCGAAGCACAGCGGGTACCTCCATCAGCGTTTAACACATCACAATCTACTGTAATTGCAATAGGGCCAAGGGCCTCTAAGTCGATTGCTCCACGAAGGCTTCTAGCAACCAATCTCTCAATTTCTTGAGTTCGGCCCTTTGCACCGCGCCTCTCACGCTGAAATCGTGAATCTGTAGAACCGGGTAGGAGGGAATATTCTGCGTGTACCCATCCTCTGTTGGCGTCGCGAGGAAACCATCGAGGGAGTGAAGGAGCAACAGTTGCACAGGCGAGAACCATTGTCTCTCCTTGACGGTACAAAACCGAGGCATCTGCATTCGGTGTGAAGTCTAGAGTGACCTCAATGTCTCGTATTTTGTCAGCTGCCCTATCTGTACCAATGTCTCCAGACTTCATCTTCGCCATGATTCGGCGGCTATCAATCTCCGTTAATATGTAACGCGGAATTATTCCAAGTTTATTTTCGCGCATGAGGTGGTCGAAATGAGTCTACGACAGAAGGTTCTGTAGTGATGTAAGGGCCTCCAATCAAGTCGACACAATAAGGAACTGCAGCAAATATTTCATCTAGAATTTCTCTAATCGAACGTGGAGACCCTGGTAAGTTGAGAATCAGAGTCGAACCACGAATACCAGCAGTCTGTCTAGAAAGTACAGCGGTTGGCACGTGCTTGAGTGAAATTGCCCGCATTTGTTCACCGAAGCCCGGAAGCATTCTCTGGCAAACTGCTTCGGTTGCCTCTGGTGTAACATCTCTCGGCGCAGGCCCTGTTCCACCGGTGGTGATGATGACTGAACATCCCTCTTCACACAAATCGATGAGAGCCTTTTCGATAACGTCCTGCTCATCTTCGACCAGTCTTCTCGAAACCTCCCAAGGCGAGGTTAGTGCCTCTTCTAGGAATTGCTTGATTGCCGGCCCACTTCGGTCTTCGTATTCTCCGGCAGTAGCTCTGTCAGAGGCTGTTACAATACCGAATCGGCAGGTCTCATCAGCGCTCATCAGAGTTTGACAGCAGCGCTGAGATGAAAACACAGTCGGTCATTAATCCTCAATTTCCAATGAGTATCTTCAAAGACCGTCAAGGCTCGTCCACTTATCCCGGAGATGATGTGGTGTCGAGCCTACCCCAACACACACTGAGTAACATCGCTCTGAATGATGATTCCGAATGCACAGCATTCGATCGTTCCCGTGTTCATATAGGCTCGATGCTTTGCCTCTGAACGTAGGTGAAACGATGAGTGACGATGGAAGGTATGCGACACAGATTGCTGTGGTCAAAGAAGAATGCAAAGACGCAGATGAAGCTGAGATAATCAAGGAATTCAGGAGATATGAGGAAGAATTTCTGATACCTCCTGAAGACGCTCTTCGCTCTGTAATTCGAAAGTTCCAAATTGCTGCGGGTCAAGAAGTATCTACCATTTCTTCTCGCTCACGTCCGGCTATTGCAGAGAAAAAAGTAACAAAATTCTCTGAACTAAAGGATGATGACAAGAATGTCACTATTGAGGTGGCTGTGGTTTCCTACATCCCAAAGATACAGACCGTTCGAGGTGAAGAGAGACAGATAGCCTATGGTTGGGTTGAGGACAGTCCGTGGGAGGGTGAGAGAGAGCGCTGGGATTTCACCGACTGGGGTGACCACTCTCAGAATCTAACTCCTGGCTCAGTAGTTCGATTGGAGGGAGTTTCAGTAAATTTCTGGAATGACCGCCGCTCGATTAACATCAATCGCCCAAGCCGAGTTACCGTCCTCAAAGAAGGCGGTCAGCCAGTAACCAAGATTTCAGACGAACCGGTTCCAATATCTGAGGCGGGAGAGGCGGAAGGTATCGTCAGCGTAGTTGCAAGAGTTCTCTCGAAGAAAGACGATCAAATCGTCAAGAAAGATGGAAGCGGTACATTGGACATTGTTCGTGGCCGATTAGCGGACCCCTCCGGCACAATCGGTTTCATTTCATGGAGAGATTTCGAGCATGAGGTGGGCTCATTAATCAAAATAGATCGAGCGCAAATCCGTAGATTCAGAGACACCCCTGAAATCAACATTGGGGACTTAACAAAAATCGAGCCCTTCCATGACAGTTCCTTTGCTAGTATGGACGATTTACAATCCGTAAATCGCTCAACGATTTCGGAACTACGAGACGGAGCCCGTGACATCGAGATTACTGTGCAGGTAGAAAATTGGCAGGCTCGAACCTTCACTAACGCAGATGGCGAGGAAAGGACAGTTCGTAGCGGCGATGTAATGGATCCAACCGGCCGTTGTCGCTTGACTTCTTGGGGCGAAATGAGCCCGGAACCGGGTGCCTTCCTTCATCTCAAAGGTGCTAGGGTACAATTTTGGCAAGGTTCTCCTGACTTAGTCATCGATTCTGCAGATCAAGTCATCGATTTATCCGACCCACCATGGGATGCGATAGATCCAGCCGATCATTGGGTTGAGGTTGACCTCACCGACTTGGTCAACGGTGGTTCACGCCGTGGGATCAGAACTGCCGGAACGGTTGTTGCAATAGCAAATAATTCTGGTATTATCGAGAGATGCCCAGAGTGTCGCAGAGTCATGCGTGAAGGAGAGTGTGCGGAGCATGGGCCTCAGCGTGGAGATGAAGATGTACGACTTCGATTCGTTCTCGATGATGGGATTTCAAATGCCTCCACTCTGATTGGAAAAGAAGCTACAGAAGCACTTACTGGTATGGACCAAGCGCAAATCAGAGATGCCATAGATGCCAACACTAGGGCAGGATATATTGCCACTCTAAGAGAGAGATTCTTGGCAAGAAAATTGCACGTCAATGGCCGTGCTATGGTAGATACTCAGGGCGCTATTTTGATGGCAGATTCAGTCGAAGTAGATACACGAACACCCGAAGAAGCCGCCAATGAAGTAATGGCTCGCTGGGGGGTGGTATTGTGATGAATCAAGCAACTAGAAGAAGCCGGCAAACAGCTATCCGACTATTCGCTCAAGAGTATATGGATGCAGATTTGCCTGAGGAAGGAGCAGGAGAATATGACCCCTCATTCGTAATCACCAAACTTGGTGCTAAGGTCAATCGAGCCTTAGTTGGAGGAGTAATTGATAGGGTCGAGAGAAGAGAGACAGAAAGTGGCTCATTTTACACCGCTCATCTTCGAGATCCAACAGGAACTCATCGATTCGAAGTAGCGTCATTCCAACCAGAACTCCATGCTGATATTGAAGAGATTCTGAATCGTTTTGAGAGCGGTGATAGATTCCTCATGTTATTGGTCGGCAGAGCACGTTGGTTTGAGACCGAAGACGGTGGAATGTTCACATCATTTAGAGCAGAAGAATTCAGTATCGTAGACAAAGACCTCTACACGCATTGGTTGGTTGAAGCATCTGAAGCAACTCTGCGTAGATTGGATGCCTACGAAGCCTCAATTGAATCTGACCTTACACCCGCCGCGCTAGAATCGGCAGGAGTTCCCAGCGACCTGATTGACGGGATGGTCCTTGCGAGAGGCCATTACGGAGAATTCGATACTGAGAATTACCGAGTAGGAATTCTACAGTCGCTCTCAATGGCAACTGGTTCTGATGCGATTATTGAAGCGCCACCTGCCCAACCAACCTTGGAACAATCGAATGAATCCGCCGGTGAAGTAATTCAGACTCCTGTACCTACAGGTGATGTATCTGATATCTTGTTGGAAACAATTCGAATGAAAGACGATGGCGATGGAGTAGATTACGATACCTTAGTCCACGCAGCGGTAGTGGCGGGGCATAGCCGTGAGGAAGCAGAAGACGCTATCGACAATCTTCGAGACATCGAAGGTTCGATAATCGAGCCAAGATTCAGTTTCTTCCGATTGACTCCCCAGTGATTTTATCGAAGTCCTGCAATTATTCGCTCAGCCTCTGTCATTTTCGCCCTTATCCTAGCGATTGCATCTGAATCTTCAGCTCCTGCTTTTGGGGCACTAACAGGAGTTGCTCCAAGTTCTTGGAAAGCGACATCCCGAGAGCCCTTTGCTTCAGCAATTCTACTTGCGACCAAAAGTAGACGAGTACTGGTCATCTCATCTTCAACAGGCCATCCTCTTCTGACAGCTATTCGCAGGAATAATTCTTCTTCCTGCTGAGACCATCGGCCACCATGACTGTTGAGAATTGTACCTATCATACGCTCGATGTCTCTAATCATTCCAGCAAGACTTTGCAAGGTTGAATTATTTCCCTTTCCATCGCTTTTTGACAGTAAATCTGCAGCATCTTCCATTTGATGTTGGGGAAGAGGTTGTAAGAAATCAATAGGATTTTCAGGGACTTCAATCATAATCACCTCTTCTTTGGGTTCAGTCTCTTCATTTGTTTGCACGCTAGAGGTTTGAACATCCGGTAGGCCATTTCTTCTCAGTGAGCGTTTGATTTGCCCCCATCCGCGACCTTGGCTTGCAAGAACTCCAGCAACTCTCCCCATCAGAACGGTCCTAGTTCCGGTTAATTGCAATTCTAACTTTTGACACAGGGAGTGTAACTTGTCCCGTTCCATTTCAGCGAGATTCTCCACGGTGAGCCGTCTCGAATCATAATTCAAGTGGAGCCAGAGCCTTTGTCTCCTCTCTTTGTGTGAGCCGGAGGATTTGATTCCAAAGATCTTCAAAATATCTCCTAACTCTAGGTGTGACATCGCCTGTATTCCGTCCCAACTAAAATCATAATCTCCCATCACTTGATTTCTAATTAGGCGAGCCCTAAGGACTTCAACAGAGCCATTTTTTCGGAATCCAGCAGATTCTGCTCGCTCTCTTAATTCCATTAATCGAGCTCGATACAACTGGTCGAGCAATACTCGATCAACCGACATGATGACCACCGATAAGGTTCGAGCGAACTCTTCGCCGTCTTATCGCTTACTCAATATTTGAGTAAACATAGTAGGGTTTTGAGGGTTGAGAGAAATTGCCGTCACTTCTCTAAATCAATCCAAGGGTCCTTTGCGGGAAGTAGTCCCTGACGACTTCTTTGTTCAGGTATTGGGCTGCTAGCTGTAGTCAACATTCGCTCCCAGTCTTTTGCCAATGCAATTACCGAATTCTCGAGATTGGAAAGAGGAACTAATCTCTCAATTGAAACGGTTTGCATACCATCGTCTGACAGGAATTCCATGCGTATTTCGACGTGAACTTCGGTGGTCTCAGTTTCCCCTTCCGGGTCGTGAAATACGGTTTCCATTGTTAGGTCAAAGAATTCCTCTGCCTGTCGCATAATCGCTCCGACTTGCCTATGTCGAACCAGAATTGCGATTCTATCGATTTCGCTTTCAGATAATCCACCAATGAGATTATCCTGAGTCCACCATACAGTCTCTCCTTCTAATTCTGATATCTGTTGAATCAATTTTCTCGGAAAACCACTACGCCCAATCAGAACCACAAGGTCAGCATAAGGCACAGGGAGGTACCTATCTCCTTCTCTCTCTTCAGGGTCTATGCCGAGAACAGTTCTCCTGCTTGAGCAATGAATTGAATTGAATACTTCACGTGAGGTCACAAATCCGTCGATATCCCCGTTACGTCGAAGTTTTTCCATCCAGCGAGCAATTTCATCTTCAGAATCAGGTCTATCTTCGATCTCATGAATTGATGCGTAAGCCTTGCTAGAGAGTAAGCGTAATCCACGACGGGCCCGCTTAAGCTGCCGTCGAATGATTTTATCATCACAGAGAATTATAGCACCTTTGGGCTGATACCAAATCCGATTTTCACTGACCAAAAACCTAGCCGGTCTCCTTGGAGCTCTTGCTCCTAAAACTTGACAGCCTGCTTCCAATAATTTGATTTGTTTACCATGGAGTAAACGAGCAGGCATAGCAAGCAGATCTAATTCTCCTTCTTTCAGGCTTTCAATAGCCTCTTCCAGGGTATCAACCGGAGTGATTTCTAATTCTAAATCTCCAGCTTCTTCTGAGGACAAAAAATCCTCTAAATTTTTTGAAGATAGGCAATGAGGATGGTCGAGTGATGCGACTTTTACTCGTTCTTCCACAGCGTCCACCTCGAGGGGGGAGCACGCAACGTGCCCGTTTGTGGGGTCACACACCCGTTGATATAGGCACCCCCTCACCATCGCAATGGATGGTATCCCTCAGCAACCGTCAGATGAGTCTAGAAGGACTCAGAGACCAGGTTGAAGAGGCATTGGAAAATTTCGTACAAGATAGGCTGACCAAGAACGATGCTCCCGCCATGAGCCTGGCTCGTGACTTGCTATTATCCGGAGGTAAAAGATACCGACCAATCGTTGCCTTACTAGCCTACCAAGCGGCAGGTGGTAAGGACTTAGATTCAGTTATGGATTTGGCTCTAGCCAGCGAGTTAATCCACACAGCGACCCTAATTCACGACGATATCAACGACCAAGCAAAGACCCGTCGTGGGCTTCCAACCCTACATTCAGCACATAGCCAATCTCATGGAATAATTGCTGGAGATTATCTGTTTGTGCTTGGATTCGGACTTGGTGGCAAATTCGATGCTCGAATTGTAGACCGAATGGCCGAGACTTCCGCCAATATCGCCGCCGGTGAATTATTGCAAATCAAGCACATAGCAGACTTAGCTACAACTCCCGAAGACTACTATGCAATCATCGATGGAAAAACCGCCGGGCCATTCGCCAGCGCCTGCTCTTGTGCTGCAATGCAGGCAGACGCTGAGCTGACAATTGTAGACACTCTCGATGATTTTGGATGGGAAGTCGGTCGAGCCTTCCAATTGGTCGATGATTTACTTGATTTGACCGGAGATCCATCGATGGGTAAGCCAAGAGGTACCGATGTTCATGAGGGTAAGATGACCCTACCAATCATTCATGCTCTAACTATGCTTCATGGTGTTGAGAGAGAACAACTTGCAGATGTCCTACAAAACTTCAGCGATGACAGGTGGGGTGAACTCACCGAATTGCTTGAGAGTGCTGGCTCATTTGAATACGCCAAGCAATTGATTCAGAATCATATCGACCGAGCACAAGAAAGTCTCGAATCTCTACCAGATACGGATGCGAAAGCATTGATGATCGAGATCGCAAAACTTTCTCGCGGGCGACGCACCTGAGGTGGCCAAACAACGCACTGAGCGGTGATTTTCATGGTCGAAAGAACTGATTGGGATGTTATCGTAATCGGAGGAGGCCCTGCCGGCTCTACCGTTGCTCGTTATGTTGCAGAGGGTGGAAAGGACGTCTTAGTCATCGATGGAAGAGATTCCATAGGTAGCCCACTTCAATGTGGGGAATTAGTTCCCAGCAACGAGGAGATGAAGCGACTTTGTCCAGACGTTCCAGAGGTTGATGATCTACTACAAACACCCGAACACGCAATCTCGATGAGAACTTCACAAATGCATTTGGTACCACCATCAGGACGACCACTTCGCTATCCATTCGAGGGCCTAATGCTCGATAGAGTAGCACACGATGAGTGGTTGGTAGACTTGGCTAAATCCAAAGGTGCAAATTATCTGACTGGCGCAAGGGTTGATTCTGTAAATGAAGAAACCGTTTGCCTAAGAGATGGACGAGAATTTACTGCCAGAATTATTGTCGGTGCAGGAGGCCATAATGACCCACTGCGCCGCAGTCATTGGGACGAATCGAGCCTTAAAATCCCCATTAAATTCGTTCTGATGGATGGCGACTTTGGCGATGCTGTGGAACTCCACTTCGGCTCAATGGCACCCGGAGGTTATGCCTGGATGTTCCCCAAACAAGGCGGAGCAAATATTGGCGTTGGAATTCAAAATAAATTTGCCAAAGGTCGCTCATTGAATCTATTTGCAGACGATTTCATCCAAAAATACGGCGACACGGTAACTTTCGCAGGAGCCGGTTCTCTACCGATGTCGGGAACGATTGATTGCTTCGTCAAAGAAAACCATCTTCTTGTCGGAGATGCGGCTGGTATGGTTCTGCCATCAAATGGTGCAGGCATTACAATTGCAATGGTTGGTGGGAGAATTGCAGGCCAACAGATTGTTTCACATCTAAAATATGGAACCCCCTTGGATGAATACGAGAAAGAATGGAAGAGACAAATGGGTTCAGTGATGCGAAATTCGAAATTATCATTCAAAGTTGGTAGTTGGATCATGAGGCTTCCAGATTGGATTCTAAATATCGCATTTAATCCTCTTACGAAGCCCTTTGTTTGGCGCTTTGTGACCTGTAGGAAGCCATTCATTATTTTCTGATTTGATTGATTTCAAACTTTTGGAATTCACGGCTTGATGACATTAGTATATATGCGGTGAATGAAAGAATATACATTTCTTGATAACCCCTACCTCGATAGTAAGGTTATGACAACAAGAACTGTACTTGTGGTGTTGATTGCTAGCTACGCATCCTTTGCGGTTACCGCAATGACAATCACGCCACTTCTGAGCTAAGCCCGAAGTTCTCACGGTGGTAACAAAGATGGTTTTCAAAACACTATTTGCGATGTTAGTCTCTGGATATGTCTCATTCGGAGTTTCAATGATGGCAACGGGGGGTTTCCCTCAATCAGACATGGCGACAATAACATTGTCCTTCTCGGTAGTGTTTCTGATGAGTTTCTCAATGATGTCGATTGCCTTAGCACCTAAGTCGAAGAGAATGTTTGCATAGGGAATAGAATTCAAAATATAATGTATGTTCCCCAATGTTATGAAGCCAATTGGTGAAATCGAAGAAGACCTTGCTGACAAGACAGAACCTATACTC
>Ga0208130_1000810_pt1 | contig 15777 bp, 17 predicted proteins | sample ETNtaG_31_FD_185771 | JGI IMG/M metagenome (GOLD analysis project Ga0208130, IMG submission 185771) | Marine microbial and viral communities from oxygen minimum zone, Eastern Pacific Ocean - ETNP201310SV78 (SPAdes) (version 2) | ecosystem: Environmental > Aquatic > Marine > Oceanic ...
TTTTAATTTATTTAAGATTTGTAAAAGATTCAATATCATCAGATGAAAAAAAATCGAAACTTTCTAGAAAACTTGCCGATAGCTTTTTAGAAATAGCAAAAAATGATATTAATAATACTGACCTTTTTTATATTTCTTTGGAAAAAGCATTGTTTAATTTTTTAAAATCAAGATTTGATTTTCAAACATCAGAATTCTCTAAGGATAATATAAAAGTTAAATTATCTGATAAAAATATTGAAGGTCATATTATTGAATCACTAATAGAAATATTAAAAAGTTGTGAGTATGCAAGATATACTCCATCATCCCCTAAAGAAATGAAAGCTGATTATGAAAAAGCTGTTGAAATAATTTATAATATTGAGAAATCATGATATCAAAATCAACAAAATTTATCTTCATATTATTTACTTTTTTAAGCTACAGTCAAAACTCAGAATTGTTTGATCAAGGAAATGATTTTTACAACCAGGGACGGTATTTTGAAGCAATAGAAAAGTATAATTTAATTTTAAAAAATGGCAGCCATTCGGATGAATTATATTACAACTTAGGTAATTCATATTATAAACTTAATGATATTGCAAATTCAATTTTTTATTATGAAAAGGCTTTGATACTTAGTCCCAATGATGATAAAATATTAAATAATTTGTCATTCGCTAATAATATGTTAATTGATAAAATTGATTCTTTGCCTAAAAACCAAATTTCTTCCTTTTTCAATAGTCTTATCAATTTATTTAATTATTCTACTTGGCAGTATATTTATTTGTTTTTTGAATACTTAGCTGTCATATTTTTGGTTTTATATTTTATTAGTAAAAAGCCAAAAAATAAAAAAAGGTATTTTATCACAGCTTTATCATTATCATTATTTTTTGTTTTTACTTTAATTGCTGCAAATATTTCTGAAAACAATTATCTCAACGACAATCCAGCAATTATATTTGATAAAGAAGTTGATTTAAGGAGCGAACCAAATTTAAGATCAGAAGAAATTAGCACACTACATGAGGGAACTAAACTTAATGTTATTGAAAGTGTAAATGATTGGAGTTTGATTGAGCTTAAAAATGGCAATAAAGGATGGTTAACCACTTCATCATTTAGACTTGTTAAATAGTCAAAGATTTATTATTTAAAACTTCCAATAAAAGATCACCAATTGAAATCAAAATTGGATAAACTGTAGATTTATTTTTTTGGTCAGATGGAATAATTTCTATAGCAAGCAGCTCTGAAAAGTAATTTATAACCATTGAAATTGATACAATTATAATTAAAAATTTCAGTGAGCTAAATATGCCACCAAGCAGTCTATTAATTGTGCCTAATGAAATATATTTTATGAGTTTAGTCATGTATTTTCCAGCAATTGTAAATAAAAAAGAGGTTAGAATAAATAGTAAAATAAAACTTAAAATATTTAGGATCTGCCCATCAATTTCTACATAATCATCAATAATTTTAGATAAATCATCTGAGAAACTATAAGAAATAATAGCCCCTATTAGTAATCCAAGAAATGAAGCTAATTCATTTACAAGACCGTTTGAAAACCCCTTTAAAAAGGCATACAGTAAAACTACAATTACAATTAAATCAATATAAATCAAAATTTAAATTTTAATTTTATTAGACTATAAATTTATAACATAAATGGAATACTTTGCTGACTTAGGGTATTTAGGATTATTTATTTCTTGTTTTTTAGCTGCAACTTTTATAATTCCTTTTAGTCCTGAAGTTATTTTGGGTATTTTAATTGTTAAGGGATTCAATCTTCAATTAACAATATTGATAGCAACCATTGGAAATTGGATGGGCGGAATGACATCATACTATATTGGAAGAATTGGAGATTGGAAAAAAATTGAAAAGTATTTTAAAATAAAAAAAGAAAAAGTTTTAGCTTTTAAACTAAGAATCGATAAATGGGGAAGCGTTTTGGCTTTTTTTACATGGTTTCCTTTAGGCGGTGACATTTTAGCTTTAAGTTTAGGTTTTTTCAAGGTTGATGCCTACAAGGTTTCCATTTGGATGCTAATAGGTAAGTTTTTTAGATTTGTAGTATCAGCAATAATTATATATTACGGAATAGATTTAATTAAGTTTTGGTGAAGTTTTAGCAAATTCAATTTAATTAAGATAATTTAGCAGCATATATGATCAAAGAAATAGAAAAACACCTTGCCGATTTAGAGAAAATCAAGCTCAAAAATTTAGATGATGTTGAGAGTTTTAGAATTAAATATATTTCAAAAAAAGGTATACTTCCCTATATGTTTTCTCAATTAAAGAATGTTCCTAATAAGGACAAAAGAGAAGTTGGTCTACAAATAAATTCTGTAAAACAAAAGGTTAATGAAATAATTTCATTACATAAAGAAAAATTTAAAACAAACAAATCAAATGATAGTTTTGAGGACTTAACAAAACCAGCTGAGTTTCTCAAATTAGGTTCAAGACATCCAATATCAATTGTAAAAAATAAAATAATTGATATTTTTCTAAAAATAGGTTTTGACATCTCAGAAGGTCCGGAAATTGAGGATGACTGGCATAACTTTACTGCTTTGAATCTTCCTGAGCACCATCCAGCAAGAGACATGCAAGACACATTCTATCTAAATAAAAATCCTGATTGGCTATTAAGAACTCACACATCCTCAGTTCAAATCAGACATATGGAAAATAATGAACCTCCTATCAGGACCATTTCACCAGGACGTGTTTATAGAAATGAAGATATTTCTGCAAGATCACATTGTTTTTTTCATCAGGTAGAAGGTTTATATATTGATGAAGGGGTCTCTTTTGTTGATCTTAAACAAACTTTATTACATTTTACAAAAGAATTATTCGGAAAAAGTAAAATTAGATTAAGACCATCTTATTTTCCATTCACTGAACCAAGTGCAGAATTGGATATTTATTGGGGATTGGAATCAGAAGCAGATTATAGAATAACTAAAGGTACTGGCTGGTTAGAAATTTTAGGATGCGGTATGGTCGATCCTAATGTTTTAAAAAATTGCAAAATAGATTCTGAAAAATTTTCTGGATTTGCATTTGGACTAGGAATTGAACGAATTGCGATGTTATTATATCAAATTGAAGATATTCGGACTCTATATGAAAATGATTTAAGATTTTTAAATCAGTTTAATAACTCAATCTAATTTTTTTGATAAGCTACTGATTTCTTCCTTTGGATTTTTATTATTATATAATATATCAAACACGGTATCTATTATATAAAAACTCTCTTTATTATTTTTTGAAATTTCAAAGGCATTTTTAGTCGCATAATAACCTTCAACAACCATAGACATTTTTGATATTGCATCATTAACTGACAAACCTTCACCAATCATTTTTCCAAAAGTTCGATTTCTACTGTGATCAGAGTATGTTGTGACTAATAGATCACCTATATAAGCTGAATGACTAAAATCACGTTTAATATTGTCAATAGACTTTATAAAATTGATCATTTCTTTTGTACAATGACTAATTAAAACACTAATAAAATTATCACCATAGTTTAAACCAATTGATATACCAACCAAAATTGAATAAATATTTTTTAAAGCTGCTGCGTATTCTATTCCTACTATATCTTCAGAAATGGATGTTTTAATGTATGATGAACTTAGAACATTAGATAAAAAATCACACATGTTCTTATTAGTTGATCCAATTGTTAAATATGATAATTTACTATTTGCAATTTCTTCAGCATGAGTAGGACCACTTAAGATTCCTAAATTTTCATAAGAAATATCAAAAAACTTATTTAAATGATCACTAATAACTAAATGAGATTCGGGAATAACACCCTTCGATCCAGAAAAAATAACTTTATTTTTAAGAATGGATTTGTACTCAATCAAATTTTTATGAATATATGGTGATGGAATTGTAATAATTATGACATCAGACTTCTTAATAATTTCATCTAGTTTGCTACTTATATAAACCTTATTAATATCAATTTTTAAATTCTTGAGATAACTTGGGTTTTTCCCAGTTTTAATAATGTGCTTTGCTTGATTATCATTACGTACATGCCAAAGAATATTTTCAGAATTTTCTGTCAGCATTTTAATCATCGCAGTTCCCCAACTACCAGAACCTAAAACACCAATATTTTTTATCTCCACCATTTTAACAATTCTTTAATATAATATGCAGCAAATTTAAACTAATTTTAATTTGTTAGTTTTTCATAGTTTGTTTAGCCTAAGACACTCTCCCAGAGTGTTTTTTGCTTTTATGAGTAAATCATCTGTAAAAGTCCAATTAAATAAAAAATAAAAACTCTAAAAAACTTCTTTCTAGGCTCAATTATTTTATTGTGAAGATAAAATCCTAACAATACAATTATAAAAGTTGTAAGATTAGTATAATTAAATTCTTTTTGAGAGTAATACGTAAGAAATGATGCTGATAATTTAAAAAAAATAAAAATCAAAGTCATTAGGTAAACTCTAAAATCTGAAATTGTGTAAGGTTTTCTATAATAAAAATTATACAGAGAATTTAAACAGCAATAGATTAAAAAAATAATACTTACATATTTCAATAATAAGTCAATTATTTGTAAGGCACTGTCCATTTTAAATTATGGCTTCAATTAGTTTTTTAGTGTAGTCTTTTGGCTTTTTAAATATTGCATTTGCTGAATTCTGATCAACTATAATTCCATTTTTTAAGACTATAATTTCATCAGACATGTATTTTACCAATGACAAATCATGTGAAATAAATATGTAGGTTAATTTGAGTTCAATTTTTAATTTATTCAAAAGTTTTAGAATTGCATTTTGTATAGATTTATCTAACGCAGAAACGCACTCATCACAAATTATAAGTTCAGGTTTTAAACTTAATGCGCGAGCTATTACAACTCTCTGTCTTTCACCTCCTGAAAGTTCAGATGGATATTTATTAAATAAGTGTTTTTTGAGCTCAACTTTATTTAAATACTCAATAGCTAATGTTTTTGCTTCATTTTTATTCATTTTAAAATGAATCATTATTGGGTCTATTATCTGATTAATAATTTTAATATTTGGATTTAATGCAGAGTAGGGGTCTTGAAATATTAATTGAATTTTCCTACTAAGTTTATATCTACTAATTTCTCTAATATTTATTCCATCATATTTTATTTCACCATTATAATTTTTATAAAAACCAGTAAGACATCTTGAAATAGTTGTTTTGCCTGAGCCTGATTGCCCAATTAAACCAAGAGTTTCTCCTTTTTTTATTTTGAAATTTATATTATCCAGAATTATTTTATTACCTAGTGAAAGATCTAAATTTTTAACAACAAGTATTGTATTTGCTTTACGTTGTTTTCCTGATTTTTTATCAACTATTTTATTTTCCTTGATAAGATTTTTTGTGTATTCTTCTTTAGGTTTCTTAAACAATTGCTTAGTTGTTCCTTTTTCTACAATCATTCCCTTGTTCATTACTAAAACATAATTTGAAATACTATATATCAAATTTAAATTATGACTTACAATAACAAGACTAGTCTTAAACTCTTTCTTCAACTCAATCAATAGGTTTAGTATATCCTTCTTTACTAGGCTATCAAGAGACGATGTTGCCTCATCTGCAATAATTAAATCAGGATTTTTAGCTATAGCAATAGCAATCATAATTCTTTGTTGTTGTCCCCCACTTAATTCATGAGGATATTTATTGTATGTTTCAACTGGGTTGGGAATTTTAACTTTCTCAATTAAATCTAATACTGATTGTTTATCCCTTACTTTCAGAGCTTCATTAATTTGATTTCCGCACCTCATACTTGGATTCAAAAAACTCATAGGGTCTTGAAAAATGATTGAAATTTTGTTTTTAATTATATCCTCTATATTATTTGTTGAGATCAATTCATTTTTAAAAAATATTTTTCCAGTTTGAGTTAGCCCTTTATACTTGATTAAATTTAAAATACTTAATGCAGTTAGTGATTTACCACTGCCTGACTCTCCAATAATTCCTAGAACACTATTTTCATTAATTTCAAAAGAAACACCTTTAACTAAGGCAGTTTGTTTGGCAAATATTTTTAGATTTTTAACAGAGATAATTTTAGAGCTTTTCAAAACTATATTTTAGTCATTTTAATTGCTTCTTCAATGTATATTAATTGGTCCTGAGGAATAATATCAGCTTCAGTTTTCTTATCATTTGTTTTTCCTAATCTTACGATAATAATATTCTCTTTAGGGAAAACCATGACGTATTGACCAAGATGACCTCTCATTGAAAAATATTTCATCCCTTTATAATTACCTAACCAAAAGCCATAACCGTAATGAGGACTTTTTTCAAACCTCTTCGTTGTAGCTTTTTTAACAAAAGAAGAATCAAGCAGTTGTTTCCCATTCCAATAACCATAGTCTTTAAAAAGTTTACCAAATTTTGCAAAGTCTCTAGCATTTGAATTGAAACAACAATAAGCTTTTTCATTATTTGATTTTAAATTATCAATTTGCCATAGTGCATTGTTTTCAGCACCAATAGGATTCCAAAACCAATTATAAACAAGACTTGATAGCTTTTGTCCAGTAGCTTTTTCAATTGTCATTGCTAATAATTGAGTATCTCCACTTAAATATTTAAATGATTGTCCAGGTTCTCGAATTATAGGTCTTGATTTGATCAATTCCACCAAACTTTCAGAGCCGACATATGCTCTGGCCGTTACACCAAATACATTTTTATAATCTTCCGTCCATTTCATTCCAGATGACATACTTGATAAATCACCAACGGTAAGATTAGCTGCTAATCCTTTTTTATATTCGGGTATAAAATCACCTACTTTTTGATCTATATCTTTAATAAACCCTTCATCTATAGCTCTACCCAAAACTGCTGTTACTATACTTTTTGCAATAGAGAAAGAGTTGCTATATGATTTTTCGCTATAACCATCATAATATTTTTCATACCATAACGAGTCGTTTTTAATAATTAAAAATGCAACTGTTCCTAATCGATCATTAGTTTTATTCAATATATCCGTTGATTTTATATTATTAAAATCTTTGTGCAAGGGCCAAGCTTGTGGGTTTTCACTTTTTGGGATATCTATATTATCAAAAAATTTATAATCTGTTATATCTGCGACTGTTCTTTTTGTTTTGGAAATTGTTTTAACTAAATCAAAAAGATATAATGTTTCAGATTTAAAAATTAAACCCAAACTAATTATGATTGAGATAGAAAAAATTATAATTATTTTTTTATTCTTCATCTTATCTAATGTATTAAAATAAAAAATATTAAGTGGAATAATTTTTGATTTTGACTATTTTAGTTTAAATCATTTATGAAGGAACCATATTTATTACTAAGGACAAGAATATTTTTTGCAATGATTTTGCTTGTTTTTGTATCATTTCTATTAATTGGAATTACTACAAGTTTTCAAATCAGAGAAAACTCTTTGTATTACCATGAACTGAGATTGGATAGAAAAGAAGCACAGCTTCAAAGAGCCTTCAAAATATTATTTAATGAAAAGTCTAAGCAACCAGATAACCAGTTGTCATATTTATTTAATAGACGACCTGATCTTGGGATAAATATTAGTACAGTATTAGATGAAGAATTAAAACAAGAAATTTTTAATATATCAGATGTCCAAAATATTGATTTTACTTTATATGACTTGGATGGATCATTGGTAGGCTCTACGGTAAATGAAGGTTTCTCATCGAATTTAGATAAAAGCGTGATAGATGATCTGTCTAATTCAGAGGATTTAAATATTGTTCAAAAGAATGAATTTGAAGATCAGCTGTATCGATCATCTTTTTCCTATATAATGGATATTAATAATAGACCAATTTGGATTCTAAATCTTCCTTATGTCGATGATGATAAATTGAATGCATATGAAATAAGATCCTTCATAATTAATATTGCTCAGGTTTATATTTTACTTTTCGTACTGGCAATAATTATATCATACTTTGTATCGAGCTATATTACTAATCCTATTTCAGAACTAGTCAAAAAGATGAGGCAAATGAGATTGGACAAATCAAATAAAAAAATTAGAACTAATGTTTCAAGTAAAGAAATGTTTACTCTAGTTAGCTCTTATAATAATATGGTTGATCAAATTGATGATAATGTTAAACAAATATCTAAATCTCAAAGAGAGTTAGCTTGGAGGGAAATGGCAAAACAAGTAGCACATGAAATAAAAAATCCACTAACACCAATGAAATTGAGTGTTCAAAGTTTTAAGCAGAGATTTAATTCAAAAGATCCAAAGATTGAAGAGAAGATACAAGACTTTAGCGACACATTGGTTCAGCAAATAGATGTGCTAAGTTCTATATCTACAGCCTTCTCGCACTTTGCTGAGCTACCTGCCCAAAAAAATGAAAATATTGATATTATTTCTACTACTAAATTAGCATTAGAAATTTTCAATGAAAAAAACATCTCATTTGAATCTAAGATTGATTCACTGAAGGTTAAAATCGATCGTACAACCCTAATTAGGATTATAACAAACCTTGTAAAGAATTCAATTCAAGCAACCGATAATGTAAGTCAAGCTAAAATTATCGTAAGGATAAAAAAGGCAAGAGACAAAGCCATAATTGAAATTGAAGATAATGGAATAGGTATATCAAGAAAAAACAGAGACAAAATATTTGAGCCTAAATTCACTACAAAGTCAAAAGGCATGGGACTTGGGCTAAGTATAATTAAAAACTTAGTTACGAACTATAATGGTGAGATTGATTTTAAATCAACAAAGGGTAAAACCACTTTTAAAATTGAATTACCTATCTATAAATAATTTAGCAATATTCGTTATAAGCCTGTTTTAGGTTTTCAGCTATAAGTGACGCATCACGCCCTTCAATATGATGCCTTTCTAACATATGAACCAACTCACCGTCTTTAAATAATGCAATGCTGGGTGAAGATGGAGGGAAAGGAAACATTAATTCGCGAGCTGAATCAGTAGCCTGACGATCAACACCAGCAAAAGCAGTAAATAAGTTCTCTGGAGTTTTATCATTATTTAATGATGAAATAACACCTGGTCTGGCATTAGCGGCAGCACATCCACATACAGAGTTTATCATAATTATTGCCGTACCATTTTCAATTAATTTTTTTACATCATCATCATTAGAAATTTCTTGGAATCCGTTAGAGGTTAATTCTAACTTCATGGGTTTTACGATTTCTTCTGGGTACATAGATATTTATTTTTTTCAAATATAATAAAGAACTATTAATTGACATTTGTAAATTTGGATTCCTATTTATGTATAAGTGGATTTTAGCTTTTATTGGTTTTTATATATTTAGATTCCCAGGATTCTTCATAGGGATGTTTATTGGTCATCAAATTGATAAAAATAACTTTACTAAACTAGGGAATAGTATTAAAAAAGAGTTTGAACTAAACCTACTCGCTTTAGCATCCATATTAATCAAATCTGATGGCGAAGTTTCAAAGCAGGAGTTACAATTTGTTAGAAATTATTTTATAAGTATATATGGACAGTATAGGGCAAATATTTTATTCAAAGAGTTTAATACCAATATTGATAAAAAAAATATTTCGGCAAAACAGATTTGTAATTTCTTTCTGAAAAGAACGACTTATGGGACAAGGCTCCAATTGATTCACTTTCTTTTTAATATAGCCAAGGCAGATGGTTCCATTTCAAAAGCTGAAATAGAAAAACTTTTAGAGTTTACTCAATTATTAAATATTTCTATAGCTGACTTTGAAAGCATAAAAGCGATGTTCTTTAAATCTTCAGATTCTGATTACAAAATTTTAGAAGTGGATAAAAATTGCTCTAATGAAGATTTAAAAAAGGCATATAGGGAATTAGCTAAAAAACATCATCCAGATAAAGTACAAAACTTAGGAGATGTCTATGTGAAAGCTGCAAAAGAAAAGTTTTCAAAAATACAAGCAGCTTATGAAAATATTAAAAAACAAAGAGGAATATGATGGATCAAATACTTTTTTACCTAAAAATTGGTTTTAGCCACATAATGGACATTAATGCTTATGATCATTTGCTATTTTTAGCTTCAATCTCAATTATTTACTCATTCAAAACATGGAAAAAGCTTTTTTGGATTGTTACTTTTTTTACAATTGGTCATTCAATGTCATTAGTTATTTCATCTTACGGAATTTATAAACCTAATACAGATATTATAGAATTCTTAATCCCTGTTACAATAATTATTTCTGCTTTATCAAATATTTTTTTCTTAGACACAAATAAAAAAATTAATTATTTCACAGTTCTGATTGCACTATTTTTTGGTTTAATTCACGGTTTTGGTTTTGCTAATTTTTTTAGTCAAATATCATTTTCTGATGGAGTAGATTTAGTTGCTTTAATTGGCTTTTCATTAGGTGTTGAGGTTTCACAAATTTTGATTGCAGTATCTATTTTAGTATTGAATTCAATCTTATTTTGGAACAGCAATAAATTCAAAAAAAATTACATCAGAATAATTTCATTTTTGGTTTGTTTATTAACTATATTAATATTTATTTAGAACGGTGATTGATAAAAAACAACTTAAATACGATAAAGCTTATTTGAAGATGGCAAGCGAATGGGCTAAGCTTTCTTATTGTAAAAGAAGGCAAGTTGGAGCATTGATTGTTAAAGATAGAATGATTATTTCTGATGGTTATAATGGTACACCTACCGGATTAGACAATAATTGTGAGGATGATGAGGGATACACAAAATGGTATGTTTTACATGCTGAAGCAAATGCTATTCTAAAGGTTGCTGCATCAACTCAATCAACCACTGGAGCTACTTTGTATGTAACTTTATCACCATGTACAGAATGCAGTAAGTTAATTTTCCAGTCCGGAATTAAAAGAGTTGTTTATATAACAGAATATAAGGACAGATCAGGACTAGACTTCTTAATTGAAGCCGGTGTTAAAGTTGATCAAATTACTGACCTTTAATTTTTGAATTTATCTTTTCTGAAATAATTAAAATTAAAATCAGAATCATTGCACAGAGACTTCCAATAATTCCAATAAGGGCGACCTTATTATCTTCTGAAAGAAATGAATCATCAAAATCAAAGTAGAATAAGTTTATCAAAAGAATAACTATTGATAATATTAGTCCAAAATATTTTAGCATTAATGATTACGTATTAAACTATCCCTCACAACTTTCGCAGTCTTTCTTTTGTTTGAATTTTTGAGCTGCGTTCATGCTGTGCTGATAGTACAAAGATTTCAATCCTAGTTTCCATGCGGTAACATGAATCTTATTAATTTCCTTTGTAGATGTGTCTGGGTGTATAATTATATTTAATGATTGACCTTGATCGATATGGTTCTGTCTATTAGCTGCTTGATATATTATTGCCAGTTGATCAATTTCAGAGTATGTTTTAAATACTTCTTTTTCATGGTCAGTTAAGAAATCAAGATCTTGAACTGAACCATCTCTGTCTCTTATTTCCTTCCAAACTTCAGGCTTGTCCATTCCTTTTGTTTGAAGAAGTTCTACTAAGAATGGATTTTTGATTGTGGTCTTTATTTTTGCAATATCCTTAACATAGATATTAGACCATATAGGCTCAATTCCTTGAGAAACTTGACCTAGTATAAATGCAGAAGAAGTTGTTGGCGCTATAGCATTTAATGTTGTATTTCTTCTACCATAACCTTTTAATAGTTCTGGTTCTCCAAACTTTTCTGCTAGGTGCCTAGATGCTTTGTTTGAGTTCTCCTTTATTTTTTTAAAAACCTCGCTATTTAAATCGTAAGATTCTTGACTGTCAAAAGGTAGCATCTTAGATTGTAGTAAGGAGTGCCATCCAAGTACTCCCATTCCTAGAGCTCTGTTTTCTTTTGAAAAATTATACGCTCTTTCCATAAACAGAAAGGTTTGTTGATCGTCTCTGTTGTCTGAGTTTTTATAGGCTTCTAACTTTTCTAAAAATTCTGTAATTACAGCATCTAAGAAATAAATCATTGTTTCAACAGCATCAGTATCTTTCCATTTATCATAATGCAAAACATTAATGCTTGATAAAACACAAACAAAAGACCAGTTATGATCAGAAGGTAGCATTATCTCTGTACATAAATTACTTGCATATATTGGTAGCTTTTTGTCTTTGTACACATCAGCAGCACCATTGTTTGCATTGTCTGTAAAGAAAATGTAAGGATATCCCATTTCACCTCGGCTTTGTAAAACTTTAGCCCATACGGTTCTCTTTTCGTCGTCACCATCAATCATGGCCTGCATCCAGTCGTTTGTAACTGTGACACCATGAGTTAATTCTTGAATTGGATTACCTTCAGTTCCTATTTCTAGAAACTCCATAATATCTGGGTGATCGATTGGAAGGTATGGTGAAAATCGTCCTCTTCTTACAGAGCCTTGACTTACAACATCAACCATAGATTCAAAAAGTCTCATGATATGTACAGCTCCAGATGCTTCTCCATTATTTTTTATTTCAGCACCTCTATGTCTAATTTTACCAAAATACCCCGAGGTTCCTCCTCCTAATTTTGACATCATACCTACTTCAGACTGAGAGTATAAAATATTCCCTATGTCATCATCAATGTGAGATCCGAAGCAGCTGATTGGTAGACCACGTTCTTTACCAAAGTTTGACCACACCGGAGATGCCAGGGAGTAAAAACCTTGTGACATGTAGTCGTAAAACTTATCAGCAAAACCAGGCATATCGAGCAATTGTTCTGCTCTTTTAGCAATATTAGCAATTCGTTCCTCTGCACTTAAACCATCTCCTAAATATCCAGCAGCAAGAAACTTTCTGCTGTTTTCATTTAGCCACTCAAATTTTTTAGTAGATGTAGGATTGGTTGTTTGCATGTTTTAGAATAAGTCGTCGCTTGTAATACTTTGGGTTCTTTTACTATAATTTATAGATCGTTTAACAAAGAAGTCTCCATGTTTTGTTCCAATGATTTCATCATCAAACCATTCAGTTTGTGAAACTAAATCTTGGTCAATATCGAATACTTTATCAATACCAATACTTTCTAGTGAGTTATTGAATCTGCTTTTCAGAAATTCATTAACGACTGCCTTGGGTAAGAAATCTAGTTCTCCTTTTTCAAAAATCCAATCAACAACATCTTTCTCTGCTTCAAAAGCTTCCATACACATGTTTTGAATGTTTTTGTGATATTCTTTTGTAAACCAGTCTGGATTTTCTTTTTGAAGAATTTTTATTAGGTCAATACCAAAATCACCATGAATCTGCTCTTCTTTTGATGTGGCCTCAACTACATTAGAAATACCTTTGAGCATATTTTTATGTTTATTGAATGCCATGATTATTAAGAATTGAGAAAACAAAGAGACATGTTCAATAAATAATGAGAATAAAAGAATTGATTCTGCGTACTCTCTATTGTCATCGCTTCTTGAATTTTTCAATGCAGTTTCTAGATACCTAACCCTTTTCATAATGGCTGGTTTCTTTTTGAGTTTTTTAAACTCATTGTTCAAACCTAAAATTTCCAATAGGTGGGAATAAGCATCTGCATGTCTAACTTCACTTTCTGCAAATGTTGAACCTACTGAACCGATTTCTGGTTTTGGGACTCTGTGGTATAGATCACCCCAAAATGATTTGACAGCTACTTCAATTTGAGAGATTGCCAACATTGTATTTTTGATTGCGCTTCTTTCTGTATCGGTCAAACGTGATTTAAAATCTTGGATGTCACTTGTGAAATTAAACTCAGAATGAATCCAATAAGAATGTCTTATAGCTGGGACATATTCATAAAGATGCGGATACTCATATGGTTTTAGGTTGATTCGTTTTTCGAAAAGATCGGTTTGTCTTTGTTGAGCTCTTTTGTTTCTATATAGTATATAGGCTTTAGCTGCTTCCTTAAACTCACTTTCCATAAGTTGTGTTTCAACAACATCCTGTACCTCTTCAATTGTAGGCACATATTCTTGATCGTTCTTTTTTCTTTCAAGTAGTGTCTTATAAACAGACAATGCAACGTCTTGTGCACTATCCTTACTGCCTGATCCAACAGCAAGCATCGCTTTATTAATAGCTCCCGTGATCTTGTCCAAGTGGAAAGATTTAGTGCTGTAGTCTCTCTTGATGATATGTTCTATCTCCATACTTATTTTAATAATTCTATTAATAACCGGTAAAAAAAATGATTTTTACACTAGTAAAGTTCTAATTTATTTTACCCGCTTTAAAATGGACCTTATATAAGTTTTTAACAAAATTTTCAACATTTATTTTTTGGTGTAAAAACGATTAAAATGTAAAAAATTCAGATTAATAATGTACAAAATATTAATATTAATATACTTAAATAATGGACAACTAATTTATAAAATTATTTTAAACTTAAAGTTATGATTAATAGTCAATTAGATAATTAAATATGAAATTTAAAAAGCATTTCATTTTTATTTTTTTTACAAAAAAATGTAGGTTGTTTTAAACTAAAGTACATTACAAATAAATTTATAATTATTTAAGAGGTTTTTTGAACTATCCTAAAACTTATTAAAAATTAGTGTAGTTTTTTTTGGATTATAATATTCTTTTTTTGCTAGTAAAAATTCAAATAGCTTTTAAAGCTTTAAGTTATTTAGATTTTTCTAAACTAAATGAAAATTCAGATCCAACACCATATTCACTTTCGACATATATTTTTTCGTCGTGCGAATCAATTATGTGTTTTACAATTGAAAGTCCCAGTCCAGATCCACCAGCACTTCTGCTACCACTTTTATCAATTCTAAAAAATCTTTCAAAAATTCTAGTGTAGTTTTCTTTTTCAAAACCAACACCATTATCAGTGACCCTAACTATTATCTTATTTTCATTCAAGTTTTGAATTACAACTTCTGTGGTTCCGTTGTCTTTTCCATACTTTATTGAATTATCAATCAGGTTTGTTAAAACTTGCTCAATTTTTTCTTTGTCCGCATTTACATTTGTTTCAATTTCATTTTCTTTATCTACTATAAACTCAATATTTTTCTTTTTTGCAGTAAACTCAAGCATCTCAAAAACATTTTGAATAAGCTCAATTATATCAAACCTTTTTCTATTTAAATTAGATTCTCCTCTTTCAATTTTTGTAATCAAATCTAAATCTTTGACAATCAAGTTTAGCCTTTCGATAGCTTTAGACGCGGTTTTTAAATATTTTTTATTAACTGCTTTGTCTTCCAATGCACCATCAAGCAATGTTAAAATATAACTTTGGCTAGTAAAAAGGGGAGTTTTAATTTCATGAGCAAGATTACCTATAAACTCCCTTCTGAATGATTCTTGTTTTTTCATTTCGCTGTATTCTAATTTTCTTTTTGAATCATAATCTTTAATCTCATTAACTAATTCCTCCATGTTCGTATTAACAGTTTGACGCATATCTTCTTTAGGAAATATATCCTTCGTGATTTCCTTTAATTTTTTGTATAAAAAAAACCTAGTATACAAAACTCCAATTATATATAAAGTGATAAAAACTATTGCTAGAATTTTAAAAAAATCGATAAAATTTATTGAACCACTTTTATTGACTATTAATAGAGTAAAAAATGAAATAAAAATTGAAGATATTAATGAAATTGATATTAATAAAAGTCTGCTTTTAGTTTTAGACATTTAGTTTTCAAATTTATAACCCACACCTTTTATGGTCTTTATATATTTTTC
>Ga0208130_1000813_pt1 | contig 15730 bp, 7 predicted proteins | sample ETNtaG_31_FD_185771 | JGI IMG/M metagenome (GOLD analysis project Ga0208130, IMG submission 185771) | Marine microbial and viral communities from oxygen minimum zone, Eastern Pacific Ocean - ETNP201310SV78 (SPAdes) (version 2) | ecosystem: Environmental > Aquatic > Marine > Oceanic ...
ACGACGAGCCAGTCTCTTGCACCTCGACGTCGACGTCCCCGGTGACTTCATCCTTCCATACTTTCACGTTCGCAAGGGATAAACAGCGCTGGTTTCCACTCTTATTCAGCCGCGGGAGCGTTTCGATCGGATTTTCGAGCAAGCATAAAGCGCGAAGCTTGGACAAATCCTTCAACTTGACGTGCAATTTGTTGAGACGGTTGAATTCGAGCGAGAGGACTTCCAAATCTAAATCCTCCACCAAGTCGATCGGAAGCGCCGTGAGTGCGTTATCATTCACGTGTAACTCTTTCAAAAGCGTGAACGAGTTCAAATTGGGCAGAGTCGTCAGTCTGTTCCTGTCCAACCGAAGAACCTCGAGGTGAGGGAAGTTGGCGAACACGCCTTTTGGTAACGTTTCCAGCGCGTTGTTGGTCGCATCCAACGAACGAATGGAGTTCCATCGATCTCTTAACCCAGAAACGACGGCAAATAAACCGTCGTGCACCGACAAACGACGCAAGCATCCGAGCTGACATTGTTTCAGTACCTTTGCCAAACCCGCGTGGGACGCGCTCGTCGTCATCTTTCCGCTCAAACTGACTTTCAACGCCACCGGCTTGGGCTGGAACTTCTCCACGCTCAGCTGCACTGCCACACTCGACGCCGAACAAAGCGTTCGCACCACCACGTAGTCGTATCCGGTCTCATACGGCAGATCTTGTCGCTGTTTCATCAACGCATCGATCACCTCCTCGGGATCCTCCTTCGAGTCGAACGTCACCTTTGTCGCGCGCTCCTCGACGCTCTCCGCCTCCATCGTCGCGTGCGCCTCGTACGTGAGCTCCATCTCGTACGTCTCCGCGCTCGGTCCCATGGTGAAGGAGGAAAACATCGCGCCTCCTCCTCGCTCGCGGCCCAGAGTCCGTCCCCAGCCCAGAGCTCCAACGACCACACTCGCGCTCTGCGCTGCGGACTCGCGAGCGTTGGACCGCCAGACCGCGCGGACGTTCGGACGTTCGTTCGGACTGTTGGAAGAAGGACGGACTGTCGCGGCGCGCGAGAGGGTGCTCGACGACGTTGAGCGACGCGTGGGACGACGACGACGACGGGAGATCGCGACGACGATCGCGAAGGGACGCCCGCCGTCATGACGAAGACGAGGACGGGTCGCGCGCGCGGGTGAGCGAAAGGAAGAAAGATGACGATGAAAGCCGCGGGGAGCGCGCATCGAAACCAACCGACGGCTCGCAGAATGTTGGACGCGAGCGAGGGCGCGATGATGCGAGAGCGCGAGGGATTGCGAGCGGTGAGAGCGTGTGCGGAGGCGTTGAGGCGATGGGAGCCGAAAGTGGAGACGTCGTCCTTCATCGAAGCGGGCGAAGGCGGAGAGATGAGCGCAGAGATGCTCGCAGAGGGGGAGAAGTTTGCAAACGCGACCGACGCCGTCGGACGGCGACCGAGGGTGGCAGCGGTGCTGGGAGCGATGCTGAAGAACCTCGATGAGTTATCAGACGCGTTGGTTCCCTGCACATTCTTCAAGGAGTTCGCCGCTGGCATGGAGACCAAACACTACGAGTCAAAACTGTACGTTCTTCGAGTGCTTCTCGAACGCGTGCCACCGTCGAGGATGGACGTGTTGAAATCACTCCTCGGACTTTTGCATGAAGTACTCTTTGAATCGATCATCAGTAGACGTAAGACCGCCGTTTCAGTGGAAGAAGACGAACCACCGCTGGAACTGGCCGGGATGTTTGCTCGGCGCCTGTTTAGAGCGCGGCGAGAAGAGTCAGAGCACAACGACGTCTCGGTGCAATTGGTGAGCATATTCGTGCGAGAGTATCGCTATCTCATTTTACGCGAGAAACACATAGAGTTTCGACCCAAAATTACGCAGCTGACTTTCGAGCGGCTGCCTTTGGATGACAAGAGTGATGAAGAGACGACATCGTTTTGCAAGTCGAGAAGGTTGCATGCGACGGAGCAAACATTCACTCGATCTATATCTCATTTCAACCCGACGGACATATTGCGTAGCATAGCGGCGTCGAAGACAGAACGCAGTCCACGGGCGCGAGTATTGATGAATGAATCTAATTTCCCTCCGTGGCTTCAAGAACATAGCACTGATTTCTGGCAACCATCGGTGTTTCCGCCAGTGTTTCACTGGGACACGACTGAGAGGGATGACGTCGAGACAGAGTCTGTCAGAAGGAAAAAGCTGCGAAAGCGCGTTAAAAATAGAAGACGAAAAGCTGAAATTACTTCTTTACACGAAGAATCCTCTGGAACGTCTGAGGCGTCTTCGGACGAGTACGAAGACGCAGTGCTGGACGAAGCTCTGCTGCAAGCGTCCGAAGCTCAAGTTGACGATTCCGATCAAGAAGAAGTGCCGATAGTCATCAAAAGGAGTTCGACGACGAAATCAAAAAAGAAGAAATCGAATCAAGTCGAATATAGGAGAGAGACGCTGCCCGGCAATGTTCCCGGTGTCTTGGCCTCTGCGGTGCAGTCAGCGACTGCTCAACTTAATGACGCCATTCCTGTCATACACGCCGCGTTCAAGTCAGGAGGAAAACAAACTGGTGTACAAGGACGCGTTCATCTTCGATCGCGCACGTCATTGACGAGCGATTTGCAAACTGTGGATGAAAAGTCTTCGGGTGCTACTGATATTCCGCTAGCGACAGGTGAAGAGTTGATTGGGCCTGTGAGCGATGATGAAGTGGATGAACACGACGAGTCTAACGAAGTAGACCGTGGTGTTGCATACAATGATGAACCAGATAGTTCTGCTCAGGGCACAAGCGGTGGGGAAGTTCCTCCGATAATCTCAGTTGGCGAAGAGGTGAACAACACAAGTGGCGTGCGGGATGGCCCGCCCCCGGTCACTGTCAGTTTACCAGTTGCAACACCAGTCACGGTGCCACGAGTAAATCTCACACGTCAACAAGAAGCTTATTTACTATCACTCTACAACGATGGAGCTTTGAGAGCTGCGCTGAAGCATGTTGTGAAGATCACCGGTAAATCTGGTGAACGCGATGTTGCGCCAGATGAGTCCGACATGAAGGATGCGGAAATTGAAGCATTACTCAAATTTGCAAAACTCGCGAAGAGTAAGAATTTCTCTCAGATTCAAGGTTTCGAACAGGCGTCGTCGCGTAATAATTTCACTCAAGAGATTCTTCAATTGATGAAAGAAATAGAGATAGAAGAAGACGAGGCACCGAAGACAATGCTGAAAATGGATAGCAGGCTCGCGAAGGCTATGTTGGGGGAGAATAGTCCCGTCAGCAACTTTGCTGCACACATGGATACGCTCGAAAAGTCAAACATAGAGGAGAAAGAAGAAGACAATTCTCGCGAAAAGGTGGAACGAATCAAGGCCAATCTGAACCTTGAACATATGCAGAAGGTATCAGCGCCACCGGCACCACCGGCACCACCGGCACCTCCGGCACCTCCGGCACCACGACCACCGCCACCTCCAGCGCCTCCAACGCCTCCAGCGCCTCCAGCACCACCGGCACCACCAGCCCCGCCTGCACCAAAGCCACCAAAATCGCCAGCTGGTCCACCTCCACCACCACCGCCACCTCCAAAAGGAAAACTTTCGGCTCCCCCTCCCCCTCCTCCGCCTCCTCCGGGCTTCAAATCGTCAGTTTCGAAATCGGACGCGCCTGCACCGCCTCTTCCTCCAGCTCCCCCAGGATTGAAGGTAGTGACTGGGGTTGCCCCTCCGCCTCCGCCTCCGCCTCCCCCGGCTCCTCCGGGTTTCAAATCCTCAGCCGTTGGCGTCCCTCCTCCGCCTCCTCCGCCTCCTCAAGGATTCAAAAGCGGCGGTGCTATACCTCCACCACCTCCTGCACCACCAGTTTTGGGGATCTCAGCGGTCGCACAAGCACATGCGTGGGCAAAGAAAGCTCGCAAAAAAGTGAAAATGCTCCACTGGGAGAAACTACAAGGCGCCGTGGATGGAACTGTGTGGGAGAGCGCAAACAAAGATGAGCTATCGCTGAACCTGGAAAGTCTCGATGAAATGTTTGCTATAGAGGAGGCTAAAGCTAAGGCTCGGGCGGCGAAGAAGAAGGAAAAGAGTGTCACTTTGATTGAGCAAAAGCGCTCACTGAACATCAGCATTCAGCTTGCCGGTTTGCGTATGCCATTTGATCGTATCAAGGATGCACTGATCGCAATGGATGACGAAGTATTGAAGACGGAACAACTCGAAGTGATCTCCACGACTGTACCAACGTCGAAAGAGATCAAGCTCATCGTCGATTATAAAGGAGCAAAGGAGGAGCTCGCCACTGTGGAGCAATACTTCATGCACATTATGCAGATTCCTCGTCTTGAAGGTCGAGTGAAGTCGCTTTTGTACAAGTCTTCAGCATTAGAGACGCTGCAGAAAGTAACTAGTGATTACAATTTGCTGTCTGAAGCGTCGCGTTGCCTTCGAGAAAGTACCATATTTGTGAAGGTTCTCAAGGGAGTTTTGGTCGTCGGCAATCACTTGAATACCGGCTCGTATCGCGGCTCGGCGTCTGGTTTTAGATTGGATATGCTTTTACGACTGAAAGATTTCAAAGCAATCGATCGAAAAACGTCTCTTTTACACTTTGTGTACAAGGAACTCGTCAAGACAGAGCCTGAAATCGGCAATCTTTCTTCAACTCTCGAAATTGTCAAAAGAGCCGCGAAACTTTCCGTCGAGACTACATCTGCTACGTTGGGTAAATTACAGGATGGTTTGAAGGTCGTCAAGGATGAACTACTTCACGCTGGTGGTATTCTTGGCGAAGAAGTTCACAAAGCCTTTTATGAAAAGATGTTGCCTTTTGCGGAGGACATGGATGAGAAATTGAAAGAAGCGTTCGAACTATCTTCAGCTGCGATTGAGTCAACAAAAAAAGTGACTGAATTCTACGGTGAACCGTTCAAGCCAGATAATCCAATTCACATCCTGCGCGTTGTGAGCGACTTTTTGGACATATTCGACAAAGTTCGTGACTCCATCAAACTTGAAGCCTCTGCAAAGTCCTTAAAGGCGCGCCTTGATGCGGCATCGAAGGAGCAGAAAGCCATCAAGGAAAAATTGAGTCCGAAGCAACCAAAGAACCCAGTGCGAATGTTTGATACCGTGGACGCTATGCACGCAGAGCTCATCAGTAAAACCAAAAAGCTTTCACCGGTTCGTTCGCCCGGGAAGGAGCAGAGATCTCCAGCAAAGGATCCTCTCGATTTGTCTCCGCGGACGCGATTCTTGGCACAGAGACAAATGACGCAAAGGGATCTCTCGAGCGACTTCAACGAAGAAAAAACAGACTTAGATGAATCATAGATTTGTAGAACGCATGCGTAGCAAAAATTAAAAAGGCGTGTCTATTCGTCCATGTCTGCAATTTCCAGAGCAAAATCATCGCGGGACACAGAGCTGGCATTCTTGTCCATCGCCAGCTCTGCGAATGACTTACCGAATTGCATCATGTAAACTTCCTCCTCATCTTGCGTCACGCATTCTACATCTTCCTTCGCCGTCGCGACGCACATAAGTGCGTATCCTTGATCCCGAAGTTCCTTCGAGAGTCCCAGAGATTCTGGTTGTTCCACGGAGCCCTTGCTCATTTTCACCGCGCACTTTGTGCACCCGCCCATGCGACACGCGTTCGGAAGTACCCACCCTTGCTGCTCGGCTTCGAAGAGAATGTATCTCCCCTCCGGTACGTTCAATTCGAGCACCTCTCCGGACTCGTGATCCGTCACTTTAACGTTACGAATCGGCGCGTCGACGTCCACCGTCTTCATTCCCGCCCAGGCATAGTTTTCAATATTCACGAGTGTGTCCGCATCTTCGCACGCTCCCGCCTTGCGAGAGGCGACATTGAAATCATCCTCGAGCCATAAATCGACCGTACCATCTTTCTTCACGTATCTTTCGCGCCATTCCGACGTGTTCGTGTTCGCGATGCTCTTTGGTTTCTCATACGCCTCCGTCGCGGCGCCCTCTCCCTCCGTCGCTCTCGATGTCACCTCACCCTCCTGAAGCGTCATCCCGATCGGTCCGAGCGACACGCCCACTTTCTCCGCCATCTTTTCCACGGTCGTGAACAGTCCCGGTCCCTTCTCCGTCGTCGTCTCCTCCTTCGTGCCCTCGGCCCGCGCGAGCACGCGCCTCCCTCGCGCCGCGTTCCTCCTTCTCGTCGTCGTCGCTCGATCCGCGCCTCGTCGCGCCACCACCGACGCCACCGTCGTCATCGTCGTCATTTTCTCTTCGTCGTCGTCGCTCGCCCTCTCTCTCGCGCACGTCCGCCTCTCTCGCACGTCGCCCGAGCGCAGCGTTATCCGTCGAAATGAGCGAAGCGAACGGGGGCGGAGTGGGTACGCCAGGGTCTGGGACTCATTGTGAGACAATAGGACACAAAGCACGTACACAAGAAGAATGTGATCTAATATAAAACCCAAAGTGTGGATAGAAAGCGCGCGCGTGACGTCGCGTCCTCGTCAGTCCGAGACGAGCGGACGCGGGCGCGGATGGCGACTCGAGCGATGGCGACGACGACGGCGCCGATGCGCGCGTCCGGTGTGACCGTGCGAGCTATCGGGGGTAAGGGGTCGCGCGTCGACGGTGTGTCGGTGCGACGGGGGCGAGGTGGACGCGACCATGGGTCGGTGACGGTGTGGGCGACGAGCCGCGAGAAGACGGTGCGGACGGCGATGACGCGGTTTGAGCGCGGAGGGCGCGCGTCGGTGGAGGGAAGCAGTCGTCGCGACGTCGTCGTCGCGAAGGCGACGTCGGGGTCCGTGGATGCGCAGACTGGGAAGCTCGGCGCGCTGTGGGCGGCGATTTGGAAGTTTGTGCGTCCTCACACCATTCGGGGGACTTTACTCGGCACGACGGCGATCGTGTCGAAGATTTTGATGGGTAATCCGGAGATGATTTCGTTACACCTAGTGCCCCGTGCGTTGCTGGGGCTCTTGGCTTTGCTCATGGGGAACGGATACATCGTCGGCATCAACCAAATTTACGACGTCGACATCGATAAGGTGAACAAACCTTTTCTGCCGGTGGCTTCCGGTGAACTCTCCGTCTTCGCGGCGTGGGCTTTCTGCGCAATCACCGCTCTAGGCGGTGCCGCGATTGTGGCCACCAACTTCGGAGCGTTGATCACGAAGTTGTACTGCTTCGGTCTGTTCCTCGGAACGATTTATTCGGTGCCGCCGCTGCGCCTGAAGCGTTTCGCGCTCCCGGCGTTCCTCATCATCGCCTGTGTGCGCGGATTTTTGCTCAACTTTGGCGTTTACCACGCCACGAGAGCTGCGATCGGCTTACCTTTCGTGTGGAGTCCCGCCATCACGTTCATCACCATTTTCGTGACGACGTTTGCGACGGTCATCGCCATCACGAAAGATTTGCCAGACATTGAGGGGGATCTGAGGTATAAAATTCAAACCTTCTCCACGCGTCTCGGGGTGAAGACTGTGTCTTACATCGGTTCCGGGTTATTATTGGCCAACTACATCTTCGCCATCGCGCTTTCGGTGCAGAATCCGACGTGGTTCAACCAACCTTTGATGGTCGGTTTCCACGCCCTCTTTGCCCTCTTCCTCGTCGCGAAGACCAAGGCGCTCGAGGACGCCAAGTACGCCCGCGGCGCCATTCAACAGTACTACCGCGATATCTGGGCGCTCTTCTATTCGGAGTACCTCCTCTTTCCTTGGATCTGATCCCTCGCGTCGATCAGCCGCCCACACGTAGTAGCTCGCCTGAAAAGAAACTTTCCAACCAACACACAACCGGCTCATCGCCCGTCCCGAGCGGCTCAACACTATTCCAAACTCGATCGCGCCATCACGTCAGTCGTCGTCGCCCGACTGGCGCAATGTCGGCGGTATCGGACGAGGAGAAGGCGTACATCCTCACGCACCATTACGATGGTCGAGACGACGTCGCGAAGACCAAGTCGTCCTCGAGCGCGACGTCGTCGGTGCCGTGGTACAGACAAGCCGCGTTCGTGGGATGCGCGGCGCTGTTGGCCGGTGTCGTGATCGGGCGCGGACTCAGCCCGGACGCGCGATCAGGGAGTCAAATTGGGGGGCAGGGGACGACGCCGTGCTTTTGTGGTGGGAACGAGACGAACGCGCTCCCGGCACACCTCGCCGCGGAGGAGAGAATGGAGGAGGTAATCTCAGAGAAGCCAGAGGTTGAACATGAACAACACAAGTCGGCAGCGCGGGAAAAGTTTAAAGAACAACTCCGCGAGGAATACAGAGAAGAGAGGCGCGAGCGTCACGAGCACCGTGAGCACGCGCCGATGAGCCCGAAGCGTGAAAACGGGGCGGAACGGACAAACGAGAAGGCTGAGAAAGGATCGAAAAATGAACGAATTGACAAGGGGCGTCGCCACCTTCCGAACATAGTTAGCGGGCTCATGGACGTCGAGATGAGCCCGTATGAGACGGCGAACAGTCTAGGCAACGCTAAGGAGCCTGGAATCTGCCGAGATTTTGCAAAGGATAGTAAAGAGAAGTACATAGCTTGGGCTTGGACCGGCGCTAATGCGCCGGATGCCGAGCTGCGTGAAACGTGTCTCTTTTACCGCCAGATCAAGCCTTTCCACGGACGACCGGGCGATCACAATCATGTGACGGGTTGCACAGACTTCGTTGGTTCTCCCTTCACGGGATGCACCAAGGAAGATAATGGTGATTCTAAGACTCATGGTCAGTCTGGGACTGGTGCGCAGTTGAAGCGTTCGGAGGATTCCCGCAAAAATGACGATGATTCGAACAACAATCGTCACCAGAAGTCTCAAAACGTTGATAAATTGAAACCTAACGCCGTTCACGGTTTGTTAGCGGCAAATATAGACTTTGAAATTCCCCTTGGAATGGGAGAGTCCAAGAGGGCTCGCGACTGCCGAGAATACGCGGAGAATCATCACGCTGAGTTTGTGGCGTTCGCGCACATAAGCAGTCGATCAAAAAATCAAGCTTTGCGATCAACTTGCCTATTCTACAAGCAGATAGTACCCTTCGACGGCATTCCTGAGGAGTCAGTCGTGATAACGGCGTGCACGGATCCTGGTCTTTCGCCCGTCACCGCATGCAAAGGCAAGGCTACAACCTCTTTTAAACACGAGGATGTTCAGGCCTTGACACCCGCTGATAGGGCGAATGGCGAGCGTGAAACTTCTTCGAAAGAAAAGACCTTGCCCCTCACAAGTCTCAACGTTGTGCGTGGTTTGATCGGTATGGATCAGGTGGACTTTGAAACCCCACTCGGTACTGGCAGTGCTCGAGATCCGAGCTTCTGTCGAGACTATGCTTCTGATGAGACGCATCCCTATAGAGCTTGGGCTTGGATCTCGAATGAATCCGAGGATGAGGAAATGCGGCAAACGTGCTTGTTTTACTCAACTTTCAAAGCATTTCCTGGGAGTGATGACGACAAAGTCCACATAACCGGTTGCGCAGACAAGTCTCATTCACCCGCCTTTGCGTGCGAGCGTTAAGATTCGTTTCTCTCCTCGAACGAGAAGCGACAGCTTTTTAAGCTTTGTACATAACATTTGATACAAGTCTGATAAACTATTAGATTACAAGACGCAATCAAAGGATGCCCGCCGATGCACTCGCGCCACCGATGATACCTGCAGTAGCGGCGGCTTTTGCGTGATGTATTTGCCTCTTTCGCCTCTCCAACCGAGCAATTCTGTCAAGCTCGAGTATTTCTGCCTCTTTCATAGGCCGTTTACCTGGTATATTTTTCAAAGCTTGCTCGACCCTTCTCGCATAACGCCTCTGATATCGCTTCCTTAGCTTGTCGATTATCTTGGGATAGATGAAGTTCCAGTAAAAGTTTTGCGCCGTGGGGGAAATCCAGGCTTCGTGCGCAGCGTACGCAATCAACCCGATCACAGTTCCGCGCAGGAATACGCGCCAAAATGGCCATTCTAGTTTGCTAAAGTATCTCATGGAGAGCCTGTGGAATTCATCACCGTCGAGAGTTCCAGATTTGTCGCAGTCGAACTCGTGCATCATTTGCGCAGCAGACGCCCCTGGTTTGGGAAGCCTACCCTGCGCCGCGACCTGTAGCTTTTCGTACAACAGGTCGATGGCGACCTGTAACTCTGTGGTATCCATCACACCGTCGTCCCGGTGTATTTTCGACGCGGTCGCGAACACGGCGTCGACCTCCAGGCGGAACTGTTTAGAATGCAAGAAGTCGTACCACGTGGCGCTTCGTCGCGCGTACGTCTCTCGCGCTATGTTCGCGAGCCGGTCTATGAACGGTGGAGAATCATCTTCTATCGAATCCGACGCGACCATCGTGTTCGCCGCGCGTTCGTCGTCCATGACGCGGTCGCGCGCTTCCCGAGCCAAATTGTACGGACTGTTACCCCCGGGTGAGCGAGGCTCGCTCAGCGAGCGAACAGTGGGGATCTAAACTCGAATGAATCCAAGGCGCTTGAATTGCAATTAATCTATCATATCCTAAAACCGACTGACTATCACGGTGAGTCCGCGACCGACGTCCAACCTGGGCGTCGAGCTCCAGGTTCAGCCCACAGCTCGAGAAGTTTACCGGGAGTGCCGGGCTCGTACGCAGTCGGTAAGAGAGTTTCGATGGACTTGTATACGTGTTCTGGAACCGCGCGACGACCGGTTTTAGTGGTCTGGACGATGTCTAGCGTCACATCGGAGTTACGCTGGTGTCTCAACTCAATCTTTTTGCCCTCGACGAAGCGACTATCGCGCACGTCCCGCCTGAAGATGAGCAGCGTTCTGTGGGAACGCCCGATGTAACGTGCCGCCGACTCAACGATGGTGTTGTTCGGCTTCAGCTGCACCCACGTCAAGTTTTCTACGTACACGAAGTTCTTGTCACTCATGATATCGCACACTCGAGACAAGTTTTCCTTTTCAACCCATATGAACACGAAACCGAGCGGCGCGAGCCGTTCGACCGGGATGGCTTCGATATCTTCCAGGGTGACATCGCCTCGATCTGGGGAATCTTCGATGTCCCACGGTGGGTTCATCAAAATTCCTAGATAATCGGCACCAAGCTTGCTGTAGTCCATGTACCTGATATTCTCCTGCAAGTGCACGCAGTCCTCAACCTTGTCCAACTTGGCCTTGCGCACGGTCTTTGGTTCATACGGTTGAATAACATTTCCCCAGCTGACTGGGATGGGGTGAGCGGGCATCTTGATGATGACTGGTTCCCTGGGATCAACGAACTTTTTCTTTCTCAAGAATAGACCTTGATCACTGTTGTACGCGGTGATCATGTGTTGCGAGGCCGCCTTGCTCATCGAAGCGGCGCGCTGTCTCGGCACGCGCGGTCCACCGGTGGATTTCTTCTTCTTACTACGCTTCTTACCCGTCAAAGCTTCCCAGAACTCATCCTGGGCCTCCTCGTCGTCCGAAAAGTACACTCCATCTCCGTAAATAGCAATCGAATCACCGTAAAGAGTGCTCGAATCCATCACAGCCTCCTTGAGCGTAAACGTGGACGTGTTTTCAAACAACGTCTTCAGTTGTTCCTCATCCAACGCTCTCTCTTCCCCTTCATCCGCGTTCGAGGCGTCCACCGCCGTGTTCGACGCAGCCTCGACGTTTTCCTTATCCCCTTCATCGTTCGCCTGCGTCTGCGCCGCCTTGGACGCCTGTCGAATGCGCTCCAACTCTTCAAACTTCTTCATAATCTGTTCCGGCGTCTCATCGTCTTGTACGTATCCCACGTAGTGCGCGCTCGACGGCGCCTGCGTCGCTCGCCGCCATCTCTGCGATCTCAACGCCTCGCTCGCCTTACGCTTCGGCCTCGTCGCCGTTCGCGCGGCGCCTCCGTTATCCTTCGCCATCACCCCCGACGACCGCCGATGACTGTCGACGGGCGCGTTTTCAAATTTTCAAATCCAGACCGATCGCGCGCGCGCGCGCGAGAGTCGTTTCGGTGCGCGCGCGCGCACTTGGACACAACCGTGATTGAATACGGGAACGAACGATATGCACCGACCGAGACACACTCGGCGCGGTGTCAAAACTACATACATAAAGTAAAAAACAAGTATCAATCCAATCAATCAATCAATCAATGACGTCGAGAGGGGAACCGACGTCGAGCGGTCGCGGCCGTTGGCGAGACGACGGCGACAGAGCGCGGAGACTCGACGACGACGACGGACGCACTCGGAGAAGGCGAGCGGAGAGGCGAACGCGAACGACCGCGACGGGCGTTCGGTGTCCGTCGTCGCGTCTCGCGAGATGTCGACGCGCGAGAAAGAGGAGACGATGACGACGACGTGTGCACGGGACGCGCGCGAGGACTCGGCTCGAGACGACGGCGAGGCGACGCGCGGGCGACCGCGGTTGGCGATCGAGAAGATGGTGCTGGAGAATTTTAAGTCGTACGCGGGAGCGCAACACGTCGGACCGTTTCACAAGGTGCGTCGCGACGCGTTCGACGCGCGATGCGAATCGATGCGCGTCACGCGGCGCGACGACGAGAGAGGCGAGAGACTGACGGCGACGCGCGCGCGCGACGATGACGACGATAGTCTTTTTCGTCGGTTGTAGGACCGAACGGAAGCGGTAAATCGAACGTGATCGATGCGATGATGTTCGTGTTCGGGAAGCGAGCGAAGCAGTTGCGTTTAAACAAGGTGAGCGAGCTGATTCACAACTCGACGGATTTCAGAAACTTGGAGTACGCGAGAGTCGAGGTGCACTTTCACGAAATCATCGATCACGAGGACGACGAAGAGGGATACGATGTGGTTCCGAATTCCGAATTCGTCATCTCGCGCGAAGCGTACAGGAACAACTCGAGCAAATACTTTGTCAACGACAAGACGAGCTCGTTCACCGAGGTGACGAAGCTCCTCAAGTCCAAAGACGTCGATTTGAACAACAATCGTTTCCTCATCTTGCAGGGGGAAGTTGAACAAATCTCCATGATGAAACCGAAGGGCGCGGCGCCGGGAGACGAAGGCCTCTTGGAGTATTTGGAAGATATCGTCGGTACTTTGCAGTACGTCGAACCCATCGAAGAGGCGAGCAAGAAGCTGGAGGAACTCAACGACAAGCGCGACGTCATGGTGAACAGATTGAAGTTGGTCGAAGGCGAGAAGGACGCGCTCGCGATTGTCAAGGCTGAGGCTGAGGCGTTCTTGGAAAAAGAAAAGGAGCTTTTGTTCACGAGATCGACGATGTACCAACTTTTCATCCAGGAGACTCAGAAAAACTTGGCCACGATTCAAGAGAATAAAGACGCGCTCACGCAAAAGCTCGAAGAGGAGCGCACGAAACACTCCGAGCACGAGGACGCGCTGAAATCTGCGGAAGGAAGAAAAGGCGAACTCGCCGGAGAGTTATCCAGGATTCAGGCTGCGTACGACAAGAGCGTCAAAGATTTTGCTGATTTCGAACGTAAAGATGTCAAATATCGTGAAGACCTGAAGAATATGAAGGCCAAGGTGAAGAAGACCGAAGCTAAGATTACGAAGGACACTGAAAAGCAAAAGCAAATGGCGGCGGAGTGTGCAGAGATTGAAAAGGATGTCCCAGCCTTGGAGTCAAAGAAGGCTGAGTTGGAAGGCCGCGTTGAGAAAGAAGAGGCGGCTCTGAGCGCTTTGCTTGACAGCTTGAAGGGTGAAATGGCTGAAATAGGCGCGCAACTCGACCAGGTGCAAAAAGAGTTGGCCCCATGGGAAGGAAAGCTCGCGGGTGCCCAAGGAGCGTTCGATGTTGCCACTGCCGAGCGAGCGTTACTTCTCAACAAACACGCCGAAGCAGAGAAAGCTCTCATCACGGCGCGAGAAGGTAAAAAGGATGCTCTCACGAAGGCGAAAGAATTGAAGACCACCATCGGTGAAGAAGAGGAGGCGTTGGCGTCGGAACGCTCTCGAGCCGTGAAGGCCAGAGCGGCTGAAACTGAAGCCAAAGAGAAAGAGGCGGTGGCCCAAGCGGAGACGCGTGAAGTTCGTGGTAAACTTGAACAACGCCGAGCCGCAGCTGAGTCGGAAAAGAGTCAGAATGCCATGGTGAAAGCTTTGCTCGACGCGCAGGCGGCTGGCGCACTCAAGGGTGTGCTTGGCCGTCTTGGTGATCTCGGTGCGATCGATAAAAAGTACGACATCGCCGTCTCAACCGCATGCGGTTCGCTCAATTACATCCTAGTTGAGACTACGGCTGATGCACAACAATGTGTGTCTTATCTGCGTAAGAACAACCTCGGCAGAGGCGACTTCGTGGCGCTCGACAAGCAAAAGCACTACATGCAAAAGATCCAGGCTAATGTTAAAAATCCGGAAAACGTGCCTCGACTGATCGATTTGATCAAGCCAGCTGAAGAACGTTTTGCGGTCGCTTTCTATCACGGCGTGAGAGACACACTGGTGGCCGATGATCTTGATCAGGCGTCGCGTTTGGCGTATGGCGAGACGCGTCGACGCGTCGTCACTCTACAAGGTCAGCTGTTTGAAACGAGTGGTACTCTGTCTGGGGGCGGTTCGAGACCTCGATCTGGCGCGATGCGCGTTGGTAATGAAGCACCAGTCGTTCAAAATGCCGCTGAAGTGGCGAAAGAGATTCAGTTGGCAGAGAAAGAGCTCGAGAAGGCTGGGACTCTGTACGAGCGCTGTCGTAAGCAGGCGCTCACCTCTCTTCAAGAGGCTCGTGACGCAGAGGCAGCGGTCAGCAAGATTGAGCGAACACTCCCGAAATTGCAAGCTGAATTAGACGCAGCTGAGTCCAAAGCAACCGACTTGTCGAACCGTTTGGGTGAGCTTGAAGCTGCGCACGAAGCGAGCAAGGATGACGCGGCTGAACTCAAGAGACTCGACAAGGAAGTTGAAAAGGCCAAGATTGCATTGGATGAAGTCATCGCCGGGGCCTCTGCCTTGAAAAACAAGGAGCAAGGGTTGCAAGAAGCTCTGAATAATGTTGGAGGTGAACCATTGCGAAAACAGCGCGCGCTCGTGAAAGATCTCACGGTTGGCATCACCGCGGCTGCCGATGCAGTCACGGAGAAACGCGCCAAGGCAAAGTCTCACGAAAAGACGACCACTCGTTTGTCCAAGGCCATCGAGGAAGGTAAAGCGGAAGTCGAACAGATCAAAGCTGATATTGAAAATAGTAAAGCTGAATTTAAAGCGCTGGAAGATGGTGCTGCCGCGGTGCTGGAATCTCAGAATGAACTCAAGCAGCAACTTGACGCCAAGGGAGGTGAATTGAGTGAGGCGCAGAAAGCTCTTGATGAAATTATGAAAATTGTCGGTACGATTCGAGGCGTTGAGGTTGACATTCAAGCGAAGTTGGAGGATATCTCCGTTCTTGAAAAGGAAAACAAGGACAAGGAAAAGCACTGGAACAAGGAAATCGCCAAGGTGACCAAGGAGCGTACTCCGCTGTACACCGACGGTGAAGTCCCAGAGTTACTCAACGATGAGCAACTCGCGCAGCACACTACCGACGACATGCAAGAAAAGGCTGCCATGTTGGAAGAAGAGCTCGCGGCGGCCAAACCAGACATGTCCTCGATAGAGGCGTTCGCGAAGAAGGCGGAAGAGTACGAGGAGCGTGCGGCTGAATTGAGCGCGGCGACCGAAGAGCGTGATAACACGCGTGAAGCCTACGATAAGCTGAAACAAAAGAGACTCAACGAGTTCATGGACGGATTCAACATTATTTCACTGAAATTGAAAGAAATGTATCAAATGATCACTCTTGGTGGTGATGCCGA
>Ga0208130_1000814_pt1 | contig 15719 bp, 18 predicted proteins | sample ETNtaG_31_FD_185771 | JGI IMG/M metagenome (GOLD analysis project Ga0208130, IMG submission 185771) | Marine microbial and viral communities from oxygen minimum zone, Eastern Pacific Ocean - ETNP201310SV78 (SPAdes) (version 2) | ecosystem: Environmental > Aquatic > Marine > Oceanic ...
AGAAAAACCAAGAATTACACTTGCCCAAGAAAAAAAAAAAGAAGATAATGGCATGATGATATGTACTGAATGCCATAACCATAGCGTGGTCAATGAGGGTGGATGTCTTACTTGCAGGGAGTGTGGTTGGTCAAAATGTGACTAAATTCATAAAAGCTTAAATAAAAAAAGGTCCAAAATTCTTTGGACCTTTTTTTATTTAAGCTTTTACCACTTTTTTATACTTCTAAAATCTCTTTTTCTTTATCATCCTGAAGAGTATTTAGTTTTTCAATATTACTGTCAGTAATCTTTTGAATCTCCAGTTCATTATCTTTGATTAAATCTTCAGATATGTGACCATCTTTTTGCATATTTTGAAGATTCTGAATTCCATCTCTCCTTACATTTCTAACAGCAATCCTACCATCCTCAACGAGTTGGTGCACAAATTTATTTAATTCTTGTCTTCTTTCTTCGCTTAAGGGTGGGACAGGAACTAGAACAGCAGTACCATTATTACCAGGTGTAAATCCCATATTTGCATCCATGATTGCTTTTTCAATAATGGGGATTAAAGTTTTCTCGTAGGGTGTTAGAGTAATTAATCTTGGCTCTGGAACTGAAATAGTAGAAACCTGATTTAATGGCGTCATAGAACCGTAATAATCAACAAGTAAAGAATCAAACATCTCTGGATTTGCTCGTCCAGTGCGGACTTTATTTAATTCCATATTCGCATGCGCGACTGCTTGCTCCATACGATGTTTAACATCATCCAGTATTTCATTAATCATAGCTATTCCCCTATTACTTGAGTACCAATTTTACTTCCTAAAATAAGTTGTTTCAAGTTTCCAGGAATATTGATGTCCAGTACGTGAATAGGCAAATTATTTTCTTTACAAAGAGTAATAGCAGTTAAATCCATAACTCTTAAGTTTTTTTTCAAAACCTCGGAAAATGTAATAGTATCAAATTTTTTTGCATTCGGATTTTGAACGGGATCTTTATCATATATGCCATCTACTTTGGTACCTTTTACTACGATCTCAGCTCCTAATTCTTTTGCACGAAGTGCTGCTGCTGAGTCTGTTGTGAAAAATGGATTACCTGTACCTCCTGATACAATAACAATCCTCTCTTTTTCAAGATGTCTTATGGCTCTTCTTCTTATGTATGGTTCGGCAACTTGTGAAATATTAATTGCTGACAATGTTCTCGTTTCACAATTAACCTTTTCTAGCGCATCTTGAACCGATATAGCATTCATAATTGTTGCAAGCATACCAAGATAATCTCCAGTAACTCTGTCCATACCTTTTCCTGCAGCCTGAATTCCTCGGAATATGTTTCCTGCACCAATTATCAAACCGATTTCTATACCAAGGTCAAAAATAGACTTTACTTCGTTTGCTAAATAAGAAGCTTTTTTGGGATCAATACCAAAACCCTTGTCACCAGCAAGTATTTCGCCAGAAAGTTTTAGAAGTATGCGGCCATACTTAGGATTTTCCATCTATGGAACTTAAAATTTGCCGTTACTTGGCAATTCGGAGGATTCTCCAATTGCAAATCGAACGTATCGATTTATACTTATGTTTTCTCCAAGGGTTGCAATTGTTTCCGTGAAAATATCATTGACTCTTTTATCTGAATCCTTAATATAGGTTTGCTCCATTAGACAAGATTCTTGAAAAAACTTAGAGAGTCTACCTTCTACCATTTTTTCTATGATATTATCTGGTTTTCCTTCTGATTTTGCTTGATCAGTGAAAATTTCACGCTCACGGTTTATTACTTTCTCTTCAATGGATTCTCTATCTAGCGCAACAGGGTTAGTGGCTGCAATTTGCATTGCAAGATTATGAGCAAGTTCTGTAAAACCATCTGTCTTTGCAACAAAATCAGTTTCGCAATTTAATTCTAGCAATACACCTAATCTTCCTCCAGCATGAATGTAAGAATATACTAGACCCTCTCTTGTTTCACGCGCACCTTTTTTCTCCGCTTTAGCTATTCCAGATTTTCTAAGATTATCTATTGCTCTATTTATATCACCATTAGAATCAACCAACGCTTTTTTACAATCCATCATGCCTGCACCGGTTTTATCACGTAAATCCTTCACTAATTTAGCATCAATAGTCATTTTATTCTTCCTCTCCAATCAAATCATCGCTTACGGTTTCAGGGATGGATTTATCATTTTCTTGTAAAGTATTTTGGCTGGTAAAATCCTTTTTATCACTATTGTCTTTGGCTTGAATTTCGTTATTCAATTCTTCGTCTTCATTTGAAGATTTTCCTCTAGCTTCAACGATTGTATCAGCTATTGTGGAAATGATTAATTGTATTGTACGCATTGAATCGTCATTTGCAGGAATTGGGTAGTCTACCTTATTTGGATTTGTATTTGTATCTACAATTGCTATGACAGGTATCTCTAACCTTCTTGCTTCTCTTATAGCAGTATCCTCATACTGGGCATCAACTATTACTAGAGCATCAGGCAGACGTCTCATGTCTTTTATTCCTCTATGTTGGTCAGCCAACTTAACTTTTTCTCGATTTAACATCTGCGTTTCTTTCTTTGTCATGTTTTCGTACAGATTAGAACCTTCTTTTTCAAGCATTTTAAGACGCTTGATGCTTTTTTTGATAGTAGAAAAATTTGTTAATGTACCCCCTAGCCACCGTTCAACAATATAAAACATTGAGCATCTATCTGCTTCTTGCTGAACAATATCTTGAGCTTGTTTTTTTGTACCAACAAATAAAATCTCACCATTTTTACTGACAATATCTTTTACAAAACCACAAGCTTTTTCGATTGATTCGATAGTTGATTCGAGGTTAATAATATGCACACCATTTTTTTCAAGAAGTATGTATGGTTTAAAATTTGGATCCCATTTTCTTGTCACATGTCCAAAATGTGCACCCGTACCTAATAAATCTTCAAATTTTACTTGAGCCATAATTTTTATCGTTTTGAGAATTGAAAGTTTTTTCTTGCACCTGGCTGTCCGGGCTTTTTCCGCTCGACCTTCCTAGCGTCGCGGGTTAAAAAACCTTTTTCTTTAAGAACAGACCTGTATTCGCTATTTACATCAAGAAGAGCTCTTGATATACCCAGGCGAATTGCACCTGCTTGTCCAGTGAGGCCACCGCCATTAACATTGATTTCAATATCGTATGCTTTTTCTCCTTCCACAGCAACTAAAGGTTGCATTACAATAGTCGCTAGAGAATCTCTGCAAAGGTAGTCTCTAAATGATTCGCCATTGACTTTAATGTCACCTTTACCAGGTGAAAGGTAAACACGAGCTACTGATCTCTTTCTTCTACCTGTTCCATAAAAAGTTGTTTCTGACATATGATTAAATCTCTAATGTTTTTGGTTTCTGCGCGGAATGAGGATGATCGGGACCAGAATAGACTTTCAAATGAGAAAATATACTACGACCCAACCTATTATGAGGCAACATACCTTTGACTGCATTTTCAAGAATTCTGTGAGGTTTTGAACGCCTCAATTCTGCCAAGCTTATTTCACTTCCACCACCAGGGTAACCTGTGTGTTTAAAATAAACCTTATCCGTTTCTTTATTCCCAGTGACTTTAATTTTCTCAGCATTAATTATAATTACAAAATCTCCCATATCCATGTGAGGCGTGAAATTCACTTTATGTTTTCCTCTTAGGATTTGTGCTACCTTAGATGCAAATCTTCCTAAAACTTGCCCATCAGCATCTGCCAACCACCAGTCCTTATTTATTTCTTTATTTTTTATAGATTTTGTGTTCATTTTATTTCGAATAAAGCCCGGGAAATTATACTTTTGACATTCCCCTAGTCAACACATATTCTAAAATTAATTTATGACGTTTTAAAAATATGAGAGCGAGAAATTGTATATAAAACTTTTCCGATCATTTTTTTTCCAATATATGGAGAGTTTATGGATCTAGATTTAATATGTTCTCTAGAAAATACCCAATCCTGCTCGGGATCAATAATTGTAATTTCTGCTGGAGTTCCTTTTACAAACAAATCAGATTCAAAACCCATAATTTTTCTAGGGCTACAAGTGAGAAGGCTAATTAGCTTTATTAAATTCATATCTGATTCTTTACAAAGAATTTTGTTTACCACACCAAAACAAGACTCAAGTCCGATCATTCCAAAGGTGGCAAGATCAAAAGTGGTTTCCTTATTTTCAATAGTATGGGGTGCATGATCTGTTGCTATACAGTCTATGGTTCCATCCTTCAACGCAGCGATAAGTGCAATTCTATCATTTTCTGTGCGAATTGGTGGACCAACCTTTAAGTTAGTATCATATGAACGTAAATCTTCATCATTAAAAAATAAATGATGTGGAGTCACCTCTGCAGTCACATCATCCTTATGTTTTTTCATATCACGGATCAAATCTACTGCCTTTGCAGAACTAACATGAGGAACATGAATCCTTGCATCAACATAATTAGCAAGTTCAAGGTCTCTGTGAACCATAGTTGATTCAGCAAGGTCTGGATTTCCTGGGAGCCCTAAATGTGTTGAAACAGTGCCCTCATGCATGTGCCCCCCATCTCTAAGACATTCATCTTCTGCATGGTTAATAACAGGGACGCCAATAAGTTTTGAATATTCCAATGCAATTCTCATTATTCCACCATCCTGAATTGGTAGACCATCATCACTAAAAGCAACTGCGCCTTCTTTATGCATTAGACCCATTTCAGTTATATCCTTACCATCTTGACCTTTTGAAACCGCACCAATAGGATGAATGTGTATGGGTGCTTCTTCAGCTTTCTTTTTAATAAAGTGGATAGATTCAGGAGTATCCAGCGGTGGATTAGTATTAGGCATGACACAGACTCTTGTAAATCCTCCAGCCATAGCAGCCAATGATCCAGTTTTTAGAGTTTCTTTGTCTTCTCTTCCTGGTTCCCGAAAGTGTACATGCAAATCACAAAATCCATGGGTTATAACTTTTCCCATACAATCAATGATTTCACAAGACTCAGGTTTTTCAAATCTGCCTATTTCATGTATTTTACCATCTTTGATGAGGACATCTGCATTATATGTTTTTTCGTTATGTGGATCAATTAATGTCCCACCTTTTAGCATTAAATTTTTTGTAATTTTTTCTAGAGACACTTTCTACTCTCCTTCAACTTTTTTACCTCCACATAATAAATAAAGGATGGCCATTCTTGATGCGACACCATTTAAGACCTGGTCTAAGATAATGGCCTGGTCACCATCAGCAACCTCCCCGTCAATTTCTACACCCCGATTCATTGGACCAGGATGCATAATTACAATTTCTTTCATATGCCTTTTTAATCTTTCACTTGTTATTCCAAAGAAGGATCGATATTCACGAGTAGAAGGTACTAGACCTCTCCCCATTCTCTCTCGCTGAATTCGAAGAACATTTAACGCGTCCGCCCATTCAATTACTTGGTCTACATCCTTAGAGTAATTAACACCCAGTTCTTCAATATTTTTCGGCATCAGATTTGGCGGACCGCAAAGGGTGACCTCTGCTCCCATTATCTTTAAGCCATAAATATTACTTAATGCGACTCTGCTATGTTTAATATCACCAATGATACCAACTTTAAGGCCTTTTAATTTTCCAAATTTTTCATGCAAACTCATCATATCCAAAATGGCCTGTGTTGGATGCTCGTGCGTTCCATCACCAGCATTAATGATAACCGAATCGATAAAGTTTGTAAGGTGTTTTGGTGCACCAGGGGTTGGATGGCGCATTACAACTGCATCAATTTTCATCGCTTCAATATTTTGAGCTGTGTCTTTGAAGCTTTCACCTTTTTTCAGACTACTAGATGAAGCAGAGAAATTTACTGTGTCAGCGCTTAGTCTCTTTTGGGCCAGCTCAAAACTTATTTTTGTTCTGGTTGAATTTTCAAAAAACAAATTAACAATTGTTACTCCCTGTAAAGACGGCACTTTTTTGATTGGACGATCTAGCACTTCTCTAAAATTAAACGCTGTTTCAATTATGGTCTGTATATCCTCCCTAGGATATCCCTCCAACCCTAATAAGTGTTTATTTTTTAGCATAATTAATCTCTATTCCTAATTAGAAAAACGCTGTCATTTTCATCCGTTTCTCTAAGAGTTACATCTACATGCTCACCTTCGTGAGTTGGGACATTTTTACCTACGTAATCGGGTTTAATAGGAAGCTCACGATGCCCTCGGTCAACAAGTACAGCAAGTTGTACCTTGGAGGCACGACCAAAACTATTTAACTCATCTAGGGCCGCTCTTACTGTTCTACCAGAATAAAGTACATCATCAACTAAAACTACGATTTTACCATCTAAGGAAAAATTTATATCCGTCCCCATTAACTCCGGTACAACAAGACGTTCTCTGTAATCATCTCTATGAAATGTAATATCCAATGAACCTCTTTGTAGATCAATTCCAATAAGCTCTTTGATTTTATTTTGAATTCTTTGTGAAATAGGCACCCCACGATTGTGAATGCCAATAAGGACAACATCCTTACAGTTGCTATTATTTTCAATTATTTCATGGCATAATCGATTGATTGTCCTTGAAACAGATTCTTCATTCATTAAGACTAATTTTTCCAAAAGTGATCCTATAAAAAAACCTCCGGCAGAACAACATATTCATCACGGAGGTTCATTCTGCCCTTTTAGCCTCACTGGACTAGTTTAAAGGGATTTATTGCCCGGAAAGTTATATCATTACTTTAAATATGCCACATAATATTTGGATAATTTCATCCATTTTAAGATCATCCATCTTAATGGTTAGTTCAGTATTTTCTCTATTAAACCATTGGTTTTGTCGCTTAGCAAACTGACGAGTTTTTATAAAAATATTTTCCTTCATTTTTTCAAAACTAATCTCATTTTTTAAAAAGGATTGGATTTGTCCATACCCAATTGTATTGAGTGCAGGAAATAGTGAATTTTCTTTTTTTTCATACTTTATAAGGTCATTTACTTCTTCAATCCACCCTGATAATAACATAGAGTCCAATCTGTGGTTTATTCTATCATTTAAATTTTTTCTATCCCAGTCAAGCCTAATAGTGAATAAATCAAGAACCTTAGTAGGATTAGACTTTTGGTTTTGATAATTAATACTGGGTGCCTTACCAGTTGTACCAAATATCTCTAATGCACGAACAAGCCTTTTTTTATTATTAATATGCACTATACTTGCATATTCAGGATCGATATCTTCTAACTTTTTTAGTAATAATTTCGGATCATCATCATAGGAACTTTCTAATTTATTTCTGAGAACCACATCTGTAGTACTGTCACTAAATATTCCTGTCTTTATTGCTCTATAGTAAAGACCTGCTCCTCCACAGATTATTGGTATTTTACCATTTTGTTGAACAAGCGCTACTTTATTGATAACTAGCTCTGCATATCTACCTGCAGATATTGACTCCTTTGGATGAATACATCCAATTAAATGGTGCTTTACTCCCCCCATTTCTTCAATTGTTGGTTGTGCAGTCCCTATTCCCATTCCCTTATATATCTGCCTTGAGTCCAGACTAATTACCTCACTGCCCAGCTCTTTTGATAGTTGAATTGCTAGGGATGTTTTTCCACTTGCAGTGGGGCCAACAATTGTAATGATTTTATCCATATGCACAAAATGGCAGAATATTAATTTCCCCAGGGAAGGTTATCTAAATCAACATTCCCTCCTGAAATGATAAGTCCAACTTTCATTCCTTCAAACATTTTCTTGTTTTTAATTATTGCGGAAAGAGTAATCGCGCAGGATGGTTCAACTATAATTTTCATGGTCTCCCATATAAGCCTCATAGAATCAATAATTTCCTCTTCTTCAATTGTGAAAATATCATCAACATAATTCTTAATGATAGGAAAGGTAAGAGTGCCAATTTGAGCCCTTAATCCATCGCAAATTGTATTCGTAGATTTATTTGCTTTTATGACTCCACTTTTAATCGATCTAAATGCATCATCAGCCTCTTTCGGCTCAGCACCATAAATCTTAATTTTATCATTAATTTTTTTTGCAGTACAAATTGTTCCGCCTAGCAATCCTCCGCCGCTTACAGGGCTAATAATGGCCTCAATTTCAGGACATTGTTCTATCAATTCCAATGCTACTGTACCCTGACCTTCAATGATTCGCTCATCATTATATGGATGAACTAAAATAGATTTTGTCTTATTTAATATATCATTTAGGACCTTTTCTCTTGATGCCTGATTGGGATCACACCAGATAATTTGTCCTCCATTCCTGATAACATTATTAATTTTCACTTTAGGTGTGTTTCTTGGCATTACAATTTTAGGTTTTATTCCTAATCTTGATACGGCCATAGAAAGAGCTGCTCCGTGATTTCCAGATGAAGCAGTTACGATTCCTCTTTTTAGTTCTTCGCTTGTCAATTGTAAAACAGTATTGGTGGCCCCACGAATTTTAAATGATCCAGATTTTTGGAAATTTTCACATTTAAAAAATAAATCAGTATTTGTTAATTCATTCAGTCTAGAACTGGTTAGGATTGGTGTTGTATTTACATATGGGTCAATCCTTGTTTTTGCCTTACGTATTAGTGATAGATCAATCATATGAAAATTTAAGGTTTTATTTAGAATCAATTGAACCAGGATTTTTAAATTACACAAATGAAAAAAGTAATATTAGCATTCTCTATAGTTTTGTTCCATTGTGAGGATAAAGATAGTAATAATATACTAATGACGACTGAAATAGGTACCATTACAATTGAATTATTACCAAATCAGGCTCCAATAACCGTGAAAAATTTCTTACGATATATAGATGAAGATCGTTATAGTGATTTCACCTTTTACAGAGTTGTAAATATGAAAAATCAAAATTCAGACAGTGTGAAAATTGAAGTAATACAGGGCGGGCTAGGTTTTAATCAACACCCTGATGTATTGCCTCCAATATCACATGAATCTACAAACAAAACTGACCTTAAGCATTTAAATGGAACAATTTCAATGGCCAGGAATGAACCCGGTACTGCAAGTTCTGAAATATTCATTTGTATCAACGACCAGCCTGAGCTTGATTATAATGGTTCACGCAATCCTGATGGTTTGGGATTTGCTGCGTTCGGAATGGTTAAATCTGGAATGGATATTGTAAAAAAAATTCAACAATCTCCTTCCGATGGCCAAATGCTAAACAAACCCATAAGGGTTAAATCAATAAAAAGAATTTGAACTCTTACAATAATCACAGAGACATCCAATTCAAATCAGTTATACTTTTTCGGCATGGAAAATCAGACTGGGATGCCCAATATGATAGTGATCATGATCGTCCTCTAGCAAAAAGGGGAATAAGAGATGCCAAACGAATGGGAAAGTTTTTATCAAAAAGAGCAGAAGTTCCAGAATTAATATTATCATCAACTGCATTAAGGACAAAGGAAACCACTAAACTTGCAATGGAGGCTGGTGATTGGGACGTGGATTTTGAACTTGAAAAAAAGATTTATGAGGCTTCATTAGAAGAAATAATAAACATTATAAAAAGTCAGGATGATAAATATAATTCCATATGCTTAGTTGGACACGAACCAATATTCTCAACTATAATTACATTAATCGACAACAAAAAGAGAATAAAGTTCCCAACTGCAACCATGGCAAGAATAAGTTTCTCTGCAAGTGATTGGAAGAGAGTTTTATTGGAACCAGATAAGTGTAAATTGGATTGGTTTTATAAACCAAAATTTATTTTTTAATGACGCTCAAACCTACCATCTAATTCGTCTAGAGACATTTGAACAATAATTGGCCTACCATGTGGACAGTAATATGGATGTTTGGTGGAAAACAATCTATTTACCAATTCTTGCATCTCCTCACGCATTAAAGAATCCCCTGCCTTAATTGCCGCCTTGCACGCAAACATTGCTGCAATTCCTTCCTGAAAAGAACTATATTTTTTTCTTTCTTTTAAGAAGTTATCCAAAATTTCTCTGATGACTTCCCTTTCATTACCAATAGCCATTTCTGATGGTATAGCATCTATTTTTATAGAAAGGTTATCTTGTTTTTTTATCTTGAATCCAATTTTTTCTAGGTAAGGTAAAACATCAAACAAAGCATCAAAATCATCTGGAGAAAACTCTAATGTCTCAGGAAAAAGAAGAGTTTGCGATGCCATTGAAGTAGACTCAAAAGCCTTTAAAGCATCTTCATATAAGATTCTTTCATGAGCAACGTGTTGATCGATAATGACAAGTCCACTATTTACTTCTGAAACAATATATTTTTTATGAATCTGCCAAATATTCTCCGTAGCTATAGACTGCTGATTATTTACGGGTTTTTCTGCTAATTTAGTTACATAATCTCGTGCTCGAATAATATCTACTTTTGAAGGACTCAAGTTATCAGAGCTATTAAATTCTAAAGTATTTTGATTTGGGTCAGTTGGTATTGTTTCTCTTGGTGCAGTACTGTATGGATTAAAATTATTATTACCTTTATTGATTTCATCATTTTGGTATGAAGTATTAAACCCAGGAATTGTATCCAAGACAGAACTCAAAGCGTCAGCAACTTCAGATTTCAAGATATGAAATAATCGCCATTCATCTTTAAATCTTACTTCAGTCTTCATTGGATGGACATTGACATCCACTTGATCACCAGGTAAGAGCAGATTAATAACAAAGAAAGGGTATTCTCCTCTTTTTATTAATGATTCATAGGCATTGTAAACTGCACGGTTCATTAACCTGTCCTTAATGAAGCGGCGGTTTAAAAACAGATATTGTTCACCTGGTCGAGAACGAACTAAATTAAGATTGCCAACAAATCCTGACAAGGCAATATCACCTTTCGTAATGTTCAATGGAAGTAAATTCCTTGAATATGTTGGATCCAGAAGATTGTCAATACGCTCCTCAAGTGGTTCAGCATGGACATGGAAAATATCTCTATCATCTGCTACTAACCTGAATTCTACATCTGGAAAAGCCAAGCCATAACAACGAACAACATCAACAATTTTGCGTAATTCTGTTCGGGGTGTTTTTAAGAATTTTTTTCTCGCAGGTGTATTATAAAATAGGTTTCGAATGGTAATCTCAGTGCCTCCAATATCTGCAGCTGGCTGAACCTCTCCTGGCGAACCATTCAAAATAGGTAGTTCTGCTCCTTCTCCGTTTCCATTACTTGACAAAATTGACATTTCCGATATTGACGCAATGCTTGATAGAGCTTCTCCTCGAAAGCCAAGAGTGTTAATAGAAAATAAATCATCCACAGTCTCAATCTTGCTAGTGTGGAACCTTTTTATTGATGAAGGTAAATCATCCGGAGAAATTCCAGATCCATTGTCTCGTACCTGTATGGTATGGTGACCACCTTTTTCAATAACGATAGAAATCTCGGATGAACCTGCATCTAGACTATTTTCAATTAGCTCTTTTACAACTGAAGATGGTCTCTCCACAACCTCTCCAGCAGATATTTTATTTCGTAAATCTTCAGAAAGTGCTTTTATCATTGTCCGAAAATTTAACTTTTAATAATTGATAATGTTTTGTTAAAAATGGTTTTATGCAGGACCTCAGCTTTATTTATTAACTCGTTAACTTTATTTTGTGTATCCTCAACATAGGATGAATCTTCTAGACCAGAAAGATTTATCATTACATTCATGCCAGCTCCTCTTACACCAGCAAGTGCTACTTCAGCTGCAACACCCGCATCAGACACAGAGTTTGGATTTCCGTTGTCAACTAGTTTTTCTGAAAGTTTCATAACTCTAAAACATTTTTCTGCAGTCTCCATCGGAATTTCAATAGCATATTTATTAGCCGTTTGAATTGCAGTATCTCTGTAAACTTTCTCCTCTTTTGTATTTTGAGGAAGTCTAATAGCTGCAATAACACTATTAAATGCTTTTGTATCCTCCTCAATTAGATCAGAAAGGCGATCTTTTAGACTCTGGGCCTCCATACCTATTTCATCCATTAATGGTTTGCTCTTTAGCATTTCTTTTTTCTCATGTGTCAAAGCAGCAACCATCGATGATAATGATGCACCCAATGATCCGGATAGGGCTGCAACACTGCCACCTCCAGGTGCTGGACTATTGGTGGACAACTCTTCTAAAAATTCTTTATCAAACATTGAATTTTTTTTTAATTCTTCATCATTTAAGACAGCGTAGTCAATGATTTTTTCATGTGGATTAAATGATGAAACATCATTTAATCCAAGTGATTGTACCGCACACTCAATGATGTCCCTAGTTGGAATACCCATAGATCTATTTTGTTTTTTCAAATAGTGTTTTCCAGCCATTATCATCGCATCTAAAGGTATTAATCCCACCAATTCACTGCCCGTAACTCTAACGCCACGAGTTTCAGCTAATCTACAAGCTTCATCAAAAACATCATGCACGGTGGACTTTTTATAATTATTGAAATTTATTGATATTTGGGCTCTATTAAAATTTTCAACATACCATCCGATTCCTTTTACATCCTTGAAAGTACCAGGTATTTTAACTGGTGAACCATCATCATTTCTAACAATTTCACCATCTAATAAATTCTTTGATATAGGATTTGGTATTCTCTTGCTTCTGCCTGCTTCTCTTAATTCAAAGGCAATATCTGTAGCTATACGAGCATCTCTTGAATTCAAATTTATATTATATGCAATAAGGAAGTCCCTGCAACCCATTACGGTAGCACCTGCTTTGATATGTACTTTTTTTGGACCAAAATCTGGTACCCAGTCTGGATCATTCAATTTATCTACTAGTCCTTCGTATTCTCCTTTTCGAATATCTGGTAGCTTTCTTCTAGTGGGGCTAGAAGCAGACTTTTCATAAAGGAAAACTGGGATTTTTAATTCTTCGCCAACTCTTTTAGCAACTTGTTTTGAGATTTCAATACACTCCTCATCCGTGACTCCGCTTATTGGAATGAATGGGCATACATCCGTTGCTCCCAACCTTGGATGAGTTCCAGTATGACAGCTCATATCTAAAATTTCCGATGCAAGTTTTATACCCTTGAATATGGCTTCTGAAATTGATTTTGGTGATCCTACCATCGTAACAACTGTCCGATTTGTATCTGCACCAGGATCAACATCCAAAATGGTCACTTGATCCACATTACTCATTATATCAACAATGCCATCTATTTTGTCAAGATCTCTTCCTTCAGAAAAGTTAGGTACACATTCAATTAGTTTATTCATTCGGTAACATTATGATATTGTATTTAAATAGACAATAAGAAACATAATAATTATGAACATTGCCGCTGTCCACCATAAAGATCTTCCTACAAATTTTCGTTCGGGAAGAATTCTCTTAAAATAATTCAAATTCTGCTACTAGCCTCCAATAAATAATAGCATAAAAAAATTTACAAATGGTTTCATTACGAGCCAGAGAATAGAAAATCCGGTTACATATCCGAAAAGTATTAGCCCAAACAAAACCTGCGGACCATATGATTGGATTTTCAAAGCAAGTTCTGGATTAGTTTTCATTAAATATCCAGAAAAGATTTGAGAACCATCTAGTGGCGATACTGGAATCAAATTAAAAACAGCAAGGGCAATGTTTATTTGAGTAAAATAAAATATTAATACCGGAAAATTTGTGTCTAAAAGAAAGTTTATTCCTCCTAATAATCTCCAAGCCATTCCCGCTAGCATTGCCAATAATAGGTTAGATAATGGCCCCGCTGCTGCAACTTTCATCATATCTTTCCTTGGATCTCCCAAGTTTCTTGAATCAACAGGGACAGGTTTAGCCCACCCAAAGCCAACAAAGAGTATCATCAACGACCCCATAACATCTAAATGGGCCATTGGATTGAGGGTCAATCTGCCCATCCTAGCAGCGGTATTATCACCACACTTAGAGGCCATCCAGGCATGTGCAAATTCATGGAATGACAGTGCAAACATTAATGTTGGAATCAGTAAAATAAGGGTTTCAGGTGAAAGTCTAAAAAGAATGGTTAGCTCCTTGGATGATGAATTTTATATACCTCTTTCAAGTAATGTTTATCAATGTGGGTATATATTTGTGTTGTAGATATGTCACTATGGCCCAGTAAAGCTTGTACAAACCTCAAATCTGCACCACCCTCCAATAAATGAGTCGCGAAAGAGTGTCTAAGCTTGTGCGGGGAAACAGATTTTTTTAATCCTGAAACCTGAGTCCATTTATTCAAAATAATGTTTATCATTGCTCTGGTGAGTTGATTCCCATTTCTACTAACGAAAACAAAACTTGAACCACTTTTTTTAATGTGACTATTTCTAGAATGCTTTATGTAATCGTCAAGGTATTTTTTTGATCTTACTCCCAAGGGAAGTAACCTCTCTTTATTACCCTTGCCCATAACTCTTATTAAATCTTCATCAATAAAAAGATTAGACATTTCAAGGTTACAAAGTTCGGTTACCCTAATTCCACAAGAATAGAGCAACTCTATGATTGCCTTATCTCTTTGATAAAACTGTGAAGATTCTTGGATTGCATTAATAATTAATGATATCTCTTTTTCGCTTAATACATCTGGAAGTTTTTTAGGCAATTTAGGGTTGTTTATCAAGAGTACAGGATTTTCATCTAGTATATTTTCGCTCGATAAAAATCTATAATAAGTCCGAATTGATGAAATAATTCTTGATATACTTGCGGGAGCCATTCCTCCATCACTCAATACTCTTATGTAATCTCTGATATGCGTTGATTTAACATCAGAAAGATTTTTTATATCAAGATCACCCAAGTACATAAGGTATTGATTTATGTCTCTCTTATAAGCATCCATTGTATGAGTAGAAACATTACGCTCTACTCTAAGCATAGTTAAGAAATCATGGAAATGGGTTTCCATTTCAACCTTTTATGAGGTCATCCTCTACCAAACTACAAAGTATTTGACCAACCATAATGTGGGCTTCTTGTATTCGCTGGGTATCCTCACTGGGAACATTAATGGTTATTCCAGAGATACCATTCATTTTTCCGCCAGATTTTCCGGTAAATAAAATGGTAGATAATCCTTTATACTGTGCCTGCTTGATTGCAGCATACACATTCTCAGAATTACCACTTGTTGAAATACCAATCAACACGTCTCCAGTATTACCTATGCCTTGTACCTGTCTTGAGAAAATTGATTCAAAATCTGTGTCATTTGACCAAGCAGTTATGAATGAACTATCCGTTGTCAAAGCAATAGACGGGATAGGTTTGCGTTCATGACTTGTCATACCTCCCATTAGTTCTGTTGCCAAGTGCTGTGCATCTGCTGCACTACCACCATTTCCACACCAAAGTATTTTCCCACTATTCCGTATCGAATCTATCATAAGTGATGCTGCTGACTTAATATCATCTATACAGCATTCCATCATGGCTTCTTTAACAATTATACTATCTGAAATTTGTTTTTTTATTTTTTCTATCATGTTGATCCTTCGTGTATAGCATCTGTAAAATTTTTTATATGCCCCGGGTCCTTCTCAATGACTGTACCCGTTACAACCATTGAAGCACCGGCATCTACAGCTGATTTTGCAATTTCTGGAGTATTGATACCCCCTCCAACAATTATAGGAATATCTATTGCTTTATTTACTGCTTTTATTATGGAGGTAGATACTGG
>Ga0208130_1000815_pt1 | contig 15717 bp, 14 predicted proteins | sample ETNtaG_31_FD_185771 | JGI IMG/M metagenome (GOLD analysis project Ga0208130, IMG submission 185771) | Marine microbial and viral communities from oxygen minimum zone, Eastern Pacific Ocean - ETNP201310SV78 (SPAdes) (version 2) | ecosystem: Environmental > Aquatic > Marine > Oceanic ...
TTCAAGGATAAGCAAAATTTTGCAGAGTTATGTTCTTCATTCTGCATTCCTGATTTTTTTGGCAGTCACTGCAGAAGCAGTAACTCCACTCACCATAAGGTATCCATCCAGGGATGAAGCTTTTCGGGTGATTTCTTCGGAAATCAAGGGTCTTTCCCAGGATACTCGTTATGACAATCCCAGGATTGCCTTAACTGACATCCCCAACTACCAAAGCCTTAAAAGGGATTCTACTTCAGAAATGCTGGAAAATGCATTGAATGAGTCCCTCTCGATTGAAATGCCAGACCAGGTTGTTCCTCATTTTGAACTGATTCAGCTTAGAATTGAATGGAATGAAAATTATCCGGGAAGTTTCAGGGAACCGCTGTCGGAAGACTTGGCTGGCCAGGCGGAAGCAGATTGGATGATTAGCGGAACTCATGAAACCTTGGAAAATCTGGAGTTTCAGCTACGGTTGGAACTTTACGATATGGTGAGTGAAAAAATTCTCTGGCAGAGCAATGTTACCTTTCCTCAAGCGGGGATACTATTTTTAGAGCAATCCGTTGCCCCAGTATCTCCTCCGCAAAAACCTTCTATTTCTGAAAAAAAGAATCCTCCAGAATTTCAAGACCGTTTCGATGAATTTTCCCCGAATGCTGGCATCCAAGATCCTCTTCAATATAAAAGTGATCATGAAATAAAGAACCAGCCATCTTTTAAGCAAAATCAGAGAGGATTTTTCAGTATGATTTTGCCGGAATTCATAAGTCCACCGCCTCTTCCGCCTCCACCAGAGGGGATGGTCCGAATTCCTGAAGGAGAATTCGTGATGGGAAACCCCGGCGGACGCTCAGATGAACAACCGGATCACCTGGTATTCATCAACTCCTTTTTTATGGATGAACACGAGGTGACCAACAGTGATTATCTTCTTTGTGAAAAATGTGAGCGCGGGCATGGAGGGTTTGACACTCATTCTCCTGACCAGCCTGTAGTCTATGTTGACTGGCATAATGCCAACCAATACTGTCTTTCCCAAGGCAAGCGCCTGCCCAGCGAAGCAGAATGGGAGTACACTGCCAAAGCTGGAAACATTAATCATGATCCAAAGCGAATTGACTCCGAAAATCTCACGTTAGTGGCCTGGTTCGAAGAAAATACTGTAAACCTCGGATTGTATGGACCCCAGAAGGTTGCTTCCAAAAAACCAAGTGCATGGGGATTGTATGATATGCGTGGAAACGTGATGGAATGGGTCAGTGACTTTTACCTGCCTGAGTACAATGCATCTTTTCATAAGGCTGTGAGTCCCAAAGGACCAGAAACGGCATCAAATCCTGAATATCCCCTCCGGGTTGTTCGTGGAGGAGCCTGGGGAGGAGAAAACGGAGCAGCGAGTCGAGATGGCCTACGTCCCTCAAGACGCTATGCTTTTGCTCCTTGGGTACGTTCCTTCCAGATCGGATTCCGCTGCGCAGCGGACGAACAACCCCGCAAATGAATCCCTGTGAGTGAAGTTCCTTCCGAGGCTCGAACCGTTCCTCAGATGACAACAGAACTGGTACACGCTCCTCTTCAGGAAAGGAGTCCTGGAGAGTCTTGTTTTGAAAAAATTTATCCCTTCGAATCCGACCTCAAACTTCGTGAAGAATACATCAATTTTTTTGGTGGTCTTCGTATCGGGAAGTTATTAGAAGACCTCGATCTGGTGGCGGGGAAGGTTGCTTATGCCCACGCCCAGGGCTGGGAGAGAGGATTGGGAATTGTCACCGCCGCATGTGACCGTATTGATCTGACTGGCTCTTTGCCGAGTCACTCCGACCTGCAATTACTGGCCAGTGTCAACTGGGTTGGAAGAAGTTCCATGGAAGTAGGAATCCGCATCTCGACCAAGTCTGAAAATGACTGGAAACGTGTCGCTCGAGCATTTTTCATCATGGTCTCCCGAAGAGAAGGCCGGGCCGAAGAGGTGAATCCTTTGACACCAAAAACCCGGGAGGAACAGAGGCGTTTCAAAGAAGGACAGGAACGCCAGCGTTTGCGCAGGGAGATGTCCCGTTACAATATTTTGACGGTTGCCCCCGACGAGCAGGAAAGTAAGTTGCTGCACTCACTTTTTCTAGAGATTCGTGAAGGAACACTCAAGGGAGTTTCCATGGCAGAAACATTGCGTCAGTCAACTCGCCTGATGCACCCCCAATTCAGGAACATCCACAACAAGATTTTTGGCGGCTACCTGATGCGTGAGGCCTTTGAGTTAGCCTGGAACATCACTTACCTTTTTTGCGGGCACCGTCCTCATTTCCTCAGCGTCGATCATATGTATTTTTATGAGCCTGTGGAAATAGGGTCCATTCTCTCTTTCACCGGGCAGGTGATCTACACCAGTCCCAGAGCTTTGATGGTTGAAGTGACTGTCGAAGTGATCGATCCGGCAAGTGGTATCACCGAGGTCACCAATGTCTCCTACTTCACTTTCACTGTCCTCGATAAAGCTGGAAACAGCCTCAAAATAAATCAGGTTCTTCCTGAGTCTTATGAAGAAGGTTTGAAATACCTGGATGGTTTCAAGCGCTTTCGTTTGGGAGAGGAAAACGAAAAAATCATTTGAAGTAACGAGTTCTTGAAATCCATGCCTCCAACTCTGCAGTCAGAATATATCTTGAAGGGTTTTGAAAATATTTTATTATAAGGGGTTTTTAAAAATTTAAGTTTTAATCCAACCGACCTGTTTCCCAAGTCTTTTCACAGTTCAGATTCATGATAAAAAGGAGCATTTTCCTGGCCATTGGATGGTTGCTGGGAACCGTCTCGATCTTGATGGCCCAGACCAACTTCATCCCGTTGGAACGTGGAGATGCAGTTGAGCGTGAGGAGAGACTTTTGTTTTCACAGGGAGTACAACTTTCTGGAGATTATCGGTTCCGCAGCAATTGGATCAATAGTTCTCAACTCCCTGAATCACCCGTTGGCGCCACTTCGCCTGCGGCATTTTCTTACGATCAGGATATTCGATTTACCCTCAGGTCCAATGTTCACCGAACTGTTTCCATCAATCTGGAACTTTCCACAGAACAGGACGCTCTATATCTTTCAGATTTGCGGAGCAGTCGAAGCGACCGGGTTTGGGATCCAGAATCCCAGCAGGTGAATATTGGTGCAAGGCAGGCGTTTCTGGAACTCAATACTCACCCCCGGGACAGGACCAGGATTGGAAAACAGGAAGTCAACATCGGGGACCGACGGGGAAAAGTATTTTCCGGGGTTGTGAGCGGATTCACTCAACTCTGCACGGTTGGTACATGGTGTTATGAATTTGGTGCAGCCAAGCTTTCAAGCCGGCTGAGTGACTGGATTTATTTTCTGTCCCTTGATTATGCCTTCTGGAATGACCGGGACAGTCAGGGTAAAGCTCTCGATGTTTTCAGGACGGAAATATTCAGGATTAAATACACAGAAAGTGATATTCCCCTTGGCCGCAACAATGTTCCACTAAAAAAATTATCATCTACTACCTTAACAACTTTAGAAAATTTAAAAGACTCTTCAGGAAACGCAAATCCCTTCAAGTCAGGAACAGATTGCCGTTCTGAAGTTTCCGATTATGCGGTCAGTGATTGTAAACCGGTTTATTTTTTCTCCCATGAATATGAATACTGGGGAATTCGTCTCGTTTACGAAACTCCTTCAATCGAAATTTATGGAGACATGATTGGTTCATCCGGCAAGCGCAGGCATTATGTTTATGATGAATCAGGTTTTCATCATTCATCCAAAGTAAATGGTGTAGCAGGAGAACTGGAAATGAGTTTTATTTCCGGAGAACACCGTTACGGGCTGATTGCGATGATGGCCAGAGGCGACGAAGAAATCCAGGATCCGAACAAAGAAGGGTTGAACTATAAAAGGGATCTTTCAGGTTTTTATGAGATCATGCCCGGAACATACAAAGGAACCCAATTTTATTTCAACGGCGGAAGTACGGAACTCAATAGTGGAACCGGACTTGGCCATTCGATCAACAACACCAGTATGATCGGGCTTCGCTACCAGTATGATGTTCCGGATTCCGAATTGCTGTATCGAGGAGGTCTCTACCAGTTAAAAAGAATGAAGGATGTGTACAACTCATTTGACATTCCTTCGAAAGACATTGGCATGGAACTCGACAACACCCTTTCTTTCCCGATTGCCATCCATGCTGTGATGGAATTTGATGTAAATCTGTTCAATCCCGGTACGGCTTTCAGTTTTGATGACCATGATGTTCCTGGAAATGCTACGGATCTGTTTTTCCACGCCGCGGCAAGACTATTTTATTCCTTTTGAAAAATGTCCCAGTCTAGAACTGCCAGTATCGAACGTAAAACCCGGGAAACCCTGGTGAGGGTCAAACTGAACCTGGATGGTGAAGGAACAAGTGAAACCAATACCGGAATCGGTTTTCTTGATCATATGCTGGATCAATTGGCGTTTCACGGGCTCATGGACCTCGAGGTTTCCTGCGAGGGGGACCTTCACATCGACAGTCATCACACCACCGAAGACATTGGGATTGCACTCGGCCAGGCCCTGAAAGAAGCCCTGGGTGAAAAAAAAGGAATTCGACGGTATGGCCATGCCTACATCCCGATGGATGAAGCTCTTCTACGGGCGGTACTTGACTGTTCTGGGAGACCTGATTTCGTCTTCAACGGAGAATTCGGAAGGTACAATCTTGGAGACCTGGATACCCAGATGATTCCCCATTTCTTCAAGTCCCTGGCTTTCAACTGCGGTTTAACTCTGCATCTCAGTATCCTTTACGGCAGTAACGATCATCATAAGTGTGAGGGGCTTTTCAAAGCCTTTGCCAGGGCTTTTTCGGATGCGGTTACGTTGGACCCAAGGAGGATGGGAGTGAGTTCCACCAAAGGGACTCTCTGATCCAGTCAAACCATGATCGGCATTTTTGATTACGGAGTCGGCAATCTGCTCAACCTAAAAAATGCCATCGATCATCTCGGACTGGAAAATTGCATCGTCCAGAATTCAGATCAACTTGAATCATGCAGTCGAATGCTGCTTCCAGGAGTAGGGGCCTTTGCCCCTGCAATGGAACACTTGCGGGGTTCGGGAATGTTCAAACGCCTTCAGGAGAAAGTCGAGAGTGGCATGCCTCTGCTTGGTATCTGCCTCGGGGCGCAGCTTTTACTGGAAGAAAGTAGTGAAGACGGGAAATGCCAAGGACTGGGTTGGATTCCCGGAAAAGTGCGGAGGTTCCAGCATTCTCTAAAAGTACCACAAATTGGTTGGAATCAGGTCCAATTCCAGCAAAAGGATCAGATTTTCAAGAAGCTCCGTTCATCCAGTTATTTCTATTTTGTTCATTCATACTTTATGGAACCAGAAACCGGAGACATGGTATTGGGCATCACCGATTACGGGCATGAATTTGCCTCGGTGGTACATCGAGACAATCTCTGGGGGGTTCAATTCCATCCGGAAAAAAGTCAGCAGGCAGGTTTGGACTTGCTCAGAAATTTTTGCACCATGGAAAGCTCATCCTGATTTTCCATGCATGATTCATTTGAATCTCTTACTTAATAACCTAAAAAGGAAACACCATTATGGCATTGGAACAAACCCTATCCATCATCAAACCTGACGGGGTTAAGCGAAATCTGGTCGGAGAAATTCTGGGACGTTTTGAACAAAAGGGTCTCAGGATTGTAGCTACTCGCATGCTTCACCTTTCCAAACGTGAAGCCGAAGGATTTTATGCGGTCCACCGTGAACGTCCATTTTTTGAGGAACTGACAACTTTCATGTGTTCCGGACCGGTTGTGGTCAGTGTACTTGAGGGAGAAAACGCGGTTGCTTATCACCGTGAAATCATGGGAGCGACCAATCCCGCTGAAGCAGCAGAAGGAACCATCCGCAAGGACTTTGCTCAAAGCATTGGGGAAAACACCGTTCATGGGTCTGACAGTCTGGAAAACGCTGCAATCGAAATCGCCTATTTTTTCGCTCAGACCGAATTGGTCAACGGGAAGGCTTGAGTTAGATAAAGATAATCAGTTCACGTCAATCTTAAGGCTTCTTTAAGTTGAAGACAGCCATCCATCCAGAGCCTTCCATATTTGCCCCCTTCCCTCTTTGTTCAGGCTGGAATGGGGCAAGGGTAACTGGGTCAGTTCCAAATCCTTTTTAATTTTTTGCAGTTGTGATGCGCATTTGCCGCGGCTGAGTTTGTCCGATTTGCTGGCAACCACCAGCATCGGTCTCTGGTGAAAATCCAGCCAGCTTTTTAATTGTCGGTCCTGGGCAGTTGGTCCGTGCCGGATGTCGATGATCAACACCACTCCTCTTAGATTGTCTCTTCTGCTAAGGTAGGTTTCGATCAGTTTTCTCCAACTTTCCCGCATCTCCGCAGGGACTTTGGCAAATCCATAACCCGGCAGATCGACCAAACAAAAAATTTCGTTGATCAGGAAAAAATTAATCAACCTTGTTTTGCCCGGAGTGGAACTGGTTTTGACCAGTTTTTTGCGGGTCAGAAGAGAATTAATCAGGGTTGATTTGCCAACATTCGATCGCCCGGCAAAAGCAATTTCCGGCATGACCAGGTCCGGGAATTGATTTGCTCCAGCCGCACTTTCTAAAAGCCCGGCGCTTTTGATTTTCATCTCGAACCGGAAAATGAAAAAGGATCAATCCTGGGGAGGCGTTTCAGGTCGATTCGAATTCTCGGAACCGATTCCAAAAAACTGGGTCGCCAGCTTGGAAAAATGATCGGAGTTTACCTGGCCTTCCTGATTCACCAGGTCAAAATACAAGAGCACTGTCAACAAAGAGGCAAAGGGGAAAAATGCCAATGCGGTCAAATACTGTGAGAGGCGCATTGCCCGGTGAACTCCTTCATTTTCGAGGATTGCAGCGATTTGAATCTGGATCTGTTCTGTGTCTTCCGCGGAAAGCAGATCCAGTTCCGGGAGAAAAAGGCGGAAGAGGAGGGCGAAAATGGAAAACTGAATCAGCATGCTCAAGACGACGATGATGAAAACCCTGCCGAACTTTGCCCGGACCAGTTGGAAACTTCGAATCATCGCCTGCATCCCCCGTCTTCCTTCCAAAATGAAAACCGGTTGGGCCAGGCAAAAATAAAACAATGACGAAAGCCATAGGACGACAATGATGATATTAAAAGGGAAAGGCATCACGGTTAATCCCATCACCCCTATGACAAAAAGCAGATATTGCAGGATGGCAACATGAATGGCTCCAAAAAGCAAAGGACCGCCAAAACTTCTCAAAATTCCGGATATTGGGAAAATGCTTCCATGGGCGACGGCAATCATCCCAAGTGCCATGGCGGATTCAAGCACACGCATTGATATGAAAAATACAACACTCTCGGTCTCAAACCATTGCGCCAATCCTACAACCAAAGACGGAGCCAGTAAAACCACCGTCAGCATCAACATCCCCAATAAGTTTTTTTGGAAAAGTTTGAAACTCAGCTTGAAAAGGGTGGTGACTGTATGAGGATACGTAAAGAGATTCATAAACTTTTTTATACTTCAATTGAATGAAGTGAAACTATACTTCTTCACCTTAGGCATCACAAGTTGATCCCTTTGCATTGAAGCCTCCAACGATCTTTCCAAAAGAATCAAACTTGATTGGCGGAATTCATAAAAACTTGCAGAATCAAAGCACATTGAAGATACTCAAATGCCCTCAGGGTTTCGCTGAAAACCCAATTCAATCCCGGAAAGGTGACCGAGTGGCCGAAGGTGCGTGACTGGAAATCACGTGTGCGGGCAACCGTACCGGGGGTTCGAATCCCTCCCTTTCCGCCAGCACATGATTGGTTAATCCCACCAAAGATCAAAGAAGGTGTTTGAACTTATTGATTCCTGAAAAAAGAATCAGAATAAGTTCTAAATTCTTTAGATTAAGATTTCAAACAGAAGTGATTTAGGCGTGATCTTAGCCCTAAATCGAATCAGATTTCATTTTTTATAAAGAGAAACTAGAAGCGGGGATTTGCTTCTTTAGATAAGATGAGATGAAAAATATATGTGAAAAGGGGGCATTGAAGACTGCCCCCAGAATCAGATGTCAATCAATTAGAACCCAAATCCTACACCTAATCCAATTTCATTGTATTTTAATTTAGTTTCTGAACTATTTTTGAACTTATGTGTTGCATCCCACATTCTGTAACCTGCCAGCAAATCAACTGGTCCCAGTCCAAAATTAAGATTAAAAAATGTTGTTGATCCAGACGATGAGTCTAAGGTTCCAGAAGAAACTCCTCCACCCGTAACAACTCCATAACCTACTGTAAATAAATCAATTGGTGTTAAAGAGACATCAATAGCATTGGTTGTGTAAGTTGTTGAACCATTAGTCCATTTGAATTTTAAGTCACTTTGAGTGTATCCAGCGCCAAAAAGTCCAAATATACCCCTTACAGAATAGCCTGTAGAAGAAAATTCTGCTGAACTTGAATCTCCAGACCAAGAAGTAGAGATAGGAATGTGTAGCCTCAGTTTTGCTGCAGATGCAACGCTTCCAAAAAGAAAAAAAGTTGTAAAGATCAAAAGTAAAGAACGTTTCATAGAACTCCTTAATGAATATTGAAAATGATTTTTGAATGCAATGCGGGTACCAGATAATTTCATGAAATCAGGAAATTCTAAGGTTTCATTTTGAGTAATATACCCATCTGAAGACTTTGACGTTTGAGAGGGTTATTTAGATGTTCTTGAGACGTGGACTGAGTCCAGAGGGCTTAGGATCGGAGAGTTGAAGCCATGTTCAAAGCCAAACTCTTTCAAAAATGAAAAAGATTAGAATTTGTAAGGGATAAAATTTAATTAAAGGAAGGAGAATCAGGAGTCTTCGATCAAGGTCAGGACGTGTCTTGGTTTTTGATTCGCTTGTGCCAGCATGGACTGGCTGGTTTGAAGGAGAATTTTGTTTTTTGCCATGCTTGCGACTTCAGAGGCGGCATCCGTATCAGCAATGGTTGAGATGCTTTTGCTCAGATTTTCATTTTCAGTTTTTACGGAACTCAGAGTGTTTTCCAGGGAGTTTTTCTGAAATGCCCCCAAATCCATCCTTGCGGTGTTCAAATCCTCATAGGCCGCATCAATAAGATCAATGGCATCTCTTGCCCCTCCCGGCAGAGTCAGATCGATATCCGCAATGCTCCGGAAGTCACTGTCATTTTCGATTCCGTTGGCCAGGTTCCTGGGCCGCATGTCCTTCAGGTCGAGTTCGAGAAAATCTTTGGATGAGGCACCGATCTGAAATGCCTGGGTCTGCTGTGCAATATGAAGAAACCCGTCATTTTCAGCTCCGATGAGTTCATCCACGGATGACTCTTCCCAGCGCATACCGGTTTGATTACCGTCTTCATCCAGAACCGGAACCTGCTGTAATTCTGTTTCCCCACTGTATTCGATGACTGCACCCTGGGCTGTCGTTCCAGGACGGGCCGTGAGCAACTGGCCGTGACCACTGGCAGGATCTCCGGCAATGGATCCGGCGACATCCTTGCCTGGAATAGAATTTTCTGCTTCGCCTACTTTTTTGGTCAGAACACCAGGCAGGCTCGAGGTAGCGGAAAAGGAGGTATGATCTCCAAATTCCTGATGTCGTAATTTGATGTGCCCTTCAGGACTGAGCATGGCATCAAGGGGGAGGCCTTGTTTTTCAAACCTCTCATTCAATTGATGGATGATGATTTGCTGGATTTCTTTATTAACCTGTTCTTCAGGGAAGCGTTCAGGGTCATCCACATGACTTTTGCGGATTTTTTGAAGTTCTTCACTCAAATCTCCCTTGGTAGAATCCAGTTCAGCAACTTTAGCTCCTTCCCGGATCACCAAACGGAAGCCCAGAGTGAGATGACTCACCGAAAGGGGCTCCGGTCCCTGCATCATGGAACGGGTAGCAGGCTGAGTGATATCGATTTTAAATCCTTCGGTTGGCGAACCTGGAGTGTCGATTTTGGCTTCCACAAAACGGAGATGATTGCCTACAACACTTCCTGAGATCCCCATTGAACCGTTCAGCAGTTTTTTTCCTGCAAAAGTGGTTCTTTCCGATTTTTGTTCCATGGCACTGAGCAATTCTTCAAATTCCATCTGGTCTGCTTCAAGAAGCATGCTGTCGTTCGTCGCTTCGTTTGCTGCATGAACGGCCAGTTGTTTCATTTGATTCAGAATATCCACCCCCTCGGCCATTGCTGCTTCAGCCGTTTGAAGGAGGGAGAGCGAGGTTTCCGTGTTGGTTTGAGCCTGCTTTAATCCAGTGACCTTATTCTGCATATTGGTGGTGACATATAAAGAAGCTCCTCCGTCGGTTCCATCAATTACCTTCTTGCCGGAACTCAAATTCCGCATCGACTGATCGACACGGTCGACATTCATCCCAAAATGTCTGAGTGTGTTTTGAGCTGCAGGATTGTAGTTGATCTTCATCGTTAAATTACTTTTCTACGACTGGAGAAAAAACTTTCTTCAGACCCATGATCGGCAATTGAGGAGAGAACTTTAGTGAAAAACAAGCATTTTCAATGTATTTTCAAAAAAACTTCGAAACAGGGTCTCCAAAGGTTTCATTTAAAGAATCCAGAAAAGTCCAGAGCGGATCTTTGTTTCCTTTTACAAATCAAATCAGTTCTTTTCAGCATCGAAGAAATGCCATAAAATTTTTTATGTTGAAACTTGACAAATACTCTCTTCGTTGGAATTATTGATTTAGAATTCAATGCGTTACTATTTTTAGGATCTCTACAGAATGCAACAGGTACCGGTCAAGCTTTACGGATTGTTCGGAAAATTCCGTCCCGTCGAATATGAAATTGATGAGGAAATGTCTCAAAAGCTCGACAAGGATTCGTTGGTTGACGTTGATAACCACTGTTATGAAATCTGCAGTCTGTTCAAATCAGGTCCTCAAATCTTCATCAATCTCAGGCTCCTCCCTAATCCTCAACTCTATGAGCCACGCCCTCGCCTGACTTTCCCTCCTGCCACTGCAAACTGAAGAGCTTTTTATCTTCATTGCCAAATTAAGTTTTAGGTTTGTTAAAAAAATTTGAATTAGAGTAGATGATGGCTTGATCCTGTTCTCTTTGATCGCTATTACAAGCAGTTCTTCCTAACAATTTTTAAATCGTTCCATAGATGCTTTTCAAAAGTCCTCTTCCCGCAATCGAAATTCCTGAAATTCCTCTTCCCAATCTCGTTTTGAGAAAAACGGAGCAGTTGGGGAGCAAACCGGCCTTGATCGATGGATCAAGTGGAAATGCTATTTCTTATGCTGAACTTGGAATCAAAGCAAAGCGGTTGGCATCAGGTCTTTCCAAGAGAGGATTCAAGCCAGGTGAGGTGCTCGGCATATTCAGCCCTAACTGTCCAGAATATGGGATCATTTTTCATGGAGTGATTTTGGCAGGCGGAACCAACACCACGGTCAATCCGTTATACACGGCTGAGGAACTCTCGAAACAACTCAATGACTGCCAGGCTCGTTTTCTGATCTGCCATTCGAACTGTCTGGAAACTGCACTGAAAGCCAAAGAATCAACTTCTTTGGAGGAGATTTTTGTTATTGGTGATGAAAAAGATGGAACAAACTCTTATGAAGTTCTTTTCGGAGATGAAAGTAAATGTCCTGAAATCAAGGTAAATCCTGAGCAGGACTTGGTGGTCCTTCCCTATTCAAGTGGAACCACCGGACATCCTAAGGGGGTGATGCTCTCGCACTCCAATTTGGTCTCCAATCTCTATCAATTCACCGAGTTGGAACCATCGGGAGAAGAAGACACTCTGATCGCTGTTTTACCCTTCTATCATATTTACGGGATGACCGTGATCCTCAACTCAGCTCTGAGTCATGGTGCCACGGTGGTTTGCATGTCCCGTTTCGATCTGGAGCAGTTTCTGGTTTTGATGCAGAAGCATGAGGTAACCCGGGCCCATCTAGTTCCTCCCATCGTTCTTGCTCTCGCAAAACATCCGATGGTGGAAGGTTATGCTTTTCCTAAACTGAAAACCATCATGTCCGGAGCCGCTCCGCTTGGTCCAGAATTGGCGGAAGATTGCGCAAGGCGGCTTGGATGCACGGTAAAGCAGGGTTATGGCTTAACCGAAACAAGCCCGGTGACCCATCTTAATCCTGAACCTCCGGGGCGTGTGGTTCCAGGATCCATTGGCATCTGCATTCCAAACACAGAATGCAGGATCGTTGATTATGAAACCGGAAAGGATTTGGGAACCGGCAAGCAGGGTGAGCTCTGGATCCGTGGACCCCAGGTGATGAAAGGTTACCTGAACAACGAAGAAGCAACGAATCAGACGATCGATCCTGAAGGTTGGCTAAAAACCGGAGATATTGCCGAAGTGGATGAGGACGGATATTTCAAAATTGTCGACCGTGTTAAGGAACTGATCAAATATAAAGGGTTTCAGGTTGCACCTGCAGAATTGGAGGCATTGCTGTTGACCCATCCCTCAATTGCAGATTGTGCTGTCGTTCCTGCTGAAGATCCGGAAGCAGGAGAAATTCCGGTAGGATTTGTTGTCTACAAAGAAAACATGGTGGAAAATCCTGAAACCATCATGGAGTTCATTGCTCAAAAAGTTTCCCCACAAAAAAAGATTCGGCGAATCATTCAGATTGAGCAAATCCCCAAATCTCCCTCCGGCAAGATTCTGCGCAGATACTTAAGAGATCAGATTGCATGATTCTTTTTTTGATCTTTTCTCAATGACATCATCCTGATTCGAAAGTCCTGGAGATCTCTGATGAGCCTGATTTGGATTTGGGTCGGATTAAGGCTATGATATTTTGTGTTCAAATTTTGAATCATCTTGGTTTTTTTCATTCAGTGTAGAGTTAAACAAAAAACAAATTTTATTCAATTTCCATTAATAGTATTCCTTGGACTTTTCTGAGAATTTGCTTATTTGAGAAATGAAGCATGAATGACGGGACAGAAAATATCATGGACCTGGAACAGCAAAATTCTAATTTTCCAACAACCGAACTTGAAACCGTAACCATCCGTTTTGCAGGGGATTCAGGTGACGGAATGCAGCTTACCGGAAATCAGTTCACCCAATCTTCGGTGATGATTGGAAACGATGTCATTACCTTTCCTGATTATCCTGCTGAAATCCGCGCTCCTGCAGGAACGCTGGCAGGGGTTTCAGGATTTGAACTGAGTTTTTCCAAGCATGACATCCATGCAACTGGAGACCGGATCAGTGTTTTGATTGCCATGAATCCGGCAGCACTCAAAGTGAATCTTGGTGATCTTGAGAAAGGCGGAATTCTGATCGTGAATTCAGACAGTTTTTCGAAAAACGATCTGAGGAAAGCTGAATACGATGGAAACCCTCTGGAATCAGAAGAAATTCAGAATTATCGTCTCGTTCAGATCCCGATCACCAATCTCACTTTAAAGGCAGTTGAGGAGTCAGGTCTCTCTCATCGTGAAGGAGGGCGTTGCAAGAATTTTTTTGCACTCGGGGTAGTTCAGTGGCTTTTTGACCGGCCTATCGACAACACGCGGGACTGGATTCAGCAAAAATTTAAAAAACGTGAAGAAATCGTCAAAGCGAACATGATGGCGCTGCAGGCGGGTTACAACTATGGCATCACCACCGAACTGTTTCACGAACGTTATCATGTTGCGCCGGCTTCCCTGCCTCCAGGAGAATACCGTCAGATCACCGGCAACCAAGCTCTTTCGTTGGGATGTATTGCAGCCTCGGTTCAGTCCGGTAAGCCGATCCTTTATGCATCCTATCCGATTACTCCGGCGTCGGACATCCTCCATGAATTGGCCCAGCATAAGAATTTTGGTGTCAAAACCATGCAGTCCGAGGATGAAATCGCTGCCGTATCTGCCTGTATTGGAGCCGCTTACGGAGGTTATTTGGGAGTCACCGGAACCAGTGGACCGGGGCTTGATCTCAAAGGTGAGGCATTGGGATATGCCGTGATGGTGGAACTGCCAATGGTTGTCTTAAACATCCAGCGTGGTGGACCTTCCACCGGTTTACCGACAAAAACTGAGCAAACCGACCTTTTGGCCGCAATTCATGGAAGACATGGCGAAGCCCCAATTCCTGTGCTTGCCCCCTCGACTCCCGGCGACTGCTTTTATGTTGCTTTGGAAGCGTTCAGGATTGCACTCAAATACATGACTCCGGTGATTCTTCTCAGCGACGGGGCATTGGCCAACGGTGCGGAACCCTGGATGCTTCCTGATTTTGAGGCACTTCCTGAGCTGAAAAAAGAATTCCGAACCGAGTCCCAAAATTATACCCCCTATGTCAGGGACCTGAATACCCTCGCCCGGGATTGGGCAGTACCTGGCACACCCGGCCTGGAGCACCGAATCGGAGGTTTGGAAAAAGACCAGTACACCGGAGATGTAAGTTACGATCCTGTGAATCATGAAGCGATGGTGTTGATCCGGGATGCTAAAATACGCCGCATCGCCAAAGATCTTCCGCCCCTCAAAATCATTGGCCTGGAAAAAAATCAACTGCTCGTGCTTTGCTGGGGTAGTGCTTTTGGTGCAGCACTCTCAGCGGTAGAAAGCCTCCAGCAAAAAGGAAAACAGGTTTCTCTTCTTCATTTACAATGCCTTTATCCGTTCCATGAAGAACTTGGAAATGTTTTGAGCGGTTTTGATCAAATCCTGATTCCTGAAATGAATCTGGGGCAACTCAGTGTCCTGATCCGTTCAGAATTTCTCGTCGATGCGGTATCGATGAAAAAAGTTCAGGGGAAACCTTTTATGGTTTCAGAAATACGGGAACGGATTGAATCCCTGCTCCAGGATTGATGAAATTGAGAGATCCTCATTCTTTAGGAAAAGAACTATTGGAAAATCAAAACTTAAATCACATTTTCTTTTAAGCAACCAATCAACAACACAACAATGAACCAAACCGCTACGATTTTTCCTTCGACGAAAACTCCCCCGGCAGAAATGAAAAAAACGGATTTTGTTTCTGACCAAACGGTCCGTTGGTGCCCGGGGTGCGGAGATTATGCGATCCTCGCAGGGGTCCAGAAACTGATGCCTGAACTGGGTATTCCGCGTGAAAACATGGTTTTCATTTCCGGAATCGGTTGTTCCAGTCGGTTCCCCTATTACATGAACACCTACGGAATGCACACGATTCATGGAAGGGCTCCGGCATTTGCAACCGGATTGAAAGTCGCCCGTCCGGAACTGTCAGTGTGGATCGTAACGGGGGATGGTGATGGCCTCGGCATCGGAGGAAACCAGATGCTCCACATGCTTCGACGCAACCTCGACGTCAATATTCTGCTTTTCAATAACCGAATTTATGGTCTCACCAAAGGCCAGGTTTCGCCCACCTCGGAACAGGGATTAGTGACGAAAAGCACACCTTTCGGATCGTTGATGACTCCGCTGAATCCGATGACCTTTGCTCTTTCTGCGGGGGCATCCTTTATTGCCAGGGCCCTCGATGTTGATGCTAAGGCATTGCAAACCACCCTCAGAGAAGCAGCGGAACACAAAGGCACTTCCTTTGTGGAAATCTATCAGAATTGTCCGATCTTTAATGATGGAACTTTCAGTGAAATCAGTGAACGTTCTCTTAGGGAAGACCGGATTTTGAGGCTTCAGGATGGAGAGCCTTTGCTCTTTGGAAAAGAACAAAACAAAGGAATCCGAATCAA
>Ga0208130_1000816_pt1 | contig 15708 bp, 37 predicted proteins | sample ETNtaG_31_FD_185771 | JGI IMG/M metagenome (GOLD analysis project Ga0208130, IMG submission 185771) | Marine microbial and viral communities from oxygen minimum zone, Eastern Pacific Ocean - ETNP201310SV78 (SPAdes) (version 2) | ecosystem: Environmental > Aquatic > Marine > Oceanic ...
ATCAATACATCTACCACTATACTCTGTCACAGAGTTTTCTTTTGTAAAATACTTTAGACATTCAGAACCAACAAGTATAATCCAGTCATAGTCATCTTGATTGATCTCTATATCACAATCTCGTTTCAATACTTTCTTTATTGTAGGATCAGAACATAGTTCGTACTTATCAAACTCTATTTCATTGTTAAATAGTCTTACATAGTCATTACGACTAGGTTTACTTTCTACTAGGGCTATCTTAGCCATATAATGTCTCCTTTAATTCTTTTACTTTTAATTTGTTTAATGCGCCTGCATCCCCTAATTGTACAGGTAGCTTTATATTTTTTGACAGTAATTCTGCAATTTCACACATTTCTTGTACTTTTACTGATGCGTCCTGTCCTGCTTCGTCAGGATCAAATAGTATATCTACTGCTGATACACCTTGCATTTTTAGTAATTTTAGTTTTTCAACATCAACATTTCTAGTTCCAAAACAACATACAGCATTATCTAAGCCTTTGTCGTGAAGGTTCAGCATATCGAATATGCCCTCTACTAATATTACTCTACCCTTGATAGGGCGGACTCGAGCAGGATACAAAGGTAACAATGCTTTCGGGGGATGTATTAAATACTTTGGAACATCAGTTGGGGACTGTGTTCTGCAATTAAATGCTACTATTCTACCTGTCAAGTCCTTAATTGGAAAAGAAATTCTGCCTGTGAATGGCTTGTCTGGATGCAAAAATGCATCAAACAATTTATAGCTTTCTGGAGTGATCTCACGCCAGTTGCCCACATAAGGCATAAAGTTCTTTGGCATCTTCAATCCTACAGAAGATGCTCTTTTTTCTTCTATTTTTCGTCTAACTTTTTCTCTACGAATATCTAATGGATTCGAAGGGGCATCAAAGTGATTAAACAAGTTGCCCTTAAAGCCACACGAAAAACAGTTGAATACTCCAGTAATTCTATCAATTCTCATACTTGGATTACTGTCGTCATGCTCAGGATTTAGACACGAAATTATTGCGTCTGCTGGAGACAACTTATATGGTATTTTTCGTTCTTGTAATAGTTCTTCTACTGTCATCTAAAATATATTTCAAACATAAGTAATATTGCAATTACTGGAATTGCAAGTACTAATGCAAGTGTTGTTGCGTAAAAGAAGTGCCATAATATTCTATTCATAATTTTTTGTGTGTCCATCCTTTTAATTGATCTCCAAGTGCCTCAAAGTCTGTCATCTTTTTGCCGCTTGGATCTTCTTCGTATTCGTAATACTTACTTTTCCAAGCAAGTTCTACCATTTGAAACCATATTGCTATGGCTTTGTTTCTAAATTCTTTATCTCCCCATAAGTAAAACATATTCCACCATTCTTTTTGAAATTTGTATACTTCTACATTCATTGTTTTAAACATCCAACCATCTGTATGCTTATGACATATCTCTAGCATTGCTCTTAGTCTTTGGCTTCCTGCAATCGGATAATAACTAGGCATGGTTAATATTGGGGATTTCATTCCATGCTCTATTAAACTTTCCATAAGAGGTTCATTGATTGGTACTTTGTGAATATTATCACGTACAGTCGGTTGATTCAATAAAAACTTTACTGATCGTGTCTCTATATCGAAAGGAGGCAGAGCTATTAACTCTGCCGTTTCTTTACTGATTCTATCTGCCGCCACTATTTCTTACCTTTCTCCAAAGACCGTGTCTGCGTCTTTTCTCTATTTCCATACGAATCATGTATGTTCTAATTAATGCTACAATAGTCATAACTGCTGTTGTAGTAATAGATATTGCAAAGGCACTATGCCAGTTCCATTGATCTATCATTAACCATAATAAAAGGGTTTGTAGCGGAAAATTAATTGCTAATGCAACGCCTACTTGAACTACTGATTCTTGTAGTGCTGCTTTCTCTGTTTTAGTCATTTATTTCGTCCCATAGTTGTTCCTCGAGTTCAGATTCATATATTGTTCTGAACTCCTCGATTGTTGGTGTTAACACCTTTACAGGTGAATCTTTTAATTGTCGCACATATCTAGTATATGCGATTAGTAATTGTTGTTCTGTGTATAATATCATATGTCGTCTACATTTTCTCCTGTTGCCATATTATCTTTAATTGCTTCTCGCTCTTTAGGATTGATTGCTGACTGAGGTCCAATCTTCAAGGTTTCCCAGTCGACTGTGCTTGTAAAACTTTCCATACGATTACTTCTCATTTTTACACAATTGAATGTCATGCACTCATCCTGCTGTTCCCATGTTTCTAAAGCATAGGCAGCATCTGCTGCATCAAGAATACCTTTTGCAAACCTAGCTTCTCCACTTGCATCCGTTTGATATGGTGCAAAGACAAGTGTTTCATATTCTTGTGCATACAATTTCATTTTCTTACTGACTTCTATCTGTTCTGTCCAGTCGTATTGACCTGAGCGACTTGGTGCATTGTGGCGACGAACTTGGTTTAGATAGTCTACTATTACTACTCCTACATCTAGTTGATTTACTTTCTTGTCTAATTCAGATTGAATTTTAGAAAGTGTAAGGGCTGGATCATAAATAACATCTAACTGTTTCTCTTTATGTAAAGGAAGTTTTGTTAAGGCTTTATGGAATGATTCAAAGTCATGAGTTTTTTGAAACTCTGGCAATAATTCATGTCCGCCATCAAAACGACCTGCCCACCAACCACCGACCATATTCCATTCTTGAGCAGAAAGCATTTTGTTTCTTAATCTGGAAAACGGTATCTTGGTAGCAATAGAACATATTCTCTGAAGTATTGATCTACTATCCATCTCAATGGTAAAGTACAGGGCACTACGCCCACCCTCATATACATTGGATGCTAGATTACAACAAGTCAGAGACTTTCCTGAACCTCGTCGTCCGCCCACAAGCACTAAGTCTTTGGGAGAGAACTTGATTTGTGAGTCATACTCACTATTGAGTCCTAAGGGTAAATACTTCGCTAGTTCTTTGTCATCTTCAAACAAAGATATGCTCTGCATACTTTCTTCGGGTGGTTTGACATCTACCTTGTCACTTACCCTTAAAACTATTTCTTGGAGTTGTTCTATATTTTCTTCTGCGCTAGCCATTGCGACTGTGTTATCTATGTAGTTATCAAGTTCGTCTAGGATTTCTACTTGTGCATATTCATTCTTTAAATAGTCAAGTAAAAGCCAAGCGTCTACCTCGACATCTACAGATTCGATTGCGAATATTTTTTCTTGGAGTTGTCGATCTCTAACTTCGTATTGGAGATCTTCGAATTGTGGGAGGTCTTGATAATTGTCTATATGTTTATCAAGGATGCGAAATATCGACTGATACTCGCCAGGTAGGTAATGTTCTTTTAATTTAGACCATGTATCTAAATCATTTTGAACTATAATTTGTTTTAAAAGCGCTGACGCTATATTCACTTGACCTCTCCCAAAGTACTACTAAAAAACGGGCAGGGGCGAACCCCTGCCTTGAACTAATCAAAAGACTTAGTAATTAACCAATATCTTTTTTAGCTGCGCCGTTGTAGTCAGAACATTGTAGTCCTCGTCTTGTCAACATAGTTTTTACGCCACGAACTGTTTTGCCGATTTGGTCAGCAATTTCTTCTACAGTGTGGTTAGCAACATCTACATCAGCAAGTACGTCAGCTTTGCTTGATCCTTTTGTTTCTTTTTGCTTTGGAATAGCGTTGATTTCGCCACTTCTTAGAAGTGATAGAGCTTTTCCTCTGATTGAGTTAACAGATTTGCCAAGTGCGTCAGCGATTTCTTCTACGAAAGATCCATCGTTAACCATTGATACAAATGTGCCTTCTTCTTCAGGAGTGTAAGTTCTAACTGTTTCAACTTTAGGAGCAGGCTTAACATGAGAAGTTAATTCCATTGATAAGATTTTTCCTTGAATTGATTTAGCAGAGAATGATCCGCCTTCGAAGTGAGATGCAATTTCTGCATATGTGTAAGAGCCGCTGTTGTCAGTAACAAAGGCTTGTAAAGTTGCTTCTTGCTCGTCTGAGAAAGACTTAGAAGCAGATGCTGAAGCTAATTCAACATCAAATCCCATTTTTCTCAATTTGCTAGAAACTGATCTTGTTGATGTTTCTAACTCGTCAGCTGCATTAGCAACTGTCGCTTGAGATATAGGGCTTTCAGAACCAACAAAGTCTGTTAATTGTTGAGTTCTTTCATCTGTCCATTTAGGTAATGCCATTTTTTATTCCTCTATAATTTGTTTTAGGTTGTTAAATATTTTTATCCCAAGTTGTTCTGCTTTTTTAGTTTTTGCACTTTCGATTCCACTTTCATTGAGTAAGATTGTTACATCTTTCGTTAAATTATCTTTTACAATGAAGCCATACTTTTCTAATACTTGAGTAGCGGCTGCTTTAGTAGGATAAGATTTTAACTTACCACTAATGCAAACTGTTCCCTTAGTGTCGTCAAGACTGACTTTTGCCTGCTTTTTACAAGTAAAAGAAAAGGGAAGTTCATTATAGCCGTGGTCAACAAAAGTACCAACTAACCAGTCATAAAGATTCGACGCCGCTTTCGGACCCAGACCTGCCTCTATACATATCTCTGGGGTTATCTCATAAATTGATGAGATGTGTTGTGCTAATTTATTAGTGGCACTTGAGCCAATCAGCGGTATCGAAAAAGCTGGTAATAGAGTTGTAAGGTCGACACTCTTTGATTTCTGTATCTCGTTGTGTAGTTTCGTACCTAGTTTCTCTGAATCCAAGCATAATGATATTTCTTCTTGGGATAGCGAATAAATATCATGCAAATCAAATAGATCAAGTCTAGCAATAGTTGCAGGACCGAGTCCTTTGATTTTCAAAGTTTTTGCAAAGTGTTCAATACGCTTTGCAGATTTAGCTGAGCAAGAGTCGTTCAAGCAAAACAGCTGATCGTTTACAAACTCCAATATGCTGTTGCATGCTGGACAATTTGTTGGCGGTACTATCTGTCTCAAAGTTTCTCTTTCTCCTAAATATGAATATATTATATCAAACGAGAGAGGAAAAGTCAAGAACTTTTTTTCGGAAAGTGGGATAAAATAAGGGAAGAAATTTCGAAACACTCCGTATGCCCACCAAACTTTTGTTTGGGTTTATAACTTTCGTGTTTAAACTTCTCGTGTAGCTGTTGTTCGTATTTCCAACAGTTGTAGATTGTATCGTGATAGGTTCGTTGAATACGCAACTCATACCCTTTAAAACCACGACTTCTTTTGATTACGTGCCGCCAGTCTTTACCACTAGCGATACCTACTTTGATACACTCACGCTCAAAGGTTTTTGTGTTTACTAAAATAACTCCATATAACACACCTTCTCTTTCTTTTTCTTCAGGTCTGTTATCGAAATATGTTTGATTATATACTCCACCACTCATAGGTCTACCCACCAGCGCAATACTAATATAACTACTGCTATACAGCACACACCGAGGATAGGAGTTAAATATGTTTCTACCATTTTAGTCCATGTTCAATGGCGTGTCTACATCCTTGATAGAAGTCTCTATCTTCTTCTGATATAAAATGCCATTTATAATTTATTGAATACATTTTTTCTTCTACTGTTTGAGGATCTGTAAGATGCATTTGTTTGTTCATCATTTCTTCGAGTTCATCAAACTGTTTTGTAATTTTAGCTTTGTATTCTTCTACTTTGGTGGAGCTGACAGGGGTCGAACCTGCGACCTCCTCCGTGCAAGGGAGGCGCTCTCCCAACTGAGCTACAGCCCCATATTTACTCATTACATCTGCAGCATCATCTACTGCTGAAGGTTTTTTGTTTCCCCAAATGCGATCCCAACCATCAGAATATTGGTTGCCTTTTTCTGGTCGTCTTTTACTTCCTTTACTCATTTCATCCAATACCTTTTGATTGGTGGGTTAACTTCTCTTTTCTCCTTTACAGGTCTTTTCATAAGTTTGCCACAAGAATGACATCTTAGATTTATCTGTAGTAATTCACACATTGCCTCGTCTTTTGGTAAAGCAAAACAAGTATGAGGATGAAACATTTCTGTTGGTAAAGGAAATCCTATATGCTTCATTTTACAACTAAGTCAATGAGAAAGAAACTCAAGAACATAAATGCGAGCGCACCTACTTGTACTAGCGACATAATAGCCACTTGTTTCATTGGGTGTACATCTACTATCTTTTCAATCCAATCTTCACTAGGAGATAGATTTGCAACTTGTAATAGTTTTAATTCTAATTGCTCTGGTTCTTTCATTCAGTTTGTGATTTGCCTTGTTTTTTCATCCACTCTCTATGAGTTGGTAGTTGTTTCATAATATTACGATTACGCAAAAATGCTTGTCGTAATTCGTCATTCATTTTCTGTGATTTAGTTAATGGTTTCATTATTTTTTGTTTCTTTGGTGGAAATAACCACTGTATTATTTTATTTGCCATTTATCGCAAGTCTCCTCTGAAAGTACAAATGCTGTGTACTTATCTACTCTACACCAGCCTTCGCTGAGTTTAGATGTTATATCATGCACGGGATCGTAAAATTTACACTCACCACACGGTTGGTTTGGAATTGGTTCAAGTCTTTTTAACTTAACCTTTTTCATTACATAAGTGTTCGTATTCGGTATATCCTCCGATTGATTTTGCTACTTCAGTTTCAAATACAGGATGTCCTTCATTGTCTACCTCTGTAACTACAATCTGCGGAAAGGTTCTTGCTGTAGGAAACTTTTCCATAAACTCTGGAAATTCAAAGTCTATTCCTAACTGCATATAAGTGTAATCATGTCCCATTCTCTCTGCAAGATTCTTTGCTTTTACGCAATAAGGACACTGTTCTTTACCATAAATTTCTACTATCATTTTACATTCCATTCTTCGTTTCCGTTCTCTGTGTTGAATCGTCTCACTAGATACTTGAAATTGTTAATTAAATATGTAGGATAATCTTCTGTGGTTGAAAGCATATCATTAGTTTCGTCACAGTGATCGAGCCACATTCTACTTACAAAACTAGTAAATTCATCACTAAATATTTCTGTAAATGCTTCTGCTCTCAATCAACTCTCCTTACAACTTGGGGAATAATCTCCCCTGCTCTTATAACTTCAACCATACATCCAATCTCTAAATTAAGTTCTTCGATAATTCCAATGTTATGTAAGGTTGCTCTTGCCACTCTTGCTCCATCAATGTCGATAGGATCTAGTATTGCTACTGGGGAAACATTCCCTGATTTTCCTACTTGCCATTTAACATCAAGTAGTTTTGTAACTACGCCCTCTTGTTTTACTTTCTTTGCAAATGCTCCTCTTGGGTGATGAGAAGTATATCCTAATTCTTCGAAAGCTCTATTGTTAATTACTCTCCATACTTCTCCGTCTTGGGGAAACATAGGATAATTACTATCAATAATTGTTTCAAATCCACACTTATCGAGAAAGTCCATGTCTTCGATAAAGTCAGGTGTTGGATATGGTTGTATTCCATATGCAATGAAAGTTAAATCTCTATTCTGAAACTCTATCACATCATGTAAACTTAGCGCACCCGCTGCATAGTTACGACTATTCTTAATCGTTGCTGGGGCTACTACTTCTCCTGTGATTTGTACTATGTGTTTGCCTACGCAAGGCGTTAGGATTCGAGGTATTATAAACCTCATGTTGGCTGTGATGTCGAGACCATGTTTGCCATCGCCTCGTGTTAAGGCAAGTGATAACTCGCCATTGATATATTGAAGACTTACTGCTGCACCATCTAGTTTTGGTGTAACGGTTACGGGCTCGTTGCCATAGTTTGGGTGTTCTTCTATCGAGTATGCTTTCTGTAAAGAATACATAGGAAAGGCATGAGGATATCTCGCGCCCTTGTCTCTAATAAGATCATGTCCTACTTCAGTAGCTACACCTAGTTGTTCTTCGAGTCTGTCATAAGCCTCGTCAGACATAAGTGGTTTACCATTGTAGTAGGCAATCCTTGCCCGTTTGATTAGTGCTTCTAAATTTTTCATATGTATATTATACTAAAAGTATAAGGACTTGTCAAGAATTATTTTATGGTAGGTATATTTGATCTAGTAAGTCTTTGAATTCCTCTTCTAAAATGCTCTTGCTCTCTGCTAAGGAAAGAATTTCTACTAATCCTTGAAAGAGATTTCTACTATTATCAAAATCAATCGGCATACTTATACCTTGATTTGATGGTTTCCATTCTTCCTCAAAGTCTAAATAATACTTTCTCAATGAAATGTATTCCACATCTCGAAAGGTAGAAACTACAAGGCGCACTTGTTCATGTTCAGTTTCTTGAATTACTTTTTCGTATATTGCGGGGGCAGTGAAGTCAATCATTCTTAATCACTCGGTTGAGAGGTACAACACTCGTAACATTCTCTGGCACAAGGATTCTATAAGAATCTGTATCCCAGCAAAATAATAGAACTGTGTGTTGACCTTCTTTTGCTCTGTTTCTTTTCTGACGAATATATTCTGTAGAAAAGTCACTAGTGCAAACATTGTACTTTAGTTTCCTAGAGTTTTGACTTCTATAGGTGATCACTGCGTCACCTGCTTCTTCGAGTTTAGCTTTAAGCTCCTCTTTTTTCATTGATTCCTCCAATTTAATCTAACAAAAACTCTTTTGTGTTGCTAAATTGCAGAGGTCTCTTTTATGAGATGCAAAAAACCAAGGCAGTTAACACTACCTTGGTCAAACTATTTTTTTAACTATTTAACGCTTCAACGACACCTTTGAAGTATACTGCAGCTTTACCAGTTAGTTTACTGATAATAGCTTCATCAACTTCTTGACCTGCGTCTGACAGAGCGGAAGTAAGACTTGCCTGAGCATCAGCTACTGATACTCGTCCACCACCAGTAGATCCTCCTGAGGATTTAGCTGCTGGAGTTTTTCTTACATAAACGCCTGCTTTGGTCAATATCATACGAACTCCATTTGGTGATTCACCAAGTTCGTCTGCGATGTCTTTTACAATCTCCATGGAAGTCTCAGGTGTTGGTTCTTGTTCCTGATACATTTCAACTGCTTGTGCTTTAGATTCATCTGTCCAAGCCATTCTTTTTCTCCTGTGTTTGTTTTGGATCCATTCGCCATTCCATATTGGTTTCCAACCTGTTCGGTCGTACTGTTGCATATAGAATCTGTCGCTCATGTATATCCTTGTTTAAATATAACTATATTATATCGAATTTGAAACCATCTGTCAAGAAGTATTTTTCGGTATCTATGACCGTTTCCTATCTTGAAAAATACTCTACAATGGTTGCTATCTTTTCATCGGCTTGTGCTATTTTTTCTATCTCCGACTCCATAGCCTCGACTATGCCTGGGTGTTCTCCGATACCTGTTGAGTTTCTGGTATACACCATTACATTTGCTTTTGCTACTTCTTTTTCGCCTTCTAACTTGGCGATAAGCGCTTTTAATAAATAATTCATAAATATCCTTTGTCTTTTAGTGTGTCTTTTACCCACTCAACAGCATAGTAAACTAACGCAGCCCAAATGCCTAAGTTAATTAAAAATATGCCAACTGTTGTGGGCAGTGTAAAAATAAATTCTATCATTTGTGTTTCTCCTCCCAGTCTTTTACTGCGGCTTGAATTGTTTCTTCTGCTAATACGCTACAGTGTAATTTAATCGGTGGTAATTGTAGAGCTTCTGCGATATCTTTATCTTTTATTTCTAATGCTTCGTCAAGTGTTATACCTTGTAGCATATCTACAAACATAGAGGATGAAGCAATTGCGCTGCCACACCCATAAGTTTTGAACTTTACACCAAGTATACGACGATTGCCAGGATCTACTCTTAGTTGTAGTTTCATAACATCTCCACAAGCGGGCGCACCCGTCATGCCAGTTGCTACTGTTGGATCTTTAGGATCAAATCTTCCTACTGAGAATTGTTGAGGACTGTTTAATACTCCTTCAAATCTATCTACTACTTCTTTACTGTATGCCATATTATTTTTCTAATGCTTTGTCGCAAAATGCAACTATGAATTCTTTTGATAGCTTATCTGATAATGCTACAGGCAAGGTTAATGGAGTCGCAATAAAAAATCCTAGACTTGCAACTAACCAACCAAGGACTTTTTGTCTTACAAGTATATTATCACTATCAAATTTCTGAAGAAATCTTAAAGAAGGATAATATAACCTTAGTAAGCAAAAAAGCCATCCTGCAATGTAAAAAGCTAAAAAGTATTTCATAAATATTCTTGTAAGTGTCTTAAACTTCCTAGATCATATGCGAGTCGAGTAGCATTATGCCCTGCATTACGCACTAATCCGAAGTATGGCGATTCACACTCTGCCATTTCAATTTCCCAAATATGATACATCTTGCTACCATATTTTTCTTCATAGTTTGTTTGAGTACTTTTAAGTTCTTTTTGCACTACAGCAATACAATTGCCTCGTGCTGACCACACTCTTTCACCTGCCTCAAACTCATCTGCTACACAAGGTTCTGGAATCATAGATTCTCTTATACCTTTGTAGTCAGTATCTGGTAATTTTTGTGGTACTCCTAACCGTTCAATAACGGCTTTGATAAAAGCTGGGGAACGATATAATGCTTTTGCAATGTCAGATACATTTGCTCCATCTAAGTAATGTTTTACTATGGAGACTTTCTCTGCTTCTGTTACGCCTTTGCCTTTATTTTGTGCCTTTCTTCTAGCACGAAATTCTAATGTTTCTTGATGATCTAATATGATCTTGTTGAGACGAGTTGTATTATATGCTATATGTAATATCTCACACGCCTCTTTTTTAGTAATAGGTTTCTCTGCGGCGAGTAGTTCTATTACTTTATTAATATTTGATTCTGAGAGTTTTTCTTCTCTTTTCTTTCTAACTGCCACTATTTATATGTCCTATAAAAAATTGTCCATGCAATAGCAAAAACTATGCATAGTAATATTGTGTCAACATAAAGATTAATCATTTGTTAACTCCAAATGATAATCATTAACTTCTTTTAAATCTTGTTCATGCATTGCGCCTAGTAAAATAATAGCATAGTGAATAACTTTATATAAGTCTTTCTCATTTTTGCCATCTTTCTTTCCAAAACGCTGTGCATATTTAATTATATTACCAATACAGAAACCTTCTCCATGTCCATTCTCAAATACTATCTCTGTAGTTTGAGTTTTAGCTTGGGCATAATGTTGTTTATATGTATTATCTATATACTGTTTCAGTCGAGACTGAATTAAATCTTCATTAAATTTATACACGAGTTATCCTTTTTTCGTAATCGGCATAATCTTCACTCCACCAATGTGGTTTGTCTCTGTGAGACCACGCTGCGAAGGTTGCCTTATCTAAGTGGTAATAATCTCGATAGCTTTGTATCGGATTGTCATAATCTCTAAGATCTTCTGGCATTGCCAGTCCGAACTTAGTAAAACCTACCCTTTCAAGATGTACTGGCTCTGGTAGTTTGTTTACTACTTGTTCTACGGATTTGTGTAGCTTGCCATAACGATAGTAGTATTCATCATTCAATGCATTAGCATAACAATGAACCCACTCATGATTATCCAATGACTCCCTTGCCCAGATTGTGCAGGGATGATTGTACATCATTGGAAGGTAGGGGAAGGGTCGCTCCTCCAATGGTAAATGCTTAATTTCAGCTTTAACCTTGTTCAGAACTTCTCGTTCGTCTGCATTTAGCGCACGAGGAACATACCCTAGAAACTTGTCAATGTAAATTGTTGTGCAAAGAATCTGGGCAGCTTCCAGTGGCATCTTAACAATATGCTTGTCAACATGATACTGTGCTGCCTTGTCGAGATCCTCGTCTAAGTAAAATAAATTCATAAATTACTTCCAACACTTGTAAATGCCACAAAGACCATCTGCATTTTCTGTAGTCTTACAGTAAGGACAGACCTTATCTTTCTTTGTGGGCTTGATTTTTTTAATGTCTTTGAACTTTTTCATAACTTATATTATACTAAAATTATGAGATGAAGTCAAGAACTATTTTCCTTGTCCGTTAATTTTATCCTTAGCTGTACCAGCATATAGACCAAACCAAGCGGCACCTGCACCTACAACGATACTAATGAGACCAGATTGTTCCATAGTTGGATCTTCTAGTGCCATAAACCACATTGTACAGTAGTACAATAGGAAAATGTATACGCTGAGGAAAGCACGGGGAAATATTCTCCAAGCATCAATCATGTTTGATAAAAATATCCAACGCTGCCAAGGGTTGTCTGGCTCTCTGTTGGCTTCCATCTCTACGATCTTTGCTTTGAGGTTTGAGTTTTCTTGTACAAGTTCCATGAATTTATTAAGATCAATTTCGACCTCATTTCTACTCATGTCTCCTGCGAATCTTTCGTCTGCCATTAGCTAGTTGCCTTCTCTTTGGCTTTTCCTACATTGATTGCAAACCAGTCAAGAATTTTATATAATTTTCCGACTAACTTGTCATCTGCTGGTGTAGGTGTAACAGCCGCTATGATTGAAGCACTCATGACTAACCATGGTATAACTTGAATCCATCCGATAACCCATTGTAAGAATCCTAACATTCTTCTCTCCTAATCCTCTTACGAGGCTCAGCCTTGTTTCAAGGCGTATTCTATTGCTCTCGCCCATACATCATCATCTGCGATAATACAGTCGATAGCATCATAACCTAACTCTTTTGCTGCAGAAAGGTACTTGTTTCCCTTGTAGCAAATGAAAGGTTCTTTAATGTAGGGCTGATCGCCGTCCATTGTTAAGTCCTTGTGATTAGAAATTAACAATAAAAGTGGATCTTGCAATCCTACAAGTGCAACTCCATCTGCAAGAAATTCTTCCTCAGAATTGTTGCCACATTTAATCTTGTCCAGTTGAACTGGAATCGGTTTATATTCTGCTTCTTCTAAATAATCTTTGACGAGATAAGCAGATACTCGTCTAGTTTTTGAACTTAATGTTCTTTGAATGTTTATATGTTTTCCTCTAATTTTTTAATTCTTTGCACTAAAGGATCGTAGCCATCAAATTCTTCTATCCCACATTTAGGGTGGGCTATCTTTTCTAATGCAACTACTCTGTCAGAATAATGATTTTGGTTATCCTCAATCTCTACTATTCTGTCCTCTAGTTCTTCACACCAGTCTTCGATCATTTCTAATCTTTCTTGAAGGTGTGGGTGCTTCTCAAAGTATTTAGCACCTCGCATAGCATCTCTATATGCTAAATATTTATTAACTAAATTCGGTAATTTGAACTTCATCTCTACTAGGGTGATAAGGAGATAAATTTTGATCTATATAAAATAGTATATCCCCAACTGTTCGTAATCTTTCAACTTCTTCATCTGGTATATGTAATCCAAATACTTCTTCAATCTCTACTATTATTTCTACCATGTCAAGACTATCAGCATTGTGTTCATCAATTAAATCCGAAGTCATACTAACGCTACCATGATTTATTTGATTTTTTACTATACTAAATACTGTGTCTTTAATCGACATTTGAAGGCTCGGTTGTTACTTTCCTATAATATACTACTACATCTTTTAGTTCAGTAATATATCTTTGTAATTCTTTCATGTTTAAGGACATGACTTCGTAGTCAGGAACAGTCATTGCTAAAAATACTAACTCACCCTCTTGTTTTTCTATACGAGCAAGCTGATCTTCCCAGTTATCTGGTGTGACTACTATCCATTGTGGAGTTGTTAACTCTATCTCACGAGGCATGATTGGTTGAACAATCTTCCTCTCCATAGGCTTTGCTGTTACTTCTATAGGTCTAGTTGTTAACAGACTGCAACTGGAGACCATCATCAAGATCGTCAACGGTAGCACTGATTTTTTGAATGTCTTCAAATGCGTGTTTTGTTCCATTGTTTATTTTCCTTTCCATTTCTACTGGATCTTCCAGTATTTTTGCTGTTAATTTATATTCTTTAATGAAATTACTATATCTCATTAACTCTCTTTGAATTTCTTGACTTTTTACTGTCATACTTTGTAATTGTTCTGTTTGCAAAGTAAAATCCTTTTGCATGGTAGCCATTGCTTCTTCTTGAACTGCAATCGCACCTTCTAATTTTGCATTGTTTGCTTTCAATGTTTCATTCTCAGTGTATAGCCAATAACTAGCGCCACCAAGAACTAAAACGAAAGCTAATAACATTTGATTCATTATATCTCCTCTATCTTGTAATTAAGTCCTTCTGCACCAGTGAATTGTACTACTTCTCCACCTTCTGTTCTAAACTTTAAATGCTTTTCTTTTTGGGTTATTATTTTTCTTACTAGGAATACCTGATCGTCAGAGTCTCCCCAAACACTATTAAAGCTAACTGTCACCCTGTAAAGGGGTACAAACTTGCTCTTTAACCATATCCACCACCTCTTGATGGCGGCGAAGAATTGTTTTATTTTGTCCAATATTGCTCTCCAATTGGTTTAACTTTTCCCAATTTGCTAACTCGATGTTTCTAGTTATTTCTAACTCAGTTACATACTGTGTGTAAATATAATAATGAAAACATAATGCTACCCATACGAGTAGCACTAGTAATTTGTTTATGTTGATGTTGATGAGGATGTAGAAGTTGAACTACTAGTTGTTGTACTTGTAGTTGGTACGACTGTTGTTGTTTCAGTCATAGTATTTAACTCATCAATAATTTCCTGTTCTGTAGAAGTAGCACTTGTCGTTTCAGTACTAGTTTCTGTACTTGTACTTGTGTTAGTTGCTGTTGAAGTGCCTGTCATGGCTTCTCCAATCGCTGTAAGCACTGCTGCTGTCTGAGTAACTGCCACTACATCAACTGCAGGGTCGGGTACTTCTACTTCTTGAATAGGAACTATCTCTGGTTCTTCTGATACTGCATCTTTAGGTTGTTCATTGTATGCCCAAACTAATAACATTAATAACAATATATCCATTATTTCTCCTGTTTTTTCTTTTGTTCTTGAAGTTGCTGTGCAAATTCTTGTATGTATTCTTCAAAAGTCATCCCTCTTTCTGCGGCTGCGTTCATAACTGCTAACACTTCTTCGCCCGATAGGGTAATCTTTTTAGACATTTGACCAGTCTTTTCCTTCAAATAATAATGCCTCTGCTTCACGTCTGCGTATTAAACCTTCCAATATTTTGCCTCCAGCTTTGTTCCATCTTTTAATCTGGGCAGGTACTTCTTCGTACTCTCCAGCGTTAAGAACTTTCAGCATTGTTGAACTGTTTAGATTAGTGGGACCGAGGTTGTAAGTCCATGATACCAATGCATCAAACATACACTGGTCTAATTGATTTTCTACTGCGTTGAGAACATGACTTTCATACTCTGCTAATTCTTCTATTAGCATTTCTTCTGCTTGTGCTTTGGTAATTTGCATACCTTCCTTTACGCCTTTGATGTGACCATATCCAATAGTCCATACACCCACTGCGTCTTGGTAAGCATCTAACTCACATCCTTCAAACTTTTTGATAAGGGCAATGCCCTCTTGTGATATTTTCATAATGTAAAACTTTCTCCACAGCCACATTGTGCTGTTTCTTGTGGACTGGAGATTTTAAACTGTTCATTCAGTCCATCTTCTTCCCAGTCAATGTTGATTTCCTCAACATAACTAAATGTCATTGGGTCTACAGCTATAATGCCGTAGAACACCGCATCACTTGAAA